>Ga0207712_10001040_pt1 | contig 19581 bp, 15 predicted proteins | sample KBSS44metaG_FD_184402 | JGI IMG/M metagenome (GOLD analysis project Ga0207712, IMG submission 184402) | Switchgrass rhizosphere microbial communities from Kellogg Biological Station, Michigan, USA - KBS S4-4 metaG (SPAdes) (version 2) | ecosystem: Host-associated > Plants > Roots > Rhizosphere... | reverse complement strand
CAGCCGGTTGGCGGAGGGGTATGCCCGTTACGGCGGGAAGGAAGAAACCCACGCCATCCTCCGGCGAGTTCTCGAGCTCGATTCCGGGGACGGCCAGGCGCTGTACAACTGTGCCTGCGCGCATGCGCTGCTTGGCGAAGGGACTTCGGCGCTCCTGTCGCTGCGTCGCGCATTCGACAGCGGCTTCCGTGGGGTGGTTCATTCCGTGCGAGCCGACAGCGCGTTCGATTCCATGCGCAGCCAGCCCGAGTTCCAGAAGTTCATTGCCGAACTGCAATGAGATGTGTATCCTGGCCTTCCGTTACCCAACCCTAGCGACAGAGCCTGAGGCCGTATGCCGAAGTACGTGATCGAGCGCTTCATTCCAGGTGCTGGCAACCTGACCGCAGAGGAGCTCAAGGCGATCTCGATTCGCTCGTGCGAGGTCCTCAATCAGCTGGGTCCCCGGATCACGTGGATCCAGAGCTACGTGACCGACAATAAGCTCTACTGCGTGTACATCGCGCCGAACGAGGAAATGGTGCGTGAGCACGCGCGGCTCGGAGGGTTTCCGGCCAATCACATCAGCTCTGTGAAGACCCTGATCGATCCGACGACGTCCGAAGGCAACGCGGCGCCGGCGGCACGGGGCTGACGCGTCGTCCTGAAGCGGGCGGCGGTCATCGCCGCTCGCGTTAGTCCGGAAGCGCCGCTCGTGCTCGCCGCCTAACGAGGCAGTCTTCCGGCGCTCGAACGAGTACACGCCCGCCAGCTTGTGCCAGGCGTGCCCGATCCCTTCCTCGGTGCTGCATGCGCTGCGTTCGTCGGATCGCTTCAGCGGTGTCCTCGCCTTCGCGAATTGTGGGGCTTCTCGTCTTCGCGATGGCCTGCCGCGCGCTGAGTCCCGTGTCTGACCCGAAACTCGGACCTGGCATTCGGGAGGCGCTCGCGGGGAGCGGCGCGGCGGACGTCATCGTCGCCCTCGTCTCCGACACCGTGGCCCGTGACCCCGCGAGCGCTCGTGCGGCGGTGGCGAGCCTGCAGGACGCGGTGCTCGCGACGCTCGACTCCACCGACTTCCGTCTGCGCCAGCGCTACGCAGCCGTGCCGGCTTTCGCCGGCACCGTGCGATCAGTGCGCGCGCTCGACCGCTTGCTTGCGCACCCGCTCGTACGCCGCGTGGACCTCGATCCGGGCGGAGGCGGGTCGGCGGTCCCGTAAGGGGCACAGCCGCAGGTCCGTGCAACCACTCCGAAGTTTTCCAGTTCTAGAACAGAGACAATGACAGACAGCGCGAACTGCCGAACTGCGCAGGGCCCGAACAGCGCAGGGCCCAACGTCGCAGCGCCCAAAGGGCGCGGGGCCAAGCGGCGCCGACCCATACGGCGCTGACCCGAACGGCGCAGCGCCCGAAGGGCGCAGGCCCGGAGAGCGCAAGAGCGCAAGACCCGAACGGCGCCGTTTGGGTAGTGCGCCGTTGCGCCCTGTGGGCGTTGCGCCGTTCGGGTCGTGCGCGGTTCGGGCCCTGCGCCGTTCGGGTCCTGCGCAGTTCTCCGGTTTCTTGTTGAAGAATTCCTCAAGCCTGGCGACGCAGCCGGTATCGAACGGCCGGTCCACCCCTGTAGTCCCGGAGCCTGCCAATGAATCGCCTCCCGCACTCTTTCGCACTCTGTCTAGCTGCTGTCGCCCTCGCCGCCTGCGACAAGGTGCCCGATGCAGTCGCACCCACCCGGCCCGCCTCACCGAACGCCAGCATCACATCGGCCGAGGAGCGCATCGGCCCAGGCGTACTGGAGGCGATTCGCGGCAATGGTGACGCGCGTATCGTGGTGGCCCTCGAGGTCCCCGCCGTGACGGCATCCGCGACGGAAACGCCACCAGCCGGACAGCTCCGCATTCCTCCTGGCCTGGCTCGGCTGCGCAGCGAGGTGGCCGCGGCACAGAAGTCGGCAATCGGCCGCGCTCGCCGGGACGAGCTCGTCGTGATGCGACAATACTCCGCGGTGCCGGCGTTCGCCGCGAACGCGCGCTCGGAGGACGCGGTGCTCGCGCTGGCGAAGGACCCGTCGGTGCGACGCATCGACCTCGATGTCGGAGGAACCGGCTTACTGGCGGCGAGCGTCCCCTTCATTGGCGCGACGGAGCGTCACCAGGTGGGGAACCTCGGCCAGGGCGTCGTCGTCGCGATTCTCGATTCCGGAGTCGACACCGACCACCCGGACCTCGCCGACGCCATCGTTCACCAGGCCTGCTTCGGAGACGCCAACGGCAGCATCGACGGCGTCGGATTCTGCCCGGGCGGCAGCGACCGTCGCGTCGGACCCGGCGCCGCCGAGGACGATGCGGGACACGGCACGCACGTCGCGGGCATCATCGCGTCGAACGGGATCGTGAGTGCACCCGGAGTCGCGCCGGCCGCCAGTATCGTCGCGATCAAGGTGACGAACAACTGCAACTTCTCCGGCTGCTTCTTCTCGTTCGGGGAAATCGTTGCCGCCCTGGACTACATCATCACGAACAACGCGACGCTCCAGGTTCGGGCAATCAACATGAGCATAGGCACCAGCGCGCTGTTTACGGGCGAGTGTGACAACGCCGCCTCGTTCACGATGGCTGGCGCGGCCGCCGTCAACATCCTCCGGAGCATGGGGGTCATCAGCTTCGCGTCCGCAGGAAACAACGGCTCCGGCGTGGCCATGACGGCGCCGGCCTGTATCCGCAACGTCGTGTCGGTCGGGGCGACGGACAACCACGACGTGGTGGCCGCCTTCTCCAACAGCAACGCCACCACCGACATCTTCGCGCCGGGCGTGTCGATCGTCTCCGACAGTCGGTTCGGCGGCACGATCACGGCTTCGGGCACGAGCATGGCTTCGCCGCACGCCGTCGGGTGCGCCGCCCTCCTCATCGATTCGGGCGAGGCGCTCACGCCCGATGCGATCGAGTCACGCCTGGAGACGAGCCCGTTCCGCGTCACCGACCCGACGAATGGCCTCTCCTTCCCGCGCATCGACTGCTCGTATTCGGCTCTTGCGGCGCTTCGCGCGTTGACGGATCGCGTCGGCGGGCTCGACCTCCCCGGCAACTCCGCGAAGGCGTACCTCGCCCCGCTGAGTCACGCACTGTCGCGCGCGGAGTCGGGCGATGTGGATCTGGCGCTGAATCACCTGAACGCGTTCATGAACCACGTCCGCGCGCAGGCCGGAAAGCATCTGACGGCCTCCGAAGCCGACGCAATGATCGTCGCCGCGACGCGCATCATCGCAGGCCTCGAGGCCGGATATCTGTGAGATCGTCCACGCCGGCACGAGTAGATGTCGTCGTCCTCGGCGGTGGACCCGCCGGCGCGCTGGCGGCTCGGCTCGTCGCGGCTCGGGGACACTCCGTCGTCGTGCTCGCCCGCGCACCCACCCGACCGGCGCTGGCGGAGTCGCTGCCGCCGAGTACGGGAAAGCTGCTCGACCGTGCCGGTGTTCGCTCGGCGATCGACGACGCCGGCTTCGTTCGCTCGACAGGTAACACGGTCTGGTGGGGGACGTCGGAGCCGCGCGTCGAGGCGTTCGCCGCCGGCGCGTTAGGCTGGCAGGTCGGCCGAGACCGGTTCGACAGGGTGCTGCTCGCTCAGGCCCGGCAGGCGGGTGCCCGGCTCGTCTACCCGGCGGTCGTGCGCGACGTGATGCTCCGCGCCGGCGAGGACGGAATGTCGATCGTGTCCTACGAGTCTCGTGGTCGCGAGACTTCACTCCGGGCATGCTGGGTGCTCGACTGCACCGGGCGGGCCGGCCTGCTCGCGCGACGCGACTGGAGGCGCGCCGATCCGGCGGGACGAACTCTGGCGATCGCCGGCGTGTGGGAGCGGCGTGGCGGCTGGAGCGGACTCGCACACGACACGCACACGCTCGTCGAGAGCTACGACGGCGGGTGGGCGTGGTCCGTGCCGGTATCGCGCGACCGGCGATACGTGACAGTCATGGTCGACCCGGCGATTACCGACGTTCGTCCGTCCGATGGCGCGACGGGCCTAACGGGAGTGTACGCGGAGCAGCTCGCGAAGGCGGCGCGGCTCGAGGGGCTCGCACGGTCGGGCACGCGTCCTCCGCGCCTAACGGCGCCGCCCTTCGCGCGGGATGCCTCGTCGTACGATGCATCCCGCGTGGCGGACGACGGCGTGCTCCTCGTTGGCGACGCGGCGTCGTTCATCGATCCGCTCTCGTCGTACGGGATCAAGAAGGCGCTGGCGTCGGCGTGGCTGGCCTCGGTGGTCGTGCACACCGCGCTCGTGGACGAGGCAATGCGCAGTCCGGCGCTCGAGCTGTACGAGCGAAGGGAGCGCTCGGCGTACGACGCGCTCCGTCGCCGCTTCGCCGCGCTGTCGCGCGAGGCGGTCGGCTCGGAGGCAACCGATTTCTGGCGTGCGCGGTCCGCCGGCGACCACGGGGACGACGGCGGCGAAGATGGCGAGCCCGACGTCGCCGTGTTTCGGCGGGACCCGGATGTGCTCGCGGCGCTGGATGCCATGCGGCAGCGATCGTCGGTCGTGCTCAGGGCGTCGTCGCGGATGCGCCGCGTGGAACGGCCGACGGTGCGAGGCGATCGTGTGGGCCTCGAGGAGCATCTGGTCGTCCCAGCATTCCGGGACGGCATCCGGTACATCCGGAGCGTGGACCTCGTGACGATCGTCGCGCTCGCGCCCGCCTACGATCAGGTGCCGGATCTGTTCGCGGCGTATAACCGCGCGGCGGCGCCGGCGGCGCTCCCGGATTTTCTCGGTGCGCTGTCGGTGGCGGTGGGGAAGGGTATCCTGGATCTCGCTTGACGCCCTCTGTGGCGGTCCGTATAACGAGAGACTTGAATAGACTGGGGACTCAGCAGTGCGAGCTGAACCAGCGCTGCTTGCTGCTTGCTTGAGCTGGTTGCTGCGGGATGACAGCGGGGCACCGGTAGCATCGCGAGGCAGTTCATGCTGCAGCAACCAGCACCAGCAAGCAGTACGCAGCGTTGTTCGACCATCGAGCCCTTTGTCCCCAGTCCAGTAACAGGGGCACATATGATTCGTAGTACGTCCGTCATTGCCCTGGTCGTACTCGCGAACGGTTTGTGGGCGCAGGGGAACCCGCCGACGCCACGCCCGTCCGGAGCCCAGCGACCGCCGGCGCCCGCACGAAAGGACACGACGCCGGGCTTTGCGATCACCGACCAGGCGGTCATCGCGAGCTGCGTGCGCTGTCACGTGCGAGACTCGACCACGGGGCTCATGGAGCGTCTCTCCTACATGCGAAAGACGCCCGAGGGGTGGGAGATCTCGATGCGGCGAATGGTGGCGCTGCAGAACGTTCGCGTGGATGCCGCAACCGCGCGCACCATCGTCAAATATCTGTCCAATGCGCAGGGACTCGCACCGGCGGAGGCGCGACCAGCGCGCTTCGAGTCCGAGCGGCGCGCCATCGACTACAAGTACGCCGCCGACACCAAGACCGAGCAGACCTGCCGGGCCTGCCACTCGTTAGGCCGGGTGATCTCGCAGCGACGGACGAAGGACGAGTGGGAGCTGCTGCTGGCTACGCATCGCGCCTACTATCCGCTCGTTGACTTCCAGGCGTTCCGACGTGGCGGCCCGCCGCCACCCGACAGCGCCGGTGCGCCGCACCCGATGGAGGTCGCGGTCACACACCTGTCGAAGGTGTTCCCGCTGCGGACGTCGGACTGGGCTGCCTGGTCCGCGACCATGCGCCCGGCGCGGATCGAGGGCGAGTGGGTGCTCTCGGGCACCGAACCGGGCCGCGGCCCGTTCAGTGGTCGCGTGACGATCACCAAATCGCCGAACGCCGACGATGAGTTCACGACACGGGCGACGTATCGCTACGCACGCGGCGCGAAGAGCGTCACACGCGAGGGCAGGGCGGTCGTGTATACGGGATTCCAGTGGCGCGGCCGCTCGTCGGAGGGCGGCACGCCGGCCGACAGCGCGTGGCGCGAGGTGATGTTCATCGAGCCGGGGTGGCAGGAGATCTCGGGGCGCTGGTTCAAGGGGGGATACGACGAGTTCGGGATGGACGTCTCGCTCGTCCGACTCGCCGCAAGCCCCGTGATCGCCGGCGTGTATCCGCGCGCGTTGCGAGCCGGATCGCGCGGGCAACAGGTGACGATCGTCGGCGCAAACCTGCCGCGTGACGCGCAGGGCGACGTCGTCGACTTCGGGCCTGGTGTTCGCGTCGAGCAGGTGGTCAGCGCGGCCCCCGATTCGATCGTCGCGCGCGTGTCCGTCGACGCGAAGGCGCCGGTCGGGGCGCGCGACCTGTTCGTCGCCGGGGCGTCGCTCAAAAGCGGGGCCGTCGTGTTCGACAAGGTTGCGCGCATCAAGGTGACGCCGCTCGCCGGCATGGCCCGTGTCGGGGGCGTTGTCTTCCCGAAGCAGTATCAGCAATTCGAAGCGATCGCCTACCACAACGGCGCCGACGGCAAGCCGGACACGGAGGACGACGTCGAGATCGGGCCGGTCGACGTGTCGTGGGGTCTGGAGGAGTACGGGGTCACCTACGACGACGACGACATCAAGTACGTCGGCCGCATCGACCAGCGCGGCCTGTTCACCCCGAACGTCGATGGGCCGAACGCACAGCGCAGCGGCAACCGCAACAACATCGGCGACGTGTGGGTGGTGGCCACGTACCAGGACACCGAGAACGGCAATGGCAATGGCGCGCGGCCCCTGAAGGCGAGGGCGCACCTGCTCGTCACTGTTCCACTCTATCTGCGATGGGAGCCGTGGAAGGGCGATCAATGAATCTGCTGCGGCGAGGGGAGTACCACGCGTTCGAGGCGGACGGTGCGCCCTACGTGTACCTGGTGCCGTCGGCCGCCGTTTTCCGCCTCGACGACGCGTCGGTGGCTGTCCTCGACGCCCTCGGCGACCACGATGTGGAGCCTAACGAGCTCGTGCGGGGACTGAGCGCCCGGTTCCCGGTCGCCGACGTGCGCGCCACGGTCGAGGACCTGCTGAACGTCCGGGCCGTGCGTCTCGTGGACAAACCGATCGAGGTGCCGGTCGCATCGCCGCCGAGGAAGCGGATTCCGCTCACGACGCTCGTCCTGAACGTCACGAGCAAGTGCAACCTCTCGTGCACGTACTGTTACGAGTACGGCGAGGACAAGATCGTGGAGGCGTCGCGCAAGCCGCGGTTCATGAACGAGGAGACGGCGCGCCAGAGCGTCGACTTCATGTTCGCCGAGGCCGGCGACTCGCCGATGGTGCATCTGACGTTCTTCGGCGGCGAGACGCTGCTCAACTTCAAGGTGCTCAGGTCCGCGCTGGCCTACGCCCAGGAGCGCGCGACCGCGCTAGGCAAGACGGTCGATACGAGCCTCACGACGAACGCGACGCTCCTCCGCGAGGAGATCATCGACTGGATCGTCGAGCACGACGTCGGCGTCACGGTGTCGATGGACGGCGGCCGCGAGCAGCAGGACAAGTACCGCGTCTTCAGCAACGGGATGGGCAGCTACGACGTCGTCCTGCCGAACATTCGAATGCTGCTCGAGCGGCACCGGAAGCGGCCGGTCGGCGCACGGGTGACGCTCACGAAGCAGAACCTCGACGTGGAGAGCATCTACCGTCATCTCCGCGACGAGCTCGGGTTCTGGGAGGTCGGGTTCGCGCCGGTGACGACGTCATGGCAGCGTGACTACGCCATCCAGGAAGACGGCTTCGAGGCGATGCTCGGTCAATTCCAGCGGCTCGCCCACGAGTGGCTGCAGTACGCGCTCTCGGGCAGGCATCACGGATTTTCGAACGTGCGCGACACGATCGAGGAGATCCACAAGGGGATGAGCAAGGCGTACCCGTGTGGCGCGGGTTTGGGTCTCATGGGTGTCGCGACCGATGGCGATGTCGCGCTCTGCCATCGCTTCGCCGGCTCCGACACGCACAAGATCGGGTCGGTGACGGAAGGTGTGGATCGCGCGAAGCAGGAAGACTTCCTCATGCGCCACCACATCGCCAACAAGACCGATTGTTCGACCTGCTGGGCCCGTCCGATCTGTGCGGGCGGGTGCTATCACGAGGCGCATACGCGCTACGGTGACAGCGAGCGCCCGAACCTGCACTACTGCGAGTGGATTCGCCGCTGGACGAACACGTGTCTCGAGGTGTACGGCACGCTCGCCGAGCGACGCCCCCAGTACCTCGCCCAGTTCGATGCCTAACGAGGAACGGCTCACGTGCGACACCTGACGCCCATCAACAAGAAGGCCCGGCACATCGCGGAGACCACGGAGCAGGACGTGGTGGCGCTCCAGGGCGGCCCGCTCACCACCCCGTCCGGCCCCCACATCCCGCTCGGCTGCACGTTCGTGTTCTCGCCGGGATGGGAGACGGACTCCGCGGGCGGGACGGCGGGGCTCTGTCAGCCGGTGGAGCGCGACCTGTTCGACTGCCACATCACGTGCTTCTGGCCGGCGCACGTGCCCGACCTCTACAACTACGCCCCCGACTGGACGGGAAAGTGCGCGTCCGCTCAGAAGGATTGGCGCAAGATAGATCTCATATTCCCATGACATCACAGGAGCGGAGACGGGGCGGAATGCCGAACGGCGCAGACCGAAACGGCGCGGAATGCCGAACGGCGCGAAATGCCGGACGGCGCGAAATGCCAGAAAGCGCGGAATGCCGAACGGCGCGGAATGCCAGACTGCGCGTAAACAGCGAAACCGACTTTAACGCGCCTTCTGGCATCTCGCGCGGTTCGGCATTTGGCGCGGTTCGGCATTTGGCGCGGTTCGGCATTTCGCGCCGTTCGGCATTTCGCGCCGTTTCGGTCTGCGCCGTTTTGACCTTCTCGGTCCTGGCCTCGTCAGCCCATGCCCAGAGCGGGGGGAATGGGACTATCTATGTCGGCACGTACGCCAAGAAGATCCTCGTCGTGAACGAGGCGAATCTGAAGGTGGTCGACTCCATTCCAGTCTCCGTCGGGATTCCGACGAGCATGGTGCTGTCGACGAATCGCAAGCACTTCTACGTGCTCGACCCGCAGTTCGAGAACGTCGAGGTCATCGACATCGCGACGCGGAAGGCGATCGACAAGTTCACGCTCTCGTCAGGCAACACCCGCGTGCGGTTGTGGGGCATCAACGTCGACCCGCGCGAGCGCTTCGCGGTCGTGCTCGTGAAGACGTACACGAAGCTGCGCGACCGATTCGAAGTCGGGAAACCGACGCTGCTGCGCTACGATCTGGCGAAGAAGACCGTGACCGACACGATCCCGTGGCCAAAGGGGGAGGAGCGTGATGGCGCGCAGATCATCTTCTCCCCCGACGGGGAGCTCATGTACTTCTTCACCACCGACGACGTGCTGGTGTACAGCACCGATTCGCTCAAGCAGGTCGATCGGTGGGAGCTCTCGCGCACGCTGTTCGAGGAAGGCATGGGGCGCCTCAACTTCTTTTTCCCGACCGACATCTACGAGGACCCCGGCTTCTATACGGGACTCTTCCGCATCACCGACCCGGTGAATCGGCGGACGCTCATGGGCGTCGCGCGCGTGGACCTCGTGAAGCGCACTGTGGATTTCTACACGTTAGGCCCGAGCGAGCCGGTGAACTTCCGCCTCGCGCCCGGCCGGAGGCGCGCCTACGGCCTCCGGCAGCAGGTGGGCAACTACGAGTTCTGGACGTTCGACCTCGAGGGACGTCGCGTCGCGCAGCGCACGCAGTTCGCCGGCCGGCCGCGCATGGGACTGACGCCGAGCTCGAACGGGCGACAGCTCTACATCCATACGGCGGGTCCAACGATCGACGTCTACGACGCGCAAACCTTCCGTCGGCTCCGCACGGTTGACCTCGGGGCTGACATGAGTGGACTTGTCATCATCCCGCCTGGTGCGCCGGTACAGCGAGCGGGCGGCGGCGCGCCTTGAGACTTCCTGCCAACTACTTACTGGTTGCTGTTAGCTCTACGATGACGGCCTCGGGAGGCAGCAGCTTCCCGAGGCCGTTCACGCTGCAGCAACCAGTTCCAGCTAACAGTAACCAGCGATTTCTTTTTGTCCCTGGACGCTGACTTCCGCCGCCTCGTCGGGTACGTAGCCCCATACTGGCGCCGTCTCGCCCTGGTGCTGGTGCTGTCGCTCGTCGGCACCGGGCTGTCGCTCACGCTGCCGTACCTCACGCGACTGCTGATCGACCGTGCATTGCTCGGCCGCGACACCGGAGCTCTCGTGCGCATCGTGACCGCGTTCGCCGCGCTCACGGTCGCCAGCTTCGCCCTCAACGTCGTGAGCGGCCTCCGCTACACGCGCGTCTCGGCCGACATCCTGTTCGACATGCGGCTGGCGCTGTTCCGCCACCTCCAGTGTCTCTCGCCACGATTCTACGCGCGCATGCCGCTCGGCCAGATCGCATCGCGGATCAACAGCGACATCAGCGAGATCCAGCGCGTGGCCGCGGAAGTCGCGCTCTCGTGGGTCGGCAGCGTCGTGTTTCTCGCCGGCGCCATCGCGATTCTCATCGCGCTCGACCCGCTCTTGTTCGCGGTGAGCATCGCGGTGCTTCCGCTCTCGCTGGTCGCCCTCGTGCGCTACCGGCGGCGTCTCGAGGAATCCATCGCCGTCGTGCGCGACCGGAGCGCCGGGATCGGCACGTTTCTCATCGAGGCACTGCAGGGCATGCGGCTCGTCGTGACGCATAACGCGCAGGAGCGCGAGGCGGCGCGCTTTCGTGAGCGCAACGACGGGTTCGTCGATGCGCTCATGCGCATGCGCCGACTCACGTACCTCTCCGGTGGCGTGCCGGGTCTCCTGCTGTCGGTTGGCAGCGGTGCCGTGCTGCTCGTCGGCGGATGGCGCGTCATCGACGGCCGCATCACGATGGGGACGCTCGTCGCGTTCATCGCCTACCAGATGCGGCTCCTCGGTCCTGTGCAGTCGCTCATGGGATTGTACGCGAGCGTCGCGACTGCACGCGTCTCGCTCAGGCGCGTGCACGAGATCCTCGATACGCCGCCGGAGGTCACGGAGTCGGATGCCGCGACGCCGCTGCCCTCCGTCCGGGGTGATGTGATACTCGACGACGTGACGTTCACGTTCGAGCGAGGCGCGGCCGTGCTCGATCGCGTGAGCCTCACGATTCCGGCGGGCGAGTGTGTCGCGATCGTGGGTGCGAGCGGCGGAGGCAAGTCCACCATCGCGGACCTGCTCGTCAGGCAGCTCGATCCCACCGCCGGTCGCATTCGCCTCGATGGCCGCGATCTCCGCGAGCTCCGCCTCGCCGATGTCCGTCGCCACGTTGTCGTGGTCGAGCAGGATCCGTTCATCTTCCATACCTCGGTGGCCGAGAACATTCGGTACGCCAGGCCTGACGCCGACGCGGCCGATGTCGACGCCGCTGCGCGCGCAGCCGGACTCGCGGACCTGATCGATCGGCTTCCCCAGGGCATCGACACGCCAGTCGGCGAACGGGGCAGGGCACTCTCGGCGGGCGAGCGTCAGCGACTGGCGATCGCGCGCGCGTTTCTCGCCGACCCGGCAGTGCTCGTGCTCGACGAAGCGACCGGCTCGGTCGATCCGGCCATGGAAGCGCAGGTGGTGTCGGGATACGAGGCGGTCATGCGCGGCCGCACGACGATTGTCATCTCGCACCGGCTCGAGCCTGCACGCCGCGCCGGTCGCGTGGTTGTGCTCGATCGCGGCCGGATCGTCGAGGATGGCTCGGCCGACTCGCTGATGGCGCGAGGCGGCGCATTCGCCGAGTTATTCGGCGTGCTCCAGCCGGCGGAGTGAGCTCGCGACGATTCTCGCTCGACGACCCGCCGTTCAGAGGCCTGACGGGAAGTGGCGTGCGCGTGGCGGTGATCGACAGTGGGGTTCACCCGTCGAACCCGCACATCGGCGGCAGGCCCCTTTCGGGCGTTCGCATCGGCTCCGATGGCGAGATCGACGATGACGTCGTCGACCGCATTGGCCACGGAACCGCTGTCGCCGCAGCGATTCTCGAGAAGGCGCCGGGCATCGAGCTCGTGGCCGTGCGCGTGTTCGACCGGACGCTCACCACGACCGGCGAGGTGCTGGCGCGGGCGATCACGTGGGCGGCCGAGCATGGAGCGCGCGTCATCAATCTGAGCCTCGGCACGTCGAACCCGACGCGGGCCGCGAGGCTCGGCGTCGCGGTGGGCGACGCCGTCGCGGCTGGGGCGATCGTCGTGTCGGCGCGGGAGTTGGACGGCGTTCCATGGCTTCCCGGCTCGCTGCCTAACGTCGCCGGCGTGACGCTGGACGCCTCGTGTGACCGCAACGACATCGTCGTGACGGTCGATCCCGTGACGAGCACGCTGGGTCTCGCCGCGTCAGGCTATCCGCGCCCGATTCCGGGCGTGCCCGTCGAGCGCAATCTGTCGGGCATATCGTTCGCGGTCGCGAACGTGACGGGTTTTCTGGCGCGACTGCTCGAACGCGACCAGGCGCTGCGTGCCGTGAGCGACCTCGCTCGGACGCTTCGAGCGGACGCATAGCCAGGCGTCACCTGGTCTATCGTCCGCGACCGCTCACCGGCGGGGGCCCCGCGGCAGGTGTCCGGTGTTGCAGCGTTCCCGGCGCGGATGCGGCGCGCCAGGAACGGAGCAGCTCAGCGCCTCACGGCGTGCGCGTCATTACGGTGCGCAGCCGAACGACCGAGTCGGCACCGGTCGCTCCCGCGTAGTGTGCCGTCGTCATGCCGACGAGCTTACCGTCCTGCATGCGCAGCACGCCTGACGTCGTCACCTGCACGCCTTTCCGCAACACACTCTCGTACGGGCCGGAAGCCGCCATGATGCTGTCGCCATCGACCGTGACCCGTAGCGGCGTGGGCGGCCTTCCCGGCAGCGTGATCGTCCACCCCGACGGGTCCGACGTTGCGTTCACTTCCGCTGTCACGAGGACGCTGTCGCTGTTCTCGGCGCGAACCTGCTGCGTCCACTTTCCGGTGAGATCGGCGAGCGACAGGGTCGCCGGTGCTGCCGCCGCCGCGGGCGCCGCGGTGGCAGAATCGGGCGGTGCCTTTTCGGAGCCCGCACACGCGACGAGCACGGCTGCGCATGCGAGAAGGGGAATGAAGCGCATGGTGCTACCTCGGGATTGGAGTCGACGGTGTTTGCAGCGGGGCTGGAACGTAGCCCGCCATGGGCGAAGCGGCAACGTGGCCGAGCTCGATATACAGCGGACGGGTTCGCGGGCGCGATCGGCGACTGCTCAGCAGTTCAGACACGCGCAAATTTCCGCGTGATCCGGCGGCAACACGGGAACGTCGCTTGCCACGGACCCGGCCACACTGCGCGCTCGGCGCCCGCTAATACGCTGTCACATGCTGGCACCGACGCGCTCGCCTGGGAGGGAATCACAGATGGCAAAAGAGAATCGCGACCGCGTGAGCACCCGCACCGATGCATCTAGCGGCAGCACGCTCGTCCACACGAGGGACCTCGACAAATTCGAGTTTCCGAAAGGCCAGCCTGATCCGCGCGGCTGGGATGTGCGCTCGGCCGACGGAACGAAGCTCGGCAGGGTGGAAGATCTGCTCTTCGACACGGCCGAACGTCGAATTCGCTACATCGAGGTAGCGCTCGCCAAGGACATCGCGAAGAATGCCGCACGCGACTATGCGCTGGTCCCGATCGGGCAGGCGCGGCTCGATGATGCCGACGACGATGTGATCGTCGACCTGTCCGGCACCGACCTGGCCGGCGCACCGCGCTACGATCGGGCGAACCTGTCGCGCGATTACGAGACCTCACTCCGAGTGTGGGCGCAGGAGCGAAAGCGGGACCTTCGCACCGACGTGCGCACCGGCACGATGGCCGACCGTGATGTCGGATTCTATGCGAGTCCGGAGTACGACGACCAGCGCTTCTTCGCGCGTGGACGTCCCGAGAGGAGTGGCGCCGCCGACCGCGCGCGCTCGACGGGCATCGCGGACCGCATCACCGACGCCGCCGACAACGTGAAGGACCGCATCGACGGCAACCCGGCGTCGCGCCCGGGCCCTGACCCGACGGATCGGCGCATCTAGCCAACTGTCATTCCGAGCGGAGCGCCGAAGGCGCGGAGGCGAGGAATCGCCGTCCTCCCGACAGAGGGGCCAATCTCTCTTTCGGGACGATGGCGATTCCTCGCCTCCGCGCCTTCGGCGCTCCGCTCGGAATGACAACTCGAGCCGCTCGACCTCGCAATCTTCACACGTCACGTCGGAGACGTCGGGGCGAATGGTTACCGCGCTGGTCGAGGCGCCGCCGGCAGCGTTCCCTTGTTGGCGATCGATTTCTTGATTGCGTCGACGGTCGTGGTGGTGCGGAACTCGACGATCTGTCGCGCGAGCTCGAGATCCTTCTTCCGGTCCGCAATCGAGACGCCGTCGATGGTCGCTTTCCCGGCCTTCACCCGCTCCTCCCAACGCACCGAGCGTGGGTCGGTGACGAACATGTTCAGCGTGATGACCGGATCGTCGTGCAGGGCATCGCTCTTCCCACTGACGAGGCCGTGCGTCTCCATGTACTTCGCCACACCCGCGTAGTCGTAGTACTCCTGCACGTGCGCGACGACCGGGTCGCCCTGCCAGATGGCCGTCAGCGAGTCCGCGACCGCGCGCTGCCCGCCCTGATTTCCGCCGCTGTCGCCAATGAGGATGATGTTCTTGAACCCGTGCACCTTGAGGCTGTGTATGACGTCCGTGAGCAGCGCGCGGAACGTCTCATCGCGCAGGCTGATCGTGCCTCGCGTCGTCATGTGACCGCTCGGCGGATCGATTCTTCCCTCGGGGACGAACGCGATGATCGGCGCGCAGAGTGCGTTTCCCAACCGCCGCGCGATCGACTCGCAATTCGTGCGAAGCACGTAGTTGTGCTTGCCCAGCGCGAGCCACGGCCCGTTAGGCTCGAACCCGCCCGTCGGGATGATCGCGGTCGTCTTGCCCGCCTTCATGGCATCGCGGACGTCCATCCATGTCATCTCTTCGAGCCACACCGTGTTCGGTGACGGGAGCGGGTTCGCCGCGTCGGGGCAGTTGTACGGATTGGCCGTACAGTTGCCGCCGCCCATGTTCTGGCCCGGCGCGGTTGCCTGCTGCGCCAGCGCCTGCGTTCCAGCGAGTAGTGCCGCGCAGAGGAAGAGGGCTGCTTTCATGGCGACCTCGAGAGACTGGATGCTGGACGTCGCGCTCACACTGGGGAGGCGACCGGACAGCGATATGATCCACCGTGGAGCGCCAGCGCGCTAGCCGGTGGCCCAGTCGGCTCGACTCACGCCCGCGCGACGTGTACTGTAGGCTCGCCGCCTCCAGGCACTCGACGCCTGCAGGCCCGCACGTAGCTTGCGGCAGCACACCGTTTGACAGACGGGAGCGTTCATGCAACGTCGATCGTTCACTCGGGTCCGTGCAGGCGTGGCCGTCGTGGCCCTTCTCGCGGCCGGACCTGGCCTCGCGCAGAGCACGCCTGCTCCCGAATCGAAGGCCGCCGGACACCACATGGCGCGCGAGGATGTCGTCGCCTTCGCCAAAGTGTCGATAGCGGTTGCCCAGGTGCGTGACTCGATCCAGAAGCAGCTCGCGCAGCCGCGCAACAAGACGCCGCAGGCCCAGCAGCAGCTTCGCGAGCAGCTCGCGGCGGGCGTCGAGCAGGTGCTGCGCGTGGCCGGTATCTCCGAGGAGGAGTATCGCCGCAAGACGTATCTCGTGAGCACCGACTCGTCCTCCCGCGCCATCTTCGACGAGACGGTTGCCAAGCTCACCGGCGCGCCGCTGCCTGGACAGCTGGCGGCTGGCGGCCGGCCGGTAGACGTGCCGGCGGGTCCGGTCGGAGTGCACATCGGACACGTGATGAACTCGTTCACCGACGCGCCGAAGGGTCTGGGTCTCTTGCCAACGGCCATGGAGGAGGCGCGCACCGCGGCGGTTCATGCCGGGTTCGCCGCGCGCGATCCCGAGAACCTCGGCGCCATGAAGATGCACGCAGGGCATGTGATCAACGCCGTCGATCCGACGGTCGTCGCGGCCGGACCCGGACTCGGCTACGGTGTCAAACGCGCGGCGTTAGGTGTGGCGACACACGCGGACCTCGCGGCAAAGGCTCCTGGTGCGTCGCCGGACGTCGTCACGCACGCGGGCCACGTCGCGACCTCCGCGCGGACGACGGTCCAGCGCACCGACGCGATCGTTGCCCTCGCGCAGAAGATCCAGGCGGCCACCGCGGCGCCGGAGGCCGCAGCGCTCGTGAGCCAGCTCGTGTCGCTCACGAACGAGCTCGTGATGGGAAAGGACATCGACGCCGACGGGAAGGTGACGTGGAAGGAGGGCGAGGGCGGCCTGCAGCAATGCGACGAGCACATGCGACTGCTGCTCGCCGGTCAGAAGCACTGACTGGCGGCCTGGCATCAGCGGTGTGATCCGGCATCGCGACCTGCAACGTTTCTTAACAGCACGAACGCAGAAGGACGCAGACCGGCGCTTCGCGCCGGCGCAGACGGACGCAGATGGCGTGGTGTGGAAGCCGGTGCCCTTGCACAACGAGCCGAAATTGAAGGGGAACGACCTCGGGAGGCTCATAGCTTTTCGAGGTCGTTCCCCTTTTCAACGGCCCTGGCGCAAGGGCGAGTGGATGAACGACGCGGCATCTGCGTGCCTCTGCGCCGCCGGCGCGAAGCGCCGGTCTGCGTCCCTCTGCGTTCCTGCTGTTAAGAATGGTTGCGGGTTGGGATGACTGTCCTGGCGGGCGATGCTATGGAGCGCTGAGATGTACTCCGTCAGGGACAGCGCTTCCTTGACTCTGCCCCTGGATCGACATCAGCACGACACGCAGTGATGCTGGTTTCTCGCGCCGAGCTTCTCGAGCAGCGCGATGGTCTCCGGGAACGGCCGGAGCCGCTGCACCGGACCGTTCGCCATGTCCACCACCGTGCGCCCGTTGCGCGCCACGGCCTTCACATCAGCGCCGTGCGCGACGAGGTACTGAATCATCTCGTTGTCGCCGCGCGCGGCCGCGCCGTGGAGCGCCGTGTAGCCGTTGTTGTCGCGCGCGTTGACGTCCGTGTGCAACTCCTCCACGAGATACTTCATCACCGACATCCACGCATCGGGTGCATGGCGGTGGGAGTTCCCGGCAAAGCCATTGCCGTAGCCCACGCCGGCGGCGGCGTGGATGGGCAGCACGCCCGGGCCAACCGGCGCGGCCTTGGCCAGCACCTCGATATCGGGGTCGAGCTTGAACTGCACGCCGCGTCCCTGCGCGGGCTCGGTGGCGGGCGCGACCCTGGCACCCGTACCCGCCGGTGCAGGGCCGACCGGCTTGGCTGCGCCCGAGTTGCCGGCGTTAGGCGCCGCTGGCGCCGCCGCCTTCGCGCTCGGCGAGCCGCTCGGGGCGGGTGCCGTATTGGCGGCGACGGTGGCAGCCGCTGCATTGCCCGCGGCAGGTGCGCGACCACTGTCCGCCGCCGCTCCCGGACTCGCCGGGCGAGCGGCCGTTCGCGCTGCGGGTGCGGGTGGGGTCGACGCGAGCGTCGGGTCGGCGCCGCGCGCGATCAACATCTTCATCGCGTCGAGGTCGAGCGCATAGGTCGCGCGCCAGAACGGTGTTGTGCCGTCGATGATCTCGAGGCCGCAGTTGGCGTTGCCGCAGTTGTTGTACGCGAAGTACCACGGCTGCTTCTTGAGCCGCGCGTTCACGTTGGCCCCTTTCGCGAGCAATGCCTCCATGAGCTCCAGGTGCGTCGTCTTCTGCGTCTGGATCGCCTGCGGCTGCGGGAAGCGTGATCGCGGCGCCCACTGCGAGTTGATGGTTGCGTAGAGCGGCGTCATCCCCGACGCGCTCCCGAGGTTCGGGTTCGCGCCGCGCTGGACGAGCCGGATGGCGACGTCGAACTGGCCATTGATGATCGCCATGAGCAGCGGTGTCGTGCCGTCGACGAGCGACGTGTCGTTGACGTTCGCTCCACCGTCGAGCAAGGCGAGGGCAGCATCCAGGTTGCCCTGCCGCACCGCGTGGTGCAGCGCCGTGAGCCCGCCAACGGAACCCACCTGCTTGACGTAGCCCTGCACGCCGCCGTTCAGTGTGTCGACTTCCTCCTTCACGGAGTCGGCGGGAAGCTTTGCCACGGTCGCCACCGCGCGACCCGAGTCGATGGCGGCCTGGATCTGCTCTGACGTGAACGGGCCCCGCGGCTCGCGCACGGGAAGCTGATTCGCGCGGCCTCCGGCCTGACCGCCCGCCTGCGCGTTCGCCGAGTCGCCAGCGGTCCGTGGGGCGTTGGCGCTGGCCGCCGCTCGTGCCGCTTCGAGCGCTTTCTTGAAGTCCGCCTCGGCCGAGTCGTGCCGAGCGGGCGGCTCGAAGGAGATCAGCACCGCTCGCCGTTTCTTCTCGGCCGCCTGCTCGCGTGCCGCGTCATCCGTGAGGTTCGCGAGGCGGGTGCGGATCGACGGGTCCGCGCCGTGCTTGAGCAGCGCCTGAATCGCCGGGGCGCGGCCGTACTCCGCGGCGAAGATCAGCGGCGTCTGCCCCCAGTTCGACTCGCGCGCGTTAGGGTCCGCACCCTTGGCCAGGAGCGCCCTGACGACGTCGGCATTGCCGGCCGCCGCCGCGAAGTGCAACGGGGTAGCGCCGCTCGAGGTGGTGGCCTTCACATCGCTTCCGGCGACGATGAGCGCGCGCACGACAGCGGGGTTGCCAGTGCGGGTGGCGATGTGCAGCGGCGTGTAGCCGCCGATGCGCGTGCGCCGACGGACATCCGCCTTCGCGCGAAGCAGCTCCGTCGCCAGCACCGAGTCTCCCCGATCCGCGGCCCAATGGAGCGCGGTCATGCCGTCGCCCTGCGGGGCATTCACGTCGGCGCGGCGCGCGATCAGGCTCCGCACCGTGGCGACGTCGCCCCGCATGGCGGCGTCGGCGATGGGCGACTCGGGTCCGCGCGCGGCACCCGCCGCTACGACTACACCCCACGCGGCACTGATAGCGAGAACCTTGAAAGCGCGTGCGTTCATCACGGTCATCCTCGATGACGGACTCACACTGCCAGCGTGAACTCGCCGGTGCTGTCGCCGAAGCTTCGGACGTCGTTGCAGCCGAACTGGTGCGCCAGTGTCAGCATCACGTTTGCCATCGGCGTCGCGTCAGGCGCCTTGAGATGCATGTTGCCCGGCAGCCGCCCATTCCCTTTGCCAAGCAGCAGGAGCGGGCAGCGGCGGTGGTTGTGGATGTTGCCATCCGCCATCGGCGAGCCGTACACGATCACCGTTTTCTCGAGCAGGTTCTTGTCGCCTTCCGTCGTGTTCTTGAGCTTCTCGAGGAAGTACGGCAGCATGCTCACGTGGTAGCGGTTGATCCTGTTGAAGTCGAGTATCGCCGACTCGCGCCCACCGTGATGCGACGCCGGGTGGAACGCCTTGTCCGTGCCGCTCTCCGGATACGCCCGCGTCGACGCATCGCGCCCCGTCTTGAACGAGAACACGCGCGTGATGTCCGACTCGAAGGCGAGCACCTGAATGTCGAACATGAGCTTCATGTGCTCGGCGAACGAGTCCGGAACGCCTAACGGCGCCTCGGGCAGCTCGCGCGGCTCGCCGCTCGCGTTCTTCGCCTCCACCGCCTGGATC
>Ga0207712_10001032_pt1 | contig 19728 bp, 15 predicted proteins | sample KBSS44metaG_FD_184402 | JGI IMG/M metagenome (GOLD analysis project Ga0207712, IMG submission 184402) | Switchgrass rhizosphere microbial communities from Kellogg Biological Station, Michigan, USA - KBS S4-4 metaG (SPAdes) (version 2) | ecosystem: Host-associated > Plants > Roots > Rhizosphere... | reverse complement strand
GTAAGTTATTGTCAAAAAGACGTGGTGACTGTAGCCCAAATACTTCTAAAAATGCATGGCGAAGCCGCGGTTAAACAAGAAAACATTGAAATAAAAGCCTAAGAAATTTTTCCTGATACAAAATTTTGGAATTGTTTTTTCAGCCTTTGGTGCAGAACGATTATTTTTGCTGCCCCAATAAAGGGATTTCCGAAAAAAGTTCGGATTAGAGGTGCGGTAGCTCAGTCGGTAGAGCAAAGGACTGAAAATCCTTGTGTCGGCGGTTCGATCCCGCCCCACACCACTGGAAAAGGCTCTGGTTTAAATTAACCGGGCCTTTTTTTATTTAGCATCCCAAATCATTAGTATGGACTATGATTTTAATAATGAAATGTTTCGATTGGCGGCCGAACTTGTAAACCAAAGTTCACGGAATATTTTTCTTACCGGCAAAGCCGGTACAGGCAAGACGACTTTTTTGAAATATATAAGAGAAAATTGCCCCAAGCAAATTGCAGTAGTGGCCCCGACGGGTGTGGCTGCGATCAATGCAGGCGGCGTCACGATGCATTCGTTTTTTCAATTGCCCTTTTCGCCATTTATTCCTGATGCTGGCGGATTTCGTGTTCAAAACGAAGAAACAACTACCAGGAATAGTCTTTTGAGTAAGCTTCGAATGACTATAGAAAAGAAAAAGATCTTGCAAGAGCTTGAGCTGCTTATTATAGATGAAATAAGTATGGTTCGTTGTGATATGCTTGATGCAATTGATACTGTGCTGCGGCATATTCGTCGCAGACATACTGAACGATTTGGGGGTGTCCAGGTTTTGTTTATTGGAGATATGTTTCAGTTGCCGCCAGTAATAAAAGAACACGAATGGCGATTTTTGAAGGAGTTTTACAATAGCCCCTATTTTTTTGATAGCCTGGTAATAAAAGAAGAGTCCCCGGTTTATATTGAGTTTACTAAAATATACCGGCAAAGCGAGGAACGATTTATTAGCGTTTTAAACCAGGTACGGAATAATGAACTTGATGATGACGGAAGAAAATTATTGGAGAAGCGATTTTTGCCTGATTTCAGAAGAACAAAGGATGACGGGTATATTATCCTTACTACACACAATGAAAGGGCAAGGAATAAGAACGAAACAGAACTAAATAGCTTTGCTACCAAACCTTTTTCTTATAGAGCAGAGATTGAAGGTGAATTCCCTGAGTCGGCATACCCTGTAGAAGAAGAGTTGCGATTGAAAACCGGGGCGCAGGTTATGTTTATTAAAAATGATACAGAGAAAATCAAAAGATATTTCAATGGAAAAATAGGAATAGTCACAGAGCTTGATAATGAAAAAATTCTTATTCAGTGTAAAGATGAGGCCAATGAAATAGAAGTAAAAAAAGAGAAATGGGAAAACATTCGTTATTCAGTAGATAAAATAAGTCGTCAGCTCAAAGAAGAAGTTTTGGGTTCTTTTACGCAATATCCTCTTCGTCTTGCATGGGCGATAACCATACACAAAAGCCAGGGGCTAACATTTGAAAAAGTAATTATTGATGCCGGCGAAGCATTTGCGCCAGGCCAGGTTTATGTTGCATTAAGCCGTTGCACAACATTGGAGGGTATTATTCTACAAAGTCACATCAGGCCAACAAAAATGTTTTCTGATGAAAGAATTGTTCGGTTTTCCAACTCAAATTCTTCTATAAATATCATTGAGGAGGAGCTGGAGCAATCAAAAAGAAATTATCAGCTCAAAATCTTTTTGTCAGTTTTTGATTATAAACAAATCATTGAAGATGTAAAAGAACTCAATCAATACATGTTTGAAAATAAGTCTTCATTTAATGAAGAGGCATCAAAATGGATTGAATATTTTTTAAATGAATCAATTAAATTACAAGTAACGGCGGAGAAGTTTCAGAACCAGCTGCGATCAATTTTTAATCGTGAAGAAAATTTGGAAACTAATGAATTGCTAAAGGAAAGGATTGATGCCGGCACCATTTATTTTCTAAAGGAACAAAACAGACTCATTGAATCACTAGTTGCTTGTACGATAGTTACGGATAGTCGTCTTCATGCGAAAGAATTAAACGAGACATTAAAAGAAATTTTTAGTGGGCTTTCAATAAAAAAACACTTATTGGGGGGCTTTTCTGGGAAGTTTGCAATTGAAACGTTTCATCAGAGAAAGAAAAATTTTATACTTCCTGGATTCAGCGTGAACGTGTATGCAGGGGTGTCTCAACAAAGGTCTGAAAGTCCACACCCGGTGCTTCACCAGAGATTAAGAAAGCTCAGAGATAGTATTTGCTCTAAAACAGATCTACCAATATATATCGTTGCGGGAACTAACACACTGGATGAGATGGCTCGTTATTTACCACAGGATTTAACCGAGCTTAGAAAGATAAGCGGTTTTGGAGATGCAAAAATTGAAAAATATGGCCAACAATTTTTAAACATCATCATCGAGTACTGCAATGAAAAAAATCTCTCATCATTGATTCATGAGAAGATTCCCAAACGGGAGAGAAAAACAATCGGGTCTGAAAAGAAGAATAAAATTGATACAAAAACCGAATCGCTTAGATTATACAAAGAAGGAAAACGTGTTGAAGAAATTGCGAAAGAAAGAAATCTTACGCAACAAACTATTGAAGGCCATCTTGCTCATTTTGTTTCTTCGGGAGAGATCAATATCAGCGAACTTGTCAGCAGAGAAAGAATTTTATTAATTGAACCAATTGCAAAAACATTTTCAGGTAAATCATTAACGCCGATAAAAGAAAAACTTGGAAAGGATGTAAGTTTTGGAGAAATAAAGCTGGTTATAGCCTGGCTCAAGTTCAAAGAAAATCAACGACCCATATAAACCATCAATATTTGGACATCGCTCGGGTTAATTCCTGAAATGCGGCTAGCTTGTCCAAGAGTTGAAGGTTTGATTTTTGAAAGTTTTTCTCTTGCTTCATTACCCAGCGAAGAAATTTTTTTATAATCAAAAGTTTCTGGGATCATTAGGTTTTCAAGCTGGCTCATTCTTTCAACAAGCTCCTTTTCTTTTCCTATATAAACATCATATTTTATTTGAATAGAAGCTTGTTCAAGAGTTTCATTTGAAAATTGATTCAGCTCTTTTTCCAACGAGGGTAAGGCGGTCATTAAATTTTCTAATTCAATTTCGGGGCGCAGTAAAAGTTTTGAAACTTTTTGTTTTTCAATTATCAGAGAAGAAGATATCTTTTCAAAATACGGATTGATATCATTCGGCGAAACAGAAATATTATTTAAAAGATTTTTTATTTTTTCTACGCCATCTTTTTTTGCTCTTACTTTTTCCATTCTTTCCTGCGAAGCAAGGCCAAGTCTATAACTTAATTCCGTAAGTCGAAGATCGGCGTTGTCTTGTCTAAGGAGAGTTCTGAATTCAGCTCTTGAAGTAAACATGCGGTAAGGTTCTTCAGTTCCTTTGCTGATCAAATCATCTATAAGAACACCAATATAGGCTTCACTCCGTTTAAGAATTAATGGATCGAGGTTGTTTATTTTTTGATGAGCATTTATTCCCGCCATTAACCCCTGGCAAGCCGCTTCTTCATAACCAGTGGTTCCATTTATCTGGCCAGCAAAGAATAAGCCTTCGATCCGCTTTGTTTCCAGAGAATATTTTAATTGCGTGGGCGGGAAGTAATCATACTCTATTGCATAACCCGGCCTAAACATTTTTGCAGTCTCAAACCCTCTAATACTACGAAGTGATTCGTATTGTACTTCTTCTGGCAATGATGTTGAAAATCCATTAATATAAACTTCGATGGTATTCCATCCTTCGGGCTCAACAAATAGCTGGTGTCTTTCCCTTTCAGCAAATCGATTGATTTTATCTTCTATACTCGGGCAATAGCGAGGCCCTATTCCCTCTATTCTTCCGCTAAACATTGGGCTTCTATCAAATCCTGTCTTTAGTATATCATGGACGCGTTGGTCAGTATACGTGATCCAGCAGCTTCTTTGCTTCTTGGGTTTTTGAGTATCAAGAAATGAAAATCCAACGATTTCGTCATCTCCTGGCTGTTCTTCCATTTTACTGTAATCAAGACTCCTTCCATCAACTCGTGGTGGAGTTCCTGTTTTTAAGCGATCGCTTTCAAATCCTAATGAAACTAATTGTTCGGTTATTCCAGTTGCAGCCCTTTCTGAAATACGTCCTCCGCCAAAACTTTTATCTCCAATATGAACAATTCCATTTAGGAATGTTCCATTTGTCAAAACAACGGCCTTCGAATATATTAAATGACCCAATCCGGTTTTTACACCAGCGACTCGTCCCTCTTCTACTATTAGCTCCTTAACCATATCCTGATAGAAGTCCAGATTAGGCGTTTGTTCAAGCATCTCTCTCCATTTTAAGGAAAATAGCATGCGGTCATTTTGAGTCCGGGGACTCCACATTGCAGGACCTTTTGACCTATTCAACATTCTGAATTGAATAAGTGATTCATCCGTCACAATTCCAGAATATCCTCCCAGTGCATCAATTTCTCTCACAATTTGTCCCTTGGCAATTCCACCCATCGCAGGATTGCAGCTCATTTGAGCAATTGTTTGCATGTTCATGGTGATCAGCAATACTCTGGAGCCCAGATTTGCAGCAGAAGCGGCAGCCTCGCAACCAGCATGGCCGGCTCCAACAACGATTATGTCATATTTTGGAAACATGAAGCCTGCAAAGGTATTTTGTAATCTTGAACTTTTCGGAGCAGACTAACTGAAAATATCTAAAATGTGTCACGTGAAACACTATGCAAATATTTGGAAAGGTAGAAGTCCTCTTTAAATCTCATAATAGCTTTTTGTGATTTCGTCTTATCTGTAAACCCACATAAGTGTAAGGCTCCATGAAACATAACCCGATGTAATTCTTCGCTGAAGCTAATTCGAAGGTGCATTGCGTTTTCTTTTACTCGTTCCACGCTGATATATACATCTGATTCGATAGGTTGACTTTTATTAGAAAGGCAAAATGTAATTATATCGGTGAGCGTATTATGGTTTAAATATCTTTTATTGATTTTGTGAAGGGTCTTATCCGTGGAAAAGATGTAATTGATTGATTTTAAATCACATTTTTCTTTCTCAAAAATGTGACTAATGAAACGTTTTAGACTTTTCCTGTTTTTGAGATTTAGGGCAACTCCATCAAAAAAGAAATTAACCTTGCTTAGCGGGGGATGCATTATTTCAAAATTCGTAAGCAAATGTAATTCAGCAGATTTAGCTTTGTAATCAAATATGAAATTATCAGAATTAAAACCAGGGCAGGAAGCTATCATTAGTGAATTTGATAACAACGACATTTTTCTGAAACTCATGGAAATGGGCTGCGTGCCAGGGGAAAGAATATATCTTGAACAAGTAGCTCCTTTAGGAGATCCTATTTCTGTAAAGATATCTGGTTACTCACTCAGCCTAAGGCTTAATGAAGCAGAACATATTAGCGTTAAACTAATTAATTGATTATCAATTATTTAAATGACAATTGGGCTCTATTTTGGTTCTTTTAACCCCATTCATATAGGCCATCTTATTATTGCAAATCATGTTTTGAATGAAACGTTAATAGATAAGATATGGTTTATTGTTTCTCCGCAAAATCCTTTCAAAGAAAGCAGAAACTTATTAAACGAGTTCGACAGACTTCATTTGGTTAGACTTGCAGTACAGGACGATAATCGTATAAAATGTTCTGAGATAGAATTCAATCTTTCCAAACCATCTTATACATCAAACACATTAGCCTTCCTTTCAGAAAAATATCCAGAACACAAATTCTCTATAATAATGGGAAGTGATAGCTATCAAAATATTGATAAATGGAAAAATTTTGAATCGATTATTTCTAATTATCCAATCTATGTTTATAAAAGGGAGGGACACGAAATAAAAAAAACACTTGATAAGCAACCAATAATTTTAAACGCTCCAATAATTCAAATCTCTGCATCGCAAATAAGAGAACATATAAAATCTGGAAAATCGATTCGGTACCTTGTTCCTGAAATTGTAAGAGAAGAAATAGTAAGCAGGAAATTTTATAAACAAAAGGATTAGAAAATATAACCAAGAAGCAAACAACCAATTACAATAAATGGCGGAGGTATTTTTGTGTACTGTAATAAAGTAAATGTTCCTGCAATAACAATTGCATTGATTAAACTCCCAAGCCTTACGTCCAGTAATGAAATATCTTTCATTAAATAAAAGGTAGAAGCAATCATTATTCCTACAACGACTGCATTGATACCTTCCAACGAACGATAAACCGCAGCATATTTTTTTAGATTATGCCAAATTGGAAAAAAGAACAATACTAGCAATGCGCTTGGTAAAAAAATTGCCACCGTCCCAATTATGCAGCCAAAAAATTGCATAAGGCCTCTTTCTTCAGGCGTTTTACCATAATCTTTTAAAGCCATTCCGCCCGTGAAAGATGCTATTGAAAATACTGGTCCCGGCAAAGCTCTGACGATACCCATACCCGTATACATATCATTCTTATCTATTCTCACTTTTTCAGGATCTTTTTCTTTTATCGCATCCGGACGAACACAAAATTGTTCATACATCATTGGCATCAATACTTGCCCACCTCCAAATACAAGGCTGCCCATGCGATATGTATTTTCAAAAAGATTTATCGGTGTTCGATTTGGCCAATTATCCTTCCTGGCTACTTCACTAAAAAATCCAGCAGTTATAAATATTATTCCAAACAGCCAGAAGTTCCACCATTTGATTTTTCTTGGCTTTTGTTCTATCTGAGGTATACGTTTGCGACTTAGATTAGTTGTTATCCCTCCCAAAACGATAAGCAGCGGAAATATCCAAGGCTGTTTAAATAATAGAAAGGTTGCGATAGCGCATACGCTCATAATAATCCACGTGACCGTATTTTTTATAGAAATATTAAAGGCCATAACTGTGGCATAAACAAGAAAACCAACAGCCATTGGGGGAATGAATTTGAAGATATCAACATGCAGTGCCTTCTTATCTATATAATGTAAAAGGAAAGAAAGAGCCCCCATTAAAATACTTGCGGGCAAAATCCATATTATCAAAGTAAGAACGGCGAGAATCACTCCGCCTCTTTTATAGCCAATTAATGTAAGCGTTTGAGTAGAAGATGCGCCCGGAAGAAGTTGACAAAATGCTGTGTATTCCATCAATTCTTGTTCGGTTACATATGGCCTGCGATGCACAAATGTTTTTAACATCATTCCAATATGTGCTTGCGGCCCACCAAAAGCAGTGAAACTATGCAGAAAAACAGCTTTTAAAAATGGAATATGACGCAGCAGCATGGTTGATTAAAAATAAAAAATTATATCAAGTCATTCAGAAAGATCAAATGAAAAATTATTCCGGTAAATTCATAAAATTTTTGCATCATGAAACTACTCCTTTTGATTTTATTAATCATTCCTTCTTCTCTTTTTCTTTCCGCACAAAAAAAAACAGGCACTGATCTTATCGATAAAATTAATGTAGCAGCTGATAAAATTGAATCAAAATGCATTGCCTGGCGAAGAGATATTCATGAGCATCCTGAGTTGGGAAACAATGAATACAGAACAGCTAAGTTAATTGCTGATCATCTTCGTTCACTTGGAATAGAAGTAAAAGAAAAAATTGGAAAAACAGGAGTCATAGGAATTCTTAAAGGCGCAAAGCCGGGCCCATGCATTGGGCTTAGAGCAGATATGGATGGCCTGCCCATTATTGAAAGAGTCGATCTGCCATTTGCTTCAAAAGTAAAATCAACATATAGTGGAAAGGAAGTGGGAGTAATGCATGCATGCGGTCACGACACTCATGTTGCAATATTAATGAGTGTTGCAGAAATTTTAGCAGGCATGAAAGACGAACTAAAAGGAACTGTGAAATTTATTTTTCAACCCGCTGAGGAAGGACCACCAGAAGGCGAAGAAGGCGGTGCGCCTTTAATGATCAAAGAAGGAGTAATGAGTGATCCCAAAGTTGATGTTATTTTCGGTTTGCATATTGAATCGGATATTGAAGTTGGAAAAATTGAATACAAATCGGGAGCATTTATGGCGTCTTCTGATTGGTTTATCATAAAAGTAAATGGAAAAGGAAGTCACGGCTCTCAACCCTGGAAAGGAATTGACCCAATTGCAATATCGGCTCAAATTATTAATGGACTGCAAACAATAGTAAGCCGGCAAACAGAACTCACAAAAGCACCAGCTGTTATCACTGTTGGAAAAATTGAAGGAGGGGTTAGAAGCAACATTATTCCCGAAAGTTGTACGATGCTGGGAACAATAAGAGCACTTGATAAGGAAATGCAAAAAGATATCCATGAAAGAATAAAAACAGTAGCAACAAAAATTGCAGAAGCATCCGGTGCGACAGCAGATGTAACTATTGAGACAAAAACACTCGTTACATATAATGATCCTGAACTGGTAAAAAGAACCTTATCAAGTTTGCAAAAGGCTGCAGGTATTGACAATGTTCGTGAAAGAGAATGGGTAACCGGTGCCGAGGATTTTTCTTATTATGGCGAAAAAGCTCCGGCCTTCTTTTTCAACATTGGCGGAATGCCTAAGGGAAACAACCCTAAAAACGCACCACCGCATCATACTGCAGATTTTTTTGTTGATGAGAGCGGAATGAAAACTGGTATCAAATCCTTTTGCGATCTTGTTTTTGATTATATGAATATGCCTGCAACTACAAACCAATCTTCGCAAACCAAGAAGCCATTTTAGTAAATGAAAAAACTGTTTTTACTATTTATTTGTCTTCACAGCATAGCATTTTTATTTGCGCAAAAAACAGACAATAAACTTCAAAATAAACTTGGGGAAACAATAAAAGGATTCAATGGCGATATTGGTATTTATGTAAAAAATATTCGCACAGGACAAATAGTTTCTATAAATGCCGATACTATTTTTCCAACTGCGAGCATTGTAAAAGTGCCGATACTTTTAGGGATCGTGGATAAAATTCAAAAAGGAGAATTGGCCTATGATTCGACATTAGTTTACAAAGATTCTTTGCTTTATGAAGGAGAAGATATCCTTGGCTCATTTAAAAACAATGAAAAGATCTTGCTTAAAAAAGTGATAATGCTGATGCTTACCACAAGCGATAACACAGCAAGTTTGTGGTTGCAAAGTCTCGCAGGAAAGGGAACAAGAATAAATGAAATTCTCGATAGCCTTGGATTAGTTTATACAAGAGTAAATTCAAGAACACCGGGAAGAGAAAATAACAGAACACAATATGGTTGGGGACAAACAACTCCAAAAGAAATGGGAACTGTCTTTGAAAAAATTTATCGCAACGAAATTTTTTCTGTCACCGCCTGCGATCGTATGATGCGAAGTCTCGGAAGAAATTATTGGGACCTAAATGAAGCCATTTCTCAAATACCACCATACATTGAAGTATTTAGCAAAAACGGCTGCGTAGATGCAAGTCGCAGCGAAGTGTTGTTGGTTAATGCGCCGCACAACCCTTATATCTTTTGCATTTTTACAAAAAATAATAAGGACACTCAATGGAATCATGATAATGAAGCTTGGGCAATGGCAAGGAAAATTTCTTTGATGCTTTGGAGGTATTTTGAAAAGAAAGATAAATGGGAACCGCCCAAAAGGTAAAATTATTTCAATAGCTGGTATACTATTAGACTCATTATATAAGCAAGTCCCGTCATATATAAGAGTTGAATGATCGGCCATTTCCAGGTTTTTGTTTCACGTTTTACTACTGCTAGCGTACTCATACATTGCATGGCAAATACATAAAAGATCATCAGCGAAACACCTGAAGCAAGTGTATATACAGGGGTACCATCTTCTTTTTTTGCAGCCTTCATTTTATCTCGCAATCGCAGATCATTGTCGTCCTGGTCACCAACACTATAAAGTGTTGCCATAGTGCCAACAAAAACTTCTCTTGCTGCAAATGATGTAATAAGGGCAATACCAATTTTCCAATCATAACCCAATGGCGTAATTGCCGGCTCAATTGATTTGCCTAAAATACCAGCATAAGAATTTTCTAGCCGGGCAGCATGATATTCTTTATCGAGTTGTTCAACATTGGAGCCGGGTTGTTGTTTCAATTGTTCATAATGTTGTGTCACATCTTTCATTCTGCTTCCCGGACCGAAGGAACTCATTGCCCAAAGAATTAAACTAATTATCATAATTACCTTACCGGCATCAAAAACAAAAATTTTTGCCTTATTGATCATTGTCTGTACCACATTGCCCCAACGGGGTGCCCGGTAAGTCGGCAGTTCAAGAATAAAAAAACTTCTTTCTTTTATTTTTATAAACCAGCGGGCAATAGCTGCAACCACCAATGCCATCAATAATCCGAGCAAGTAAAGTCCCATCATTACCAGGCCTTGCACACTCAAAAACCCAAACAGATAATTATTAGGAATAACCAGGGCAATTAAAATTGTAAACACCGGCAATCTTGCCGAGCAGCTCATCAATGGTGTAATTAAGATCGTCAGTAATCTTTCTTTCCTGTTTTCAATACTTCTCGCACTCATAATTGCAGGCACCGCACAGGCAAACCCGCTGATCATTGGCATCACACTTTTTCCATTTAGTCCAACACTTCGCATTAATCGGTCGGAAAGAAAACTAATACGGGCCATGTAGCCGCTGTCTTCAAGAACGGTAATTAAACCAAAGAGGATCATGATCTGCGGTACGAAAACCAGTATACCGCTTAATCCGGCTACCCCGCCATTTATAAGAAGATCACTCCACCATGCCGCAGGTAATATTCCCGATAAAAGGGAACTGAGTTTTGCAAAACCCAATTCGATCCAATCCATTGGATATTGCGCTATCAAAAAAACACTTTGAAAAAGCAAAAACAATACTGCAAGCAAGATCAAATAACCCCAACGACGATGGAGCAAAACATTATCAAGCTTATCCGTAAACAGAGTTCTTTGCAAAGGATCAGGTTCTACTACCGTTTGATGCATGATCGTTTTAATGCGTGCATAACGTTCAGTTATTTCTTCGGCCTGTGATAGTGTTTTATTTAATGGAATATCTTTTATTGAATCCTCAACAATTCTTTTAACAGAAGGATTTATATCGAGCTCTTTATAATTAAAAGCAAGATGCAATGCTTTATAATCGCTTAGCTGTGGCAATCTTTCTTTAATTGCCTGTACAGTTCCTCTGCCCCACAGCGCATCGGGCACAAAATTTCTAATAGTATTTGGAGTAAGCGCACCCGTTACCTGCGATAATGTTTTTTTTAATTGAGGAATTCCTTTATTCTTTCTTGGGTTTACAGGGATAACCGGTACGCCCAATTCTCTTTCCAACCCTGCCACATCAATCTCCACTCCTTTTTTCCTTGCAAGGTCCATCATAGTCAACACGATCACTGTTGGGATCTTCAGATCAATGACCTGCGAAGCAAACAATAAATTTCTTTTCAGATTCGAAGCATCAACGATCACTATAAGAATACTAGGATGTTCTTCATGATCCTCATTTAGTAAAACGTCATAAGTCACCTTTTCATCATGGCGCCGGGGATAAAGGCTATAAGTTCCCGGCAAATCCACAAATTCAGCCCACAGGCCATCATCAATTTTTGCCTCACCCACTTTCAACTCAACTGTTACCCCAGGAAAATTGCCGACCTTTTGATTCAAACCAGTCAAACAGTTAAACAATGAACTTTTGCCACTGTTGGGATTTCCCACCAAACCAATATGTAAAATTTTTCCTCCCACTGTAACTTACAAATGTAGAAGTTCGACTTCGTTGCTATTTACGAGATCGGGTTTTTGAGGGGTGATTTTTGTCATATGGCCGGCATTTGTACTACTATCAACCTCCTCTTGCAGTTTATCCGGAGCGAAGCGAAGGAACCGTTCATCTTTCTGTTTTTTATTGAACAATTGGTCCCCGGTTACCTTGACACTAAGCTCGCCAAAGTGGAAAGAATTGCACTCTTGTACTTCCGGTAATCTTATTCATTAAGATGACGAAACTTTAACCACATTCATTTACTCTAATTAATAACTTTGCACTAACTAATTTCAAATTCTTATGAATAGCGTCCGTGCGGTCTTTTTATTTATTTCTCTTTTTCTTTTTCAAATTTCTTTTGCTCAAAAAAAGAAATCTCCGAAACTAAGTAAAGCTGACCATACAACTGTAACAAACCTACAGGCACATATCAGCTATCTCGCCAATGATAAGCTCGAAGGAAGGAGAGCTGGTACTAATGGCGAAAAATTAGCAGGTGAATATATCAACCAGAAATTCCAGGAAGCAGGTTTACAGCCAAAAGGCAGCGAAGGATTTTTTCAGCCATTTGAAATTTATGATGGCAAACAAATAAACAGTGCTACGCATTTTATCATCAACGAAAATAACCTTGCTATTAACAAAGATTTTTTTCCATTTCCTTTTTCTCAAAATATAAGCATTGAAGCGGTACCATCAATTGCTGTACAGGAAGCTGACATGCCCTGGTTCTATAACCTGAAAGAAACATTAGAAGAAAATAAGGATAACCCGCATTTCGATTTGAATGAATATATTCGGGACAATGCAAAAAAGGCAAAGAGTCGGGGGGCATCAGCAATTATACTTTATAACACTTCATCTATTGATGATAAACTGAAGTTTGACAGCAAAGACAGAACAGAAAAGTTGGATGTGCCTGTTGTGTATGTTTTGAAAGATGCGGCAAAAAAATATTTTAGTGATCAAACCGCTACCCTTGATATTAAAATAAAAATAGATATTGGTGAGAAAAAAAGAACCGGTCGCAATGTGATTGGATTTTTAGATAATGGCGCAGCAAGAACAATAGTGCTCGGTGCCCATTATGATCATCTCGGCTATGGGGAAGATGGTAACTCAATGTTGCGTACAGGAGAAAAAGCAATTCATAATGGTGCAGATGACAATGCAAGCGGCACAGCAGCATTGATCGAGCTAGCAAGAATTTTAAAAAATACAAAACAAAAAAACAATAACTATCTGTTCATTGCCTTTTCTGCCGAAGAACTTGGCCTAAACGGCTCAAAGTTTTTTACAGAACATCCAACAATAGATTTCAACAAAATCAATTGCATGATCAATATGGATATGGTCGGAAGATTAAATGATAGCAGCCAGGTTGTAACTATTGGTGGCTACGGCACTTCTCCTCAATGGAGTTCATTGATCGACCCAAACAATAAAAAAAATCCATTTGTTATTCGGATTGATAGCAGCGGAACTGGTCCCAGTGATCATACATCTTTTTATCGCAAAGACATTCCTGTTTTATTTTTCTTCACGGGTCTGCATTCAGATTATCATAAACCAACGGATGATTTTGATAAAATAAATTATACCGGCGAAATAAAGATCATTAACTACATCAGTGGTATTGTTCTTTCTCCTGTAACCGCGGGTCAAAAACTTGCATTCACAAAAACAAGAGAAACACAAACTACTTCTTCTTTGCGAAGCGGCGGAGTTACAATGGGTATTATGCCTGATTATACTTTTTCAGGCGCCGGCATTCGTTGCGATGGAGTGAGTGATGGAAGACCGGCACAAAAAGCAGGATTGAAGGCCGGGGACGTGATTATTAAGGTCGGCGATTACACTGTAAGCTCAATGGAAAGCTATATGCAAACCCTTGGAAAATTTCAAAAAGGAGATAAGGCAAAAGTAAAATTCAAAAGAGGCAATGAAGAAATGGAAACAGAAGTTCAGTTTTAATTTATAAATAGAAACCAACACTGCTTTGAGCAAACTTATTTTAGATACACAGGACATTACCGATGGCTTTTTTGAAGATACCCGCCTGCTTGGTATTATGGCGCCAATGAAAGACTACCAGTTTTGCTGGCAATTGAATAATATGCTTGGTGTTGATTTTCGTGTGAACAATGAAATTGAAATTCAGCTAAAGAAAAAGAACAGGAATTATTTTTTCGGTTTGTATGAGTATCATGAACCGGCCACTGCGCTGGAACATTATATTTATAACAACCAGTTTGACGGCGAATATTTGTTGCCGGAATTCAAACACCTTGATTTTTTATGGTTGATGAAAGGAGATGTTGTTACTGATGAAATGCTGCAGCAACAAACAGAGAGTATCAAATCAATTAGCGGTGTACAATTGGTAATGGAGCTGACGAATGAAAAAATAAAAAATAAAGAACACCTCGTGTTTTAAATAACATACTTAAAATTTCAAACTATGTGGCAAGAGAAAGAGAATAAACTGTACAAAAAATTTACTTTTAAAGATTTCGGCGAAGCATTTGCGTTTATGACAAGAGTTGCATTAGCGGCGGAAAAGATGGATCATCATCCTACATGGACAAACACCTGGAATACGGTGGAGATCTGGCTCAACACTCACAGTGCAGGAAATGTAGTAACCGATAAAGACAAGGAACTTGCAAAAAAGATAGATGCAATATCATAGTTCTCCGGCATCTTCCAACTTTCTTATTTTTTCTTTGAGTTTTGTTTTTTCATCAAGTGCTTTTTGAACAAGGTCTTTAAACTCTTTATCGTTACGGAGGTTGTCAAATAAAGGATCAATTTTTATCAGGTAAGGCATTCCCCAGTTCCAGTCAACTTCTTTTAGTATTCTATATGCATTTTCTTTATCACCCTTATACGCATACATGCCCGCTAAATCATAACCCATGGGATGTAAAATTTTTTCCCTGGCAAAAGAAGAATCGAATAATTGTTGTGCAAGCTCTGGTTTTTTGCCCGCCTTCCACAGAGCTATTGCCCATCTGTGTTCGAAGTTATGTATATGAATTTTGTTCCAGAGATTTTCATATAGTTCAGCAGCTTTAGCACAGTCATTTTTTAAATAACAATAAGTTTCTGCTTTAAAATAGATCACATTGTTATCACCGAGCCGAATTCCCATATCTGTATATTTAAAAACCGAGTCTGCCAAGTTCATACGCTGGTATGTAACGGATAACCCAAAAATGGCAAAAGCAGAAGCGGATGAGTTATTTGACAATGCCATCGTTTTCTTGAAGTATGATTCAGCCTTTTCAAAATCACATATAGTTAAGTAAGTATTCCCAAGATTGTTATAAACCAAAGGTGTCCAAACCGAAAGAGGGTTAAGGCGGAGCGATCTTTTTAAGAATCGAACTGACTTTTCAGGATCGCTTACTGTGTAGTATTTGCCTAATTCCCAATTGACTTCAAAATTATTAGGGCTGATCGCCTGTCCCTTTTGGAGAAACAGTTCTGTAGATTTTTGATCTTCCTGGCTCTGATAATAGCTTGCAAGTATTATAAGAGCATCAACTGAATTACTATTTAATGACAGGGCTTTCTGCCCGGTAGACATAATTGAATCCAATAAACCAGGAAACGGATCATTATAACGATTGTTATATTTGAAAAGCAGTGTTTTTGCTTTTAAAACATAGCCTTCAGCCATAAAAGAATCCAACTCAAGCACTCGATTACAAAGCGAAAGTGTTTTTAGGTAGTCTGCATATAATTGTGGATTTAATAAAATACTTGGGGAGTAAGTAGATTGAAAAGTATAAACGAGGGTTACATAAGCATTCAATGCTTCGTTATAAGCATCCAATGCTTTAGTGTTTTTTGTTGAAACTCTTGCTATCCGGTTTTGCTCATCCGGAGTGATATTAACCTGTAATTGAGAGGCGATCTGTTGTGCAATGTTTTCTTGTAATGTAAAAACATCTTCCACTTCGCCTGAATAATCTTTACTCCATTTTTTCTCACCTGTAATAGCATCTATCAGCCAAACATATACCTCAACTTTATTTTTATCTCTTAATACTGTCCCTTGTAAAATATAGCTGATGCCACCCAGATCCTTTGCGATTTCTTCGATCGTCAATTTAGTATCCCGAAATCTTTCTACTGACTGAGGGGCAATTGGGATCAAGTCTCCAAGCAACTCAATTTTTTTTTGGAGTTCCAGCGCTACTCCAACACAAAACGGCTCATTCTCCTCTTTGTTTACACTTATATTTTTGAAAGGAAGAATAGCTATCGTTTTCTCTTTATTTGTAGAGGCGCTTGCTCCAGAAAATTTTTTATAAACAAACAAACCAACTATCAACACTAAAACGATTCCAGCAACAGGCAAGAATCTTTTCAAAGAAAATTTGTTCTGGATCTCTTTAAGCTTTCCTGTCAATTGCTCTTTTTTTGGAACAACAAAACCATCATTTGATAGGGCAAATACCTCAACTGGCTCATCTACATTTTTAAATTCAAACTTTCCAAGCGATACCGAACTGAACTGCGGATGATTTCTTATTTTATTATTGATCTCAGAGGAAAAAAGAATCGTATTGGCTTGTCCCAACGATTGAATGCGAGATGCTACGTTTACCCCATCTCCCATTACTTTTCCATCTTCAAAAAATATTTCACCGATATGAAGACCGATGCGGAGCGGAACTTTTGGTTCCTCCTGCAATTCAGTTTGCAATTCGACCGCACAGGCGACAGCTTCAGTTGCACTTGGAAATGAACAAAGGTTGCCATCACCATAATCATTTAATATTTGTCCCAAATGAGCGGAAACTGTTTTTTGCAAAACAGAAGTATAACGTTTCATGATCGTCACAGCATACGCTTCATTTTGCTGCATCATAGCAGTATAACCAACTATGTCGGTAAAAAGAATTGCCGCAAGATGACGACTTTGATTTTGCATGACCTAAAACCTCTTCTAATGTAAAACATATTTTGCAGAGGTCAAGAATGATGGACAGTAATCGTTAATTTTATCGTACATCACACACATGCAGATTACTGACACTATACTTATGATCCGTCCCGCAGCATTTGGGACAAATAAAGAAACCGTAACTACAAATTTTTTTCAATCAACAGGGAAGGAAATAAATTCTCAGAATATTCAGCAAGCGGCGCTAAAAGAATTTGACAATATGGTTGAATTGCTGCGAAGAAAAGATATAAATGTTTTAGTGATCGATGATACACCAACACCTGTAAAACCATCCGCAGTATTTCCTAATAACTGGTTGAGTACTTCACCCGAAGGAATTATTTCTGTTTTCCCTATGTATGCAGCCAATCGTCGTCCTGAGAAAAGAAACGATATTTTAAAAATGCTTGCTGAAAAGTTTGTGGTAAAAGATCTGCAGGATTGGAGCGAATTTGAAGTCGAAGGAAAATTTTTAGAAGGAACCGGCAGCATGGTGATCGATCATGAAAATAAAGTGATCTATGCATGCTATTCACCAAGAACTGATATTTCTGTTTTGGAAAAATTTGCCAATGCAAATGAGTACAGAGCCATTATATTTTTTGCAGCAGATAAAAACGGCCAGGCGGTTTATCATACAAATGTTGCAATGACTCTTGCAGAGGATTTTGCAATACTATGTGAAGAAGCTATCGAAGAAGAATGGGAATTAATCGCTATTCGTCAACTGCTCGAAAGCAGCGGTCACGATGTAATAAGAATTACTAAAGATCAAATGCATTGTTTTGCAGGGAATATGCTGCAGATAAAAAACACTAAAGAAGAAAAATTATTAGTAATGAGCCAAACAGCTTTTGATTCATTATATGAAGATCAGAAGGAAGAGCTATCTGCAAGAAATAATTTATTATCCATCCCGATTCCTGTCATTGAGCAAACAGAAGGCGGTAGTGTTCGATGTATGATGGCAGAGATTTTTTTGGAGAAGAAATAGTTAATTCCTGCTTTTCAACAACTCAAAATGATGCTCATTATGATGAATTGTAAAATATAGCATTTCTCTTAAAGTTACTTTCCCCAATAAAGGATGAGGAAGAATATACACATCAAGGTCCTTTTCACTTTGTTTTTCAATTTTTGTGATCAGCTTTTGTTTTTGCTCAGCATATTTTTTTATCAATTCATCTTTCTTTTCAAAACTTATAAACGGCGGGATGAATGGGCCGCTTGCACGACCGCCTGCTGCAAGCTTTGCTTTATATTTTGCAACCAACTCATTATAAGTTTTTGAAGGACGATTTGTTTTGCCAAACATAATTCGCAAAGCAAACTTTGGCAAACCATAAGCAGACTGCAGTGGCTTCATGGCACGTATAAGATGATCAAGATTTTGCCCGGCACTCCATTTTCCTTCCGGAGTTGCTTCAAATTGTTCTTTGTTCAATGACGAAATATAATTGTTGAATGTATCTACATTTTCATTCAATGCAGAAGTGATCTGTGGCTTGTCGTGTATATGCATGACTATTTTTTTACTTCAATCATCTTCTCTCCTTTCGTAATAAACTTTCCGATCGGTTCAATGAATTTTTTTAGATCATATTTTTCCAGCAATGCTACTACCTCGCCTTTCGCATTTTCTTTTACACTCAACAACAACCCTCCATTGGTTTGCGGATCAGGCAATAAAGTAAATGCTTCCATTACATCTATTCCTTTCTCAAATCTCACTTTATCATGATAACTATTCCAGTTCCTGGTGGTAGCATCTGGAAAAATTCTTCGTTTGATAAAGTCTTTTACCCCATCCACAACAGGAATTTTATTATAAAAAATTTCTGCACTCAATCTGCTGCCTTCTGCCATTTCTATTAAATGTCCAAGCAAACCGAATCCTGTCACATCCGTCATTGCAGTTACCCCTTTTATCTTTCCCAATTCTTCGCCAACCTTATTCAGATTAGTCATTTGCTTAACCATTAGTTTCAGATATTCGTCTTTCAGAAGCTCTCTTTTTTGTGCAGTTGATAAAATGCCAACACCAAGAGGCTTTGTAAGAAAGATCAGATCGCCTTCTTCCGCTGTATTATTTTTTTTCAGGCTTTCTTTATTGATAATACCGGTTACTGCCAAACCAAAAATTGGTTCAGGAGAATCAATACTGTGCCCGCCTGCCAAAGGAATGCCAGCTTCATTACAAATCGTTCTTCCGCCGTCAATAACCTTTTGTGCAAGTTCAACAGGGAGTTTTTCAACCGGCCAGCCGAGTATAGCAATTGCAAGAAGCGGTTTTCCACCCATGGCATATACATCGCTGATGGAATTGGCAGCTGCAATTCTTCCAAAATCAAATGCATCATCAACTATCGGCATAAAAAAATCTGTGGTAGAAATAAGGGCCATACCATTTTCAAGATCATAAACGGCCGCATCATCTTTACTACTGTTGCCAACAAGAAGATTTTTACTTTCAGGAATTGAAATATTGCTTTTTAAAATTTCATCCAACACTTTTGGTGCAATTTTACAACCGCAGCCGGCGCCATGAGAGTATTGCGTAAGACGAATTAAATCATTTGTTGTGAGCTCTGAATTCATATCCGCAAATCTCGGATATACAGCGATATTTCTTATTTGTATTTTCTGCGAAGTACAATAGCGGCATTACGATCAAGATCGGCCTTGAAACGAACGTAAAAAATTTCTTCACCATCTTTTATTTGTAGTAAACCTGTGTTGGGAGGATATTTTCCAAGGTTCTCAGCATATAACACCACAAGCAAAGAATCGCCCCCATCCTGAGGGATATAAAATGTTTTTCTGAAGGCCGAAGATTTCAATACCTGCTTTTCAATAAACAATTCATCATTGATGATTACACTCACTGTATCACCATCCACCTCTCCGTTATCATACAAAGCGATTGACAGACTGTCGGAT
>Ga0207712_10001029_pt1 | contig 19766 bp, 18 predicted proteins | sample KBSS44metaG_FD_184402 | JGI IMG/M metagenome (GOLD analysis project Ga0207712, IMG submission 184402) | Switchgrass rhizosphere microbial communities from Kellogg Biological Station, Michigan, USA - KBS S4-4 metaG (SPAdes) (version 2) | ecosystem: Host-associated > Plants > Roots > Rhizosphere... | reverse complement strand
CGCGCTGCGAGCGCGGAACGGCGAGGAGCACCTCGCGCGAGACGGAGGCGATGTAGGGGAGCACCATGATCGCGAGAATGATCCCGGCCGCGAGCATGCTCGGTCCGTACGCGGGGCCGGTGAACAGGCCCGTTTTGCCGAGGTGCAGCGTGTCGCGCAGAAAGGGCATTACGGGATTGCGCAGCACGGGGAGGAGCACGAAGATCCCCCACAGGCCGTAGACGACGCTCGGGATCGCGGCGAGCAGGTCGACGAGAAAGCCGACGGGCTGACGCAGCCAGCGAGGCGCGATCTCAGAGAGAAAGAGCGAGACGCCGATCGCGAGCGGCGTCGCGAGCACGAGCGCGATGATCGACGACACGATGGTGCCGTAAATCGCGGGCGCGGCGCCGAACTCGCCCTTGACCGGATCCCAATCGCTCTGCGTGAGAAAGCTGAATCCGAACTTGTGCAGCGCCGGCCATCCCGCGACGCCGATCTCCCACGCGATCGCGAGAAGGAGTAGCGGAACGCAGAGCGCAAAGAAGGTGATCGCGCCGGAGTAGATGCGATCGCCGATCGCCGCACCATGAATCCGCAGCATCGCGCCGTCGCCATCTCTCGCTTCCACTACGGCGCGCCCCTCGGGGACACTCACGGCGACGTGCCGGCGGAGATCGAGTCGACGCGAGCGGTGAGCGTGGCGATGATTGACTGTGGCAGCGGCGCGTAGTCCAGCGATGCGGCGCTCGTCTCGCCCTTCGTGAGGTACCAGCGGAGGAAGTCGGTGATCTGCTTGTGTTTCTTCGCGCTCGGGATCGTCTTCGGAATCAGCAGCCAGGTGAACGACGAGATCGGATACGCACCGACGCCCGGCGCGTTCACTATCGAGATGCGAAAGTCGGTGTTCGACGGAAGCTTCGCGCTGATCCCCGCCGCAGCCGCCGTCGCCGACTCGATTGAGGGCTCGACGTACTGGCCTGCCTGATCCGCGATCGCGGCAGAAGCGAGGTGATTCTGCTTTGCGTACGCGAGCTCGGTGTAGCCGATTGCGCCCTCAGTCTGTTTCACTTGTCCGGCGACGCCTTCATTGCCTTTCGCGCCGATGCCGACTGGCCACGAGAGCTCTTTCCCCTTGCCGGGCGCCGCGGCCCACGCTGGGCTCACGGCACTCAAATAGTCCGAGAAGATGTACGTCGTGCCGCTGCCGTCAGAGCGATGCACGACGAGAATGTCATCGGGTGGAAGCTTCACGCCGGCGTTGAGCGCGGCGATTCGCGAGTCGCTCCACTTCGTGATCTTCCCTGCGAAGATCTGCGCGACGACATCGCCGGTGAGCTTCAGAGGCTGCGTGATGCCGGGGAGGTTGTACGTGATCACGACCGCGCCGATGACCGTCGGGAAGTGCAGGATCGGTCCCTTCGCCTTCGCGAGCTCGGCGTCGGTCATCGGCGCGTCCGATGCGCCGAAATCCAAGGTGCCTTCCGTGAGCTGGCGAATCCCGCCGCCGGATCCGATCGACTGATAGTTGATCTTCACTCCGGTCTGGGTCGCGTAGTCGCCGAACCACTTGCTGTAGATCGGATAGGGGAAGGTCGCGCCGGCACCCGTGAGGTCGGAGCCGCTGCTGGTGCCCTTTGAGGCGCTCGAATCGGCGCCGCCGGACTTCTTTTCGCCCCCGCAGGCAAGCGCGGCGGCAAGTGGGATCGCGAGGAGGAAACGACGGTTCACGTGTGCGCTCCGGGTAGGCGAAAATCGTTACGAAGAGAAAGATGCTGACCCGTATTCACAGAAAGAGGCCGGGCCTGTAACAGCATCGTCACAGGCCCGGCCCAAGGTTCTTCGCGTTACTGGTGGCACTGCTACCGAAGGCTAGAAGACGAGACTCCAGTGAAGGAAAATTGACGAGGCCTTGGATCCGGCGAGCCCGTCCTTCGGCGTCTGGCCCTGGTAGTCGAGCGCCAGTGTGACCTTTCGCGTCGGCTCCCAGAACACACCGGCGACGATGAACTGCGCGTAGCCGTCCACATCCTTGTTCGGCCTAAAGTGGTCGTAGCGCAGCAGTGCGCCGAACGACTGCTTCGTGTTGGGCTGCGTGAACTCGAGCGGGCGAACTACCACGAAGGCGTCGTAGAGCTCTCCCGTCGTGTTCACGATCTGATCGAGCGTGACATCCGTCGTGTTGCTGTCCGTTCCATCCTTCTTCAGGGCGTAATCGGCCCCGAACGTCAGGCGACGATCCTTGTTGCCGACGAAGATTCCGTAGCGAGTCTTTTCGAGGCGATCGGTGATCGGCTGCGTGGGGTCGTTGAGGAACACGCTCGAATTGCCACCGTACGTGACCCACGGGGAGATCGCCAGCGTCTTCAGGATCGAGGTGGTATTCCCGAAAGGCGTGATGGAGACGCGCGCCTGAAACTCCTTGTACTTGTTGTTCTCCGGGTTCTCGTACCCGTTGCCGTTCACAACGTCGGCGTAGATCTCGCCGAGCTTGTTCGGAAGCGTGATCTGCGTGGCGACGCCGAGATCCGCCGAGGAAAAGAAGCCGTTCTTCTCAACTCCGGTCCGCACGAGATAGCGGGGCCAGAAGGACTCTTCGTGATCGATGACGGCGTTGTGCAGCATGCCGAGTCGCGCGAAGGCCGACGCACCATCCGCGTTCGGCTGCATGTAGTCATACTGCAGGAAGGCGTACTTGAGGCGCACGAACCAACCCTTATACGAGTCGGTGCCGGCGCCCTGCTTGATGTCAGTCGTGACGCGAAATGATGCGCGATCGCCGAGTGGGCCCTTGAACGTGAGATACGCGCGGCCAATGTCGAACAGGTTCGGGTTGGATCCGCCGTTCGCAGCTTTCGCGGCATCGTCCGTCTGCGTTTGGAAGTCACCGAACACCCACGCCGAAAAGTCGAGTCCTGGCGTGGCGGGCTTCACCGCTGGCGGAGCGTCGTGCTTCTTGGTGGAGTCAGACTTGGTCGAGTCGGACTTGGTGGTATCGGTCGTCGTGTACTGCGCGCGCGCGGTGAGCGGCGCAGCTACGAGCGACACCACGACGAGCGCGGACCAAAGCGGATTGGCACGGGTCATTCGAGAGTCTCAGTAGTTGAAGTAGTAAGCCACACGAAAACCGGTACGCCGCGTCGTGCCGCGCACCGGTTCCGCGCGAAAGTCTCAGCGTGATGCCATCTGGATGGTGCCCAGGCGCTTCTCGAGCTGCGCGACCATGCTCGCGGGGAGCGGCGCGTAGTCGAGCGAAGCCGCCGTCTTCTCACCGTTGCGCAGATACCAACGGAGGAAGTCGACGAGCTTTTTTCCCTTCGCCGCATCCGGCTGCGTCTGATAGACCAGCAGGAAGGTGAAGGAGGAGATCGGGTACGCGCCCTTGCCGCTCGCGTTCACGATCGAAATGCGGTAGTCGGTGTTCGCAGGGAGCTTCGCCGAGGCGGCGGCCGCAGCCGTCGTCACGGATTCGATCGTTGGCGTGATGAACTCGCCGTTGGCGTTCTGCAGGTCCGCGAACGGGAGCGCATTCTGCTTCGCGTACGCCAGCTCGACGTAGCCGATCGCGCCCGGCGTCTGCTTCACCTGTCCGGCGACGCCTTCATTGCCCTTGCCGCCGAGTCCGACGGGCCACGAGAGCTCCTTCCCCTTGCCGGGCGACTGCGCCCAACTCGGGCTCACACTCGAGAGATAGTCGGAGAAGATGTAGGTGGTGCCGCTGCCGTCGGAGCGATGCACGACGAGAATGTCGCTCGCGGGGAGCTTGATTCCCTTGTTGAGCGCCGTGATCTGCGCGTCGTTCCACTTCGTGACCTTGCCAGCGAAGATGTCGGCGACGAGCGGGCCCGTGAGGCGAATCGCCTTCGTGACGCCGGGAATGTTATAGGTAATGACCACTGCGCCGAGCACCGTAGGGAAGTGCAGCACCGGCGACTTGAGCTTCGCCATCTCGGCGTCGCTCATCGGCGCATCGGAGGCGCCGAAGTCCACGGTGCCTTCGGTGAGCTGGCGAATGCCGCCGCCTGAGCCGATCGACTGATAGTTGATCTTCACGCCGCTCGCGGTTGCGTAATCGGCGAACCACTTGCTGTAGATCGGATACGGAAACGTGGCGCCGGCGCCGTTCAGATCCTGCGCCATCAGACTGCCGGCAAAGACCCCGGCAAGAGCACTCGCCACCGCGAGCGTGCGTACACGAGAGTTCACAAGATTCTCCGCGAAGGTTGTTCGTACGCGGGAAGTTGTGGGGGACTCGTAACTAGGGGTTTGTTACTGAGTCACGGTCGTGTCACGGGGGAGTAGACGGGTGGAGGTTGAGGGGCGAGTAACTGCTCACTGCGAGCACGAATCAAACCAATCAAAAACCAATCGAATCATGTAGAAATTGCCTTCATCTCGCGGGACGAGCTCGCGCCGGGCCAGGTTCGATTCGTCTTTTATTGGTTTGATTCGTGCTCGCAGTTAGCAGGTACTACTCACTCCGCGACTCCTCACCCCGCATCCGGAAAGAACGCCGAGACGACTGTCCCCTTTCCCACTACACTCTCGACGCTCACCTTGCCTCGATGCGCCTCCACCAGATGGCGCACGATCGCCAGGCCGAGTCCCGTGCCGCCAGAGTCGCGCGCGCGCCCCGAGTCCGCGCGATAGAAGCGCTCGAAGATGCGCGAGAGATGCTCGGGCGCGATCCCTACGCCCGTGTCTCGCACACCGATCATCGTGCCGCGCTCTACACGCTCGCCGAAGAGAATGATCGCGCCGCCCGCATTCGTGTGGCGAATGGCGTTATCCGCGAGGTTGGCGTATACCTGGCGGATCGCCGTCGGATCCGCGAATGCGCACTCAGCACCCTCGCCGATCTCGACGCCGAGGCGCACGCCCTTTTCCAGCGCGACTCGCAGCCGTCCCGTGGCTACCTCGCTCGCGACGGCGCGCAGATCCACGCGCACCGGATTCGGCACCCATCCGCCCGATTCGATGCGCGAGAGATCGAGCAGGTCATCCACGATCTGCTGCATGCGCTGCGCGTTCGACTGAATCGCTTCGGCGAAGCGAGTCCCCTGCTCGGGCGGCACGTCGCCGGCGGCGAGCGTCTCCGCGAAGCCGAGGATCACCGTCAGCGGCGTCTTGAGCTCGTGCGACACGTTCGCCACGAAATCCCTCCGCACCGCCTCGACGCGCCTCGACGCTGTGAGATCGAAGACCGCGAGCACGACTCCGCCGTCGCCGAGAGCGCGTGCGGTGAGCATCATGCTCTGCCCGTCGACGGTGATTTCCGTCGGCTCCGTCGCCTCGCCCGCAAGCGCCGCCGACAGCGCCTCGCGCAGCGTGCGATCGCGCGGCAGCAAGTCGGCAGAGAAGGGAAGCTGATCGGGAAGTCGCAGCATTCGCCGTCCACTTTCGTTCACCCGCACGATCTGCCGTCGCGCGTCGACCGCGATCACTCCCTCCTGGAGCGACTCGATCACCGCGTTCATGTGCATGTCGTCGTCCTCCAGAGCCTTGAGGCGACTCGTGAGCTGCTCGGCCATTCGATGCACGGCTGCCGCCAAATCGCCGACCTCGCCCGGCGCCGAGAGTGCAGGGCGGCGAGAGAGGTCGCCCGCCGCGAGCGCTTGCGCGACATCGCGCAGCTCGACGACGGGATTCGAGACCGCGCGCGAGAACGCCGCGGCGAGGATTAGCGCCGCGACGAGCGCAACGAATCCCGAGATGAGCACGTCGCGCTGCCCGCGCCGTACGATCGCGTCGAGGCTCGCGGTGGAGATCGACACGCGCGTCACCCCGTACGCGGACTTGATCGCGACATAGAGCTCGTTGTCGCCCGCCGAAGGACTCGGGCGATCCGCGCTCCCCACGCTGTCGTGCAGCGCCGCGATCACTTCGGGACGGCGGCTGTGATTTTCGAGCCGCGTGCGCGCCTCGCCGCGAAACTCCGAGTCGCCTATCACTCGTCCACTCGTGTCGATGAGCGTGACGCGATGCCCGATCGCCGCACCCGCACTCGCCGCGAGCATATCGGGATCCACGGTGGGCGTCCATTCGCGCGCGATGAGTCGCGCCTCGCGCGTGAGCTGCGCGACCTCGAGCTCCTCGAGCTGGTGGCGCAGGCGCACGCCGCTCAAGAGCACGAGCAGCGCAATGAGGACGGTGACGACCAGCACCGCGCCCATGAGGAGGCGGTGCGAGAGCTTCACGACGCTCGCGCCGACGGTGCGCGCAGACGGTAGCCGAAGCCGCGCACGGTCTCGATGAGATCCGAGGCGACGCCGAGCTTCGTGCGGAGTCGTTGGATGTGCATGTCCACCGTACGCGTCTGAATGTCTGGCGCCGCATCCCACACAGTCTCCAGCAAGTGCGCGCGTCCCTGCACCCGGCCGCGCCGCTCGGCCAGCGTCAACAGCAGCTTGAACTCCGTGGCGGTGAGCTCGATCTCAAGTCCATCGATCTTCACGCGGTGCGCCGAGCGATCGATCTCGATCGGGCCAATGGTGAGTGCATCGCTCGCAGAGGTGCCCGCAGCAGCGAGGCGACGAAGAATCGCGCCCACGCGCAGCACGAGCTCCTGCGGGCTGAAGGGCTTGGCGAGATAGTCGTCGGCGCCGAGCGAGAGGCCGCGAATGCGATCGGCTTCTTCGCGACGCGCGGTGAGCATCAGCACCGCGACATCGCGCGTGCCCTCGGCCGCGCGCAGCTGCTCGAGCACATCGAATCCCGACATGCCGGGGAGCATGAGATCGAGGACGACCAGCGCCGGCCGCTCTTCGCGCGCTGCCTCCAATGCCTCGGCCCCCGTCGATGCGGTCGAGACGCGGTAGCCGCTTTTCGCCAAATGATAGGCGACCAGGGCGACGATGTCCTTCTCGTCGTCGACGACGAGGACGCGCTCGCCGCCGGGGGGCGTGTTCATGCCACCACCGAGCGCAGGCGCTCCTGGATTCGTGTCGCGATCATCTCGATCGCGACGGCGTTCTTGCCGCCGTGCGGCACGATAATGTCCGCGAACTGCTTCGTGGGCTCCACAAACTCCTCGTGCATGGGTCGGACGGTGCTCATGTACTGATCGAGAATGTCGTTCAGCTGTCGACCGCGAACGCGCATGTCGCGGCGGATCCGGCGAATGAGGCGAATGTCGGCTTCGACATCCACGAAGATCTTCATGTCGCACAGCGCGCGCACGCGTGGGTCCCAGTAGAGCAGAATGCCATCCACGATCACGACGTCTGCGCCGGACACGGCCTCCGTTCGCTCGGCGCGCGAATGCGTCACGAAGTCGTACACCGGCTTGTCGATCGCCGCGCCGCCCGAAAGCGCCTCGAGCTGATCGCCCAACAGCTCCATGTCCACCACATCTGGATGGTCCCAATTGAGCTGCTTGCGCTCGTCGAACGTGAGGTGCGTCATGTTGCGGTAGTACGCATCCATGCTCACCGACGCGACGGAAATGTCCGTCAGCAGCTCCGCCACCTTGCGTGCAACGGTGGACTTTCCCGAACCGGAACCGCCGGCGACACCGACGATCAACGACGGCATCGCGTGCTCTCTGCGGAAGGATGTTCGCGTCTGCGCGCTGGAAATAGAAGCGCGGAGTCGGTCACGATCATGTAACCCATGCATCGAAGTTGCGCAGGTAGCGCTCAGCGGTCAACGGCGAAGCGCACACTCGCACCGCCCGCGCGTGACCGCTAACTTTTTGCGATGCGTACACTGGCGCGTGCCGCTCTTGTCCTGCTCCCGCTCGGTACTCTCGCTGCTGCCGCGAGCCGGGTCCGCCCGCCCCGCGAGGTCACACTGCTCGTCGCGGCGACGACCGACGTGCACGGCCACCTCGTGGGCTGGGACTACTATTCCTCCCGTCCGGACACCGCGCGCGGCCTCTCGCGTGCCGCGACGATCGTCGACTCGCTCCGCGCCGGTGCCCCAGGGCGCGTGGTGCTCGTCGACGCCGGCGACATGCTCCAGGGTACGCCGCTCACGTACGTCGCCGCGCGCCGGGAGCACTTCGCCGTACATCCGGAGTTCGCGGCGATGAACGCCATGCAGTACGACGCGGCCGCCGTCGGCAATCACGAGTTCAACTACGGACTCCCGTTTCTCTACGCGGCGGCGAAAGGCGCACGCTTTCCGCTCCTCGCCGCAAACGCCTATCCCGCGTCTGGCGCGCCGCCCTTTCCCGGACGCGCGATCGTCGAGCGAGACGGCGTGCGCATCGCGCTGATCGGCGCGACCACGCCCGGCTCCAACGCGTGGGACCGCGACAATCTTTCGGGTCGCCTCACCATCGGAGCCATCGTCCCCGCCGTTCGCGCGCAGGTTGACTCCGCACGCCGCGAGCACGCGAACGTCATCGTCGTCGTCATGCACACCGGACTCGGCGAACCCTCGAGCTACGACACGGTCGCGACTCGGCTGCCGAGCGAGAATGTCGCGGCGGAAGTCGCGCGTGCGGTGCCGGGGATCGACCTCATTGTCTACGGCCACTCGCATAAGCAGGTGGCGGACACCGTCATTGCCGGCACGCTGCTCATGCAGCCGAAGAACTGGGCGCAGAGCGTGGCTGTGGCCGAGCTGCATCTCGAGAACGTGGATGGCAGGTGGCGCGTGGCGAGCAAGCGCTCGTCGCTAATCCAGGCTGCAGGGCACGCCGAGAATGCTGCGGTGGCGAGCGCAGCTGCAGCGGGGCACGAGGCGGCAAAGGAGTATGTCGCGATGATGATCGGCACGACCGACGCGCGGTGGAGCGCCGATTCCGGCCGCGTCACCGATACGCCGCTCGCCGATTTCATTCTCGACGTCGAGCGCAACACCGCGCACAGCGACCTCGCGTCCACCGCGGTGTTCGATGTCGGCGCGAAGATCGACTCGGGGCCCATCACCGTCGGCGAGATCGCGCGCCTCTATCCATACGAGAACACGCTCTCAGCCGTGCGGATCACTGGCGCCCAGCTCAAGGCGTATCTCGAGTACAGCGCCCGATACTATGGTACGTTCGGCACCGGGGAGCCGGCCGTGCACACCGAGGTGGCGGGGTACAACTTCGACATCGTATCTGGTGCGGATTACACGATCGACCTCTCTCGCCCGGTGGGCAGCCGCGTCACATCGCTGTCTGTGCGGGGCAAGCCTGTGAGCGACGGCGACTCCTTCACAATGGCGCTCAACAACTATCGTCGCTCCGGGGGCGGCGGCTACGCGATGCTGAAGGACGCTCCCGAGGTCTACACGAGCACCGTGGAGATTCGCGATCTGCTCATCGCCGAGGTCGAGCGGCGCAAACGCATCTCGCCCACCGACTACTTTCATCACAACTGGTCCATCGTGCCCGCCGCCGCCATACCGCCGGCGTACGTCGCCACTCATCAATACAAGCAATGACGCGCATCATCCCAGTGTTCGTGAACTCCGCCAAGGTCGAGCTGTCCACCGACTCCACCGCGATCGATGCCGTGCGCCTCTGGAACGAGGACGCCGCGCGCGAAGTTCTCGACGGCACGCGCGTCATCACCGATGACCGCGGGCTCCCGATCGTTCCCGACACACTCGTGCACGGCGGCTCGATCTTCCGGCTCGTCCCCGCGCGCGCTGCCGGCGATGCCCCTGACGATGCGGAATAGGTAGTGCCGGAAATCTCGCGCGACCTCCTCCTCCGGCTCCCGAAGGCGGAGCTGCACTGCCACCTCGATGGCTCCGTACGTCCGCAAACGCTCCTCGACCTCGCTGCCGAGCGCGATGTCACGCTCCCCGCGCACAACGTCTCGGAGCTCGAGGACTACATGATCGTGCGGAACGCGGACAATCTCGAGGACTATCTCGCTCGATTCTCCGTGACGCTCTCGGTAATGCAGGATGCCAAGGCGCTCGAGCGCATCGCGCACGAGCTCGTGGTCGACGCTGCGCACGAGGGCATTCGGTACATCGAAATTCGCTACTCGCCGGTGCTCAACACGCAGGAGGGGCTCTCGCTCGACGAGGCCGTCGAGGCGCCGCTCCGCGGAATCGCGTCGGCCACCTTCGAGACGGGCACCGTCGGGCGGCTGATCATTTGCGCGCTCCGCCATCTCGAGCCTGCCGTGTCGAGCGAGCTCGCGCGCCTCGCGGTCGCGTACAAGCATCACGGCGTCGTCGGCTTCGATCTCGCGGGTGGCGAGCGCAATCATCCGGCGAGCGCGCACGTCGAGTCGTTCGCGTACGCGCGCGCGCACGACCTCGCGGTCACCGTGCACGCCGGCGAGGGCGATGGCGCCGACTCCGTGCGCCAGGCGGTGCACTTCTGCGGCGCGAATCGCATCGGTCACGCGACGCGGATGTTCGAGGATCACTCGCTCGCGCAGTACGTGAACGATCGCCGGATCGCGCTCGAGATCTGCCTCACCAGCAACGTGCAGACGCGCGCGGCCTCCTCGTACACAACGCATCCGCTGCGCTCGTACTTCGAGCATGGGCAGATCGTCGTCCTCAACACCGACAATCGCCTGATGAGCGGCGTCTCGCTCACCGACGAGTACGCGCACGCGGCCACGTCGCTCGGATTCACCCTGCCCGAGCTCGCGCAGATTGCGCGCAACGGGTTCGAGAGCGCCTTCGTGGGGTGGCAGGAGCGGCGCATCATGCTCGACGCGTTCGATCGCGAGCTCCCCGCGCTCCTCGCGCACTCGTGAGCGCGGCTGTGGAGATGGTCGCGCGCGCCGCGGCGATGGTGCGCGAGAAGATCGGCGGGGACATCACGACCGCACTCATTCTCGGCTCGGGACTGGGCGGCCTCGCCGATCGGATCGAGAATCCGATCTCCATTCCATATCGCGCGATCCCCGGATTTCCGCCGTCCAGCGTTCCCGGGCACGCGGGGCGCCTCATCGCCGGCACGCTCGGCGCACGGCGCGTGATCGTCGCCGCAGGGCGCTACCACCTGTACGAAGGTCATTCGCTCGAGACGGTCGCGCTGCCCACGCGCGTGCTGCACGCGTGCGGCGTGCGCACGCTCTTCGTTTCGAACGCGGCCGGCGGCATCAATCGCACATTGCGTCCGGGCGACCTCATGATCATCGCGGATCATCTCAATCTGATGTCGCGCACGCCGCTCGCGGGCCCGCCGCGGCCGGGCGAAACGCGCTTCCCCGACATGTCCGCGCCCTACGATCCTGCGCTCATCCGCGCGCTCCGCGATGCGGCACTCGAGTGCGGGATCTCGGTGGCGAGCGGCGTCTACGCTGCGCTACTCGGACCTGCGTACGAGACGCCGGCCGAGATCCGAATGCTCGACAAGCTCGGCGCCGACGCCGTCGGGATGTCCACTGTTCCCGAGGTGCTGGCGGCGCGAGCGCTCGGGATGAGTGTCGCCGGCGTCAGCTGCATTACCAACGTCGCCGCAGGGTTGAGCAGCGAGTCGCTCAGCCACGCCGAAGTGCTCGAGACGACGAAGCGCGTGGCCGCGAGCTTCGAGCGGCTCGTGACGGCGTTCGTGCAGCGAATCGGATAGTGGCGGATCGGAGCGCGGTCGGAGCGGTGCTCGTTTTTCTCGCAGCCTGCGTCGTCTGCGTCGTCGGGTATCTGTTTCTCCTGAGCGTCGTAGCCGGCGGCGCGACGAGAAGCTGGTCGGCCGTCGCACCAGCGCTCTGCCTGTCGGTCGCGCTTCTTGCGCTGAACGCACGCTTTCTGCACCGGGATGGACTTTCGCTCGCGTCTCTCGGACTGGCACATCCATCGCGTCGGGCTGCGGAGTTTCTCGTGGCGTTCGTCGCGGCGGGAGCGCTGGTTGCACTGTGGGCAATCACACTCACGCTTGTCGCCGGCGTGAGCTGGCAGGTCGACTCTGGATTTGCCTTGGGCGGCGCCGTCGGGCTCGTTGCTTTCACATTCTTCAACAACGCGGCAGAGGAATTGGCCTATCGCGGCTGGCTCTTTCTGCGACTGCAGTCGGATTTTGGAGCCGCGGTCGCCGTCATTGCGCCGACGGTGATATTTGCGGCAGCGCACGTGCAGGGTGGTGTTCCATGGCCGAACGCGGTCGCGGGCGTCTTCACCACGGGCATCATCTTGGCGCTCCTCTTTCATCGCACGCGAAGCGTTCCGCTGGTCCTTGGCTTTCATCTCGCCACGAATGTCTTTCAGGAGGTACTCGGGCTTCGGCAGGGAGGAGCGACCATCCTGTCCCCACACTTTCGAGCCGGCGTCACGGCGACCGAGGGATATCTCATCCTGGCGATCGTCGCGGCGATCAACCTGGCCGTGGCGTGGATCGTCTGGCGATTTCTTCGGAGCTACGATCGCACTAGTCGCGCGGCAGCGTCAGCGTAAAGGTGCTGCCCACACCGGGCTCACTCTGTGCCACGAGATCTCCACCCATCCCGCGCGCGAGCTCCCGGCTGATGGCAAGCCCGAGCCCCGTCCCCTCGCTCGAACGCGTGAGTTTCGAGTCGATTTGTACGAACGGCTGAAAGACACGCTCGATCTCGTCTGCAGGGATCCCGTGCCCGGTGTCCTGCACTCGCACGGCGATCGCGTGACTGCTTGTCACCGTGCAGTCGAGCGTCACGCGTCCGCCGGCACTGGTGAACTTGATTGCATTCGAGAGCAGGTTGAACACGATCTGCTGCAGCTTCTCCTCATCTGCGCGCACGGTGAGCCGCCCGTCGCAGTGGACGTAGCGCAGGTCCAGCTGTTTTGCGCGTGCCTGCGGTGCCGTGAGCGCTTCGCACGTCGACAGTGTCTCGTCCACGTGCACGTCGGCGATAGCGTACAGCACGACGCCCGCATCGATCTTCGCGTAGTTGAGCACGCCGTTGATGAGTCCCAGCAGATGACGCTGGCTGCGCTGGATGCGTTCGAGCGCGGTGAGCTGGTCAGGCGTCACCGGGCCGTGCACGCCGAGCTCGATGAGCTGCGCGTGTCCGCCGATGGCGTTGAGCGGTGTGCGCAGCTCGTGGCTCATCACCGCGAGGAACTCACTCTTCGCCTTGTTCGCTGCGGCAGCTTCGGCGTGCGCGGCGCGTTCGGCGGCGAGGAGTTGCTCGCGCTCGGCGAGCATCCTTACTCGACTGGTCGTCTCCTGGCAGACCACGAGCACCCCTGCAACCGCGTCGCCGCCGCGCACTGGGCTGTAGCTGTACGTCCACCACACATCTTCGAGGCGTCCGTTGCGCTCGATCGGGAGATACTGGTCCTCGTGCCACGTCGCTTCACCCGTGGTCAGCACCTGGTCGATCTGTGGTCCGATCGCTTCCCAGATATCAGTCCAGAATTCTCGTCCTTTCGCGCCTAACGCGTGCGCCCGGCGCCCGCCGAAGCCCAGACTGGGGCTGTATGCGTCGTTGAAAATTTGAACGAGATCCGGTCCCCACCAGAGAAACATTGGACTCCGGGATTCGAGCAGAATCCCGACCGTCGTCCGCAGGTTCTCCGACCACGACGAGACCGGTCCAAGCGACGTCGACGCCCAATCGAATGCGCGGCACTGCTCGGCCATTTCTCCCGAGCCGATGAAGAGTGCGGATGCGAACGTCTGTTCGGCATCGAGGGTTGAGGTCGTTGTCACTCGATGCGCTTGTTGTATGGGAATCGTGCTGCGACTCGGACACCCATTGTGGGACGGATGTGGAGGCAGCGCAACCGCCGGTCAGCTAGTCCGCCCAGTGATTGAGCGGACCGTGCCCGCCGCCCAGCCCCGGCGCGGTCGCGATGGCGCGATGCACCCAGTCGATCGCCTGCTCCACCGCGGATTCCAGGGGGTTGCCGAGGGCGAGAAGGGACGTGACTGCGGACGAAAGTGTACACCCGGTGCCATGCGTGTGCAGCGTTGCGAGGCGCGGATGCTGGAATGTTCGCACGCGATCGCCGTGCACGAGGACATCGAGCGCCGCGTCGCCCACCAGGTGACCGCCCTTGATCAGCGCCGCCGTCGCGCCGCGCGCCACGAGCGCGCGCCCCGCGCGCTGCATCGCCTCCACGTCGCGCACGGTCTCGCCCACGAGAATCTCGGCCTCGTCGAGATTGGGAGTAACCAGCGTCGCGAGCGGGATGAGCAGCTCGAGCATCGCGGCGACAGCCTCGCTCGCGAGCAGCGGGTCGCCGGACGCCGACACCATCACCGGATCGACGATCAGCGGCGCGAGCGCATGACGCCGTACCGCTCCCGCGACGGCAGCGACGATCGCGGAGGTTCCCAGCATCCCCGTCTTCGATGCGGCCGGGCGCAGGTCGCCCGCAACGGCGTCGATCTGGGCCTCGATCAGCTCCACGGGCATCGCGAGCCAGCTGGCCACGCCGCGCGTGTTCTGCGCGGTGACGGCGGTGATCGCGGAGGTGCCGAACACCCGAAAGTGCTGGAAGGTCTTGAGATCGGCCTGAATTCCCGCGCCGCCGCCGGAATCGGAACCTGCGATCGTGAGGGCAATGGGCGGGATCATCGCCGAAGGATGCGAGCAACCTCGCTCGACGACAACGCCGCGTGACCAGCGCCCGGCGGGGGCCGTCAATCCTCGGCGGCACTCGAGTCATTACTCGACCTCGTTCAGCTTTCACGTTTCGCGCGGAGAAACATGGATCTTCAGCCGATCGCTGCACTACTCATCACGGGTGATTCCCCGGCGTCGCGCCTTCTGAGCGCATCGCTCGCGCCGTCGGTGCAATCGCGGCTTCCGGCGTTTACGCTCACGCCGGTGGGGATGGGTGATGAGGCGCTCGACCGGCTTGCCGATCAGCGCGTCGACGTCGTCCTCCTCGATCTCACGGGGCCGCTCGACACGGCGATGGACGTGCTCGTTCGTGCGCGGATCCAGGTGCCCGAAGTGCCGGTGGTCGTGCTGGTGGAACCGGGACACAGGGGCGATGCGAATGGCGCCGCCGCGATCGAGGCCGGTGCGTGCGACTCGGTCGTGAAGGAAGAGCTGAGCAGCGCGCTTCTCACGCGCGTGCTGCACTATGCGATCGAGCGGTATCGCCTGCACGCGACGCTCGACCAGCTGTCGCTCACCGATCCGCTCACGGGACTTTACAACGCGCGCGGATTCCACACGCTCGCCGATCATCATCTCAAGCTTGCGCATCGCACGCGCGGCCTCGTGATCGCGGTGGCGGACGTGCGCGCCCTCGCGCAGATCAACGCCGAGCATGGCCGGGATGCGGGCGACCGTGCGCTCGTCGCTGCCTCGCAAGTACTGCGCGAAACATTCCGCGCCTCCGACGTGCTCGCGCGCCTCGGCAGCGACTTCGCGACGCTCATGCTCGATGCCGGCGAGGACACCACCAACGTCGTCGCACCCCGGCTTCGCCAGCGGCTCGAGCGGTACCGCGCCGCGCATCGCGATACGCCCTGGAAGCTCGCCATGACCGTCGGTCTCGCGCAGGTCGCGCCGGGGATGCGCCCCAGCATTGGGGAGCTGCTCGCCCAGGCGGCGGCAGCGGCGGCGGCGGAGCAGGTGCGCGTGAGCTAGCGACGGCGCGAGAATTCTCCGCGCACATTGTCGTTCGGCGGTTTTGCGCCATCTTCACCGTACGCAGTTGCCGCGCGTGCCCTCACGCGTACACTCTCACCCGAATCCATGTCCGCGAAGCTGCTGACCATTGCCCGCGATCTGCAGCGTCGCAAGGCGCGCGAGCGACAGCAGCTCTTCGTGTGCGAGGGTGTGCGCGCCACCGAGGAGCTGCTTCGGAGTCCGCTCGCGATTCGCGGTGTGCTGGCGTCGCCCGCGCTCATGGCCGCCGCACGCGGCGCCGCGCTCCGCGAGGCGGTCCAGGCGCGCGGACTCCCGGTGCTCGAGGTCGATGACCGCGACTTCGAGTCCGCCGCCACCACCGACTCGCCCCAGGGCATTCTCGCGATCGCCGAGATTCCGGAATTATCGCCGGCATCGCTCGCGATTCCGCCACGCGCGCGTCTACTCGTCCTCGACGCCGTCCAGGACCCCGGGAACGCCGGTACCATGCTCCGAACCGCTGCTGCGCTCGGCGCCGCGGCCACCCTCGCCGCACCTGGCACCGTTGACCTGTGGAACGCCAAGGTCGTCCGTAGCGCAATGGGCGCTCTCTTTCACTATCCCGCGCTGGCCACCAGCTGGAGTGAGCTGGACTCGCTGCTCTCGAGCCGCGACATCCCACTCTGGGGCGCCGATGTCGCCGGGCAGGCGGTCGAGACGATCGCGCCGCCCGTCTCGGTCGCGGTCGCGGTTGGCAACGAGGGCGCCGGTCTTTCCGACGACGCGCGCGCGCGATGCACGCGGCTCGTGGGCATTCCGCTCGCGCCGGAAATCGAATCGCTCAACGTCGCCGTCGCCGCCGGCATCCTCCTTCATCATTTCCGCGAGTGACCGACGCCTTCGCCCCGCTCGGCTCCTGGTATCTCCCGACGATCGCCTTCATTTTCGGCGCGTGCATCGGCTCCTTCCTGAACGTCTGCGTGAGCCGCTGGCCCGCCGACATGTCGGTGGTGAAGCCTCGCTCGCGTTGCCCGAAGTGCGGACACGAGATTCCGTGGTACGAGAACATCCCGCTCGTGAGTTGGCTTGCCTTGCGCGCCAAATGCAGCGGATGTGGGAATCCCATCTCCGCTGTCTATCCGCTCCTCGAGCTCGTCGTTGCGCTCGGGTGGCTCGCCTGCGTGCTGCACTGGGGCCCCACCTTCACGGCGCTCCGTGTCGCCGTCTTTGGCACCGTGCTGCTCGGCATCATGATCACCGACGCCACCGATTACGTGATTCCTGATGGCTTTACCGTCTTCGGATTTTTCTTTGCGCTCGTTGCGGCCGGTGCCGGAACGCTGATTGGTGAAACTCTTCCCTTCGCGACCCTGTATGATTCAATCATAGGAGCGTGTGTTGGTGCCGGCGCCATTGCGATCATCGGCTGGCTCGGCGAGCTCGCTCTGAAGAAGGAGGCAATGGGCTTCGGCGACGTGACGCTCATGGCGATGGTGGGTGCGTATCTCGGATCCGGGCGCACGTTGCTCACCATTTTCATCGGCGCCTTTCTCGGAGCGATCGGATTCCTCGGCGTGGTGTACCCGATCACCTGGATTCGCAGTCGTCGCGCCGGAATCCCTTTTGCACCACCGCTCGTTCCGTTCGGAGTGTTTCTCGCTCCTGCCGCACTGATTGCCCTTCTCTGGGGGATGCCGCTGATGACCTGGTACGCTCACGACATGCTCGGCCTGTGATGTTCGGCGACATGCTGCGCTCGAGCAGCGACTCGCTCGCCCGTTTCACGCGCGATCTCACTGCCGAGGCGCGCGTGGGACGGCTGGAGCCGGTGCGCTGCCGCGACAACGAGATTGCGCGCGTGATCGACATCCTGCTGCGCCACGGCAAGAATAATCCGGCGCTGGTGGGCGCGGCAGGAACGGGGAAGACGGCGATCGCCGAAGGGTTCGCGCAACGCATTGCGGCGGGAAACGTGCCGTTCGCGCTTCGCGAGGCGCGCGTGCTCGCGCTCGATCACGCAGGGCTGCTCGCGGGGACGATGTATCGCGGCCAGTACGAGGAGCGGCTCACCGCGATCGTCGACGCCTGCTCGGCCGATCCGAGCATCATCCTCTTCATCGACGAGCTGCACAATCTCATCGGACAGGGTGCGGCGATGGGCGTCGCGATGGATGCCGCGAACATGCTCAAGCCGGCGCTCGTGCGCGGTGAGTTCCGTGTGATCGGCGCGACGACGGACGATGAGTATCAGCGCTGGGTGCTTGGCGATCCGGCGCTGGAGCGCCGTTTCCAGAAGATCTCGGTGACGGAGCTCTCGGCCGCGGACACCCTCGCGGTGCTCGAGGCGCGTCGCGAGCGGCTCGAGCGCCACCACAACGTCGCGATTGCGGACGAGGCGCTCACCGCGTCCGTCGCGCTCACCGATCGGTACGTCACCGACCGCGTGCGTCCGGATCGCGCGATCGATGCGCTCGACGAGGCGTGCGCCCACGCGCAGGCCATTGCCACGTACTCTCAAATCACGGAGACGCTCATTCGCGAGCGTCGTGCGCTGCTGCGCGAGGACGAGCGCGTTGGTGCGCCCTCGCGCGAGCGTGAGCGCGTGACGGAAGAGGAGCTCACCCCCGACGAGTCGCTGGAAAAGATGGCGCGCAACGGCCTCGCCGCGCTCGAGCGCTTTGGGATGGAGCTCGAGGCGGCGTTCACCGGTGCGCCCGCGCCGGCCCCCGCCGCCGCGGCCCCCGCGTCCGCAGCTCCCGCCGCAACTCCGCCACGCGCCGCGCCTCCTCCCTCCAACGGCGCTCCGCGCAGCGCGCGGCTCGCATCCGTCGAGACCGAGCTCCAGCGGCGCCTCGTCGAAGAGGGCCTCGTCGTGCGCGCCCCGGACATCGCGCGCGTCGTCGCCGTCGCCACCGGACGCACCGTCGAATGGCCGTGACGCGAGTGCTAGGTCGCAGCGCATCGATCGCGCTGCTGGCCACGACGATGTTGTTGACGGTCGGATGTCCGAGTCGTGACAAGGTCACGGCGCAGGGGCCGTATGCACGCGAGGTGCAGGAGGCGATTCCGAAGATCGAGTCGGTGACGGGGCTCAAGTTCAAGACGCCGCCCGTGATCGAGCGCCGCACGAAGGAGCAGGTGCACGACTTCCTCGTGAAGCAGTTCGAGGACGAGCGCTCGCAGTCGGATCTCGCCGCGCAGCAGATTCTGCTTCGCCGACTTGGGCTCGTGCCAGACAACTTCGATCTGCGCGCGCTCATGCTCGATCTCTATACCGAGCAGATCGTCGGCTTCTACGATCCCGCGACGAAAAAACTGTACGTGATCGATGGATCCAAGCCCGATCAGGTGGGCTTCGTCGTGGAGCACGAGCTCGTGCACGCGCTGCAGGACCAGTACACGAACCTCGACTCGCTGCTGCACATAAAGGGCGATGATGATCGCGTCCTCGCCGCGCAATCCGTGATGGAAGGGCAGGCGACGCTCGTCCCGCTTCAGGGACGCCTCGGGCCCGCCGCGGAATTTCCCGGCGGCTGGGACAAGGTGCGCGAGATGATTCGCGAGAGTCAGGGCTCGATGCCGAAGTTTGCCGCGGCCCCGCCGATCCTTCAGGAGACGCTGATCTTCCCGTACCTGAGCGGCATGGAGTTCATGCGCCGGTATCAGGCGCAGGGGAAGACGGGGATGCCGTTCGGCGAGAACATGCCGGTGTCATCCACGCAGATCATGCACGCGGACGCGTACTTCGGGGCGAAGCGCGAGGATCCGGTCAAGATCACGATCCCCGAGCTGCGCGGCGCGACGAGCACGTACCAGAACGACATGGGCGAGTTCGAGACGCGCGTCTTTCTATTCCAGCATCTCAAGGACCAGAACGCGTCGGTGCTCTCTGCCGACGGCTGGAGCGGCGATCGCTACGTGATTCTGAAGACCCCGCACGGCGACGGACTCGCGTGGGTCACGGTGTGGCGCTCGGCCGTGGACGCGGGTGAATTCCGGACGGCGATGCAGAAAGTTTTCGCGGCGCGCTTCCCGAAGGTGCAGGCGACTGAGGGGCCGCAGGGGACGCATCTCGTCTCCGATGGCCGCTCGATGTTGCTCACGGGCGGCGATGTCGCGGGACGCGCGGTGGTGATGTACGTCGACGTGCCGGCGGCGGATCGTACGGACGTGCTGGATCTGTCGAAGATCGGGATTCAGTAGGGAGTAGGTTGCGAGAGCCTCGTTCGCCTTGAAGACCGCCGCGCGAGTGAGCAAGCGGGATGATGGGTGACAGATTATTCCGGGATGATGGGTAACACTCTTTAGGGGTGTGGGGGCTTCATCCGTAGACCTTCATGGTGACTTCGTCGAGCTTGCCGATGAGCACTGTGCCGA
>Ga0207712_10001026_pt1 | contig 19785 bp, 30 predicted proteins | sample KBSS44metaG_FD_184402 | JGI IMG/M metagenome (GOLD analysis project Ga0207712, IMG submission 184402) | Switchgrass rhizosphere microbial communities from Kellogg Biological Station, Michigan, USA - KBS S4-4 metaG (SPAdes) (version 2) | ecosystem: Host-associated > Plants > Roots > Rhizosphere... | reverse complement strand
TGAAGTAGAATTTCCCCTCCCACTGAAAAAGTACGCCGGCGTGGAAGCCCTGGAGACCCCCGAATTGCGACCAGCGGTACAGGATCCGGCGGGCCGGGACGCCTTGCGCCTGGAGATAGGACACCGTTGTCGTGCTGAAGGGGTCACAATGCATCGGGACCATGTAGTCCGGCAGGTGCTTAAACGACGGCAGCGGGGCAGCCGGGGCACCGAACGCCAGACTGAGCAGCAACAGAACCAGGGTGAGGATAGGGCCGCCCGCAAACACGGTCTGGATCGTTGCACTTGGGCACTTGCTGCGAACCCGCGCAGCCGAGACATGGCTCTTGAACTCAAAGGCGTGATCCCGCTTTGTCGTCCACTCCGGGCCGCCTGCGAAGCTGCCATCCCGCACAAAACTACCATCCGCGCTCCGCGCCCAGCCCGGGCGGGCGGCAACGTACCACGTCTGTTTTAGGTCTCTGCGATATTCAGCCACGATGTACTTCATACCGCACAATACGACACTGTCTGACGTTGTCAAACGTGGCTTTTCGTGGTAAGTTACTGAATGCCACGGCTTCGTTTCTTCTCGCTTCTTTTCCTTGCGCCCGCGCTCCTTGTAGGCTGCATCGGCCCTCGCCCACTGCGCCCAGGCAACGCCTCCCTTTCCGCCGGCACAAACGGCATTGTGGCCACCGTCCGGCAGCCGGAAAACCCCCAGCAAGCGTCCTCGCAGCAGATCGAACGGGTCACGGAGACGCGCCCAGACGGCACCGTGCGGGTGACTGAGAAGGCGGGCGCGACCATTGGAGCCGCGCAGAAGGATACGGCCAGGGAGATCGCCGCGAAGCTTGCCAGCACCCGGCCCGTCCAGATCGTCGGGGTGATCCTAATCCTGGCCGCCTTGGCGATGTTCCACCCAGTTGTTCGGGCCGTGACCGCCAGCTCAACGCTGCAAATGGTGACCGGCGCCGTTGGGTTGTTCCTCATTTTTGCGCCCGTGGTCGTGGTTGGAAACGAGAAGCTCCTTCTGGTCCTAGGCATCGCCGGGCCAGCTGCGTACTTCTTCATTCACCGACACGGGAAGTTGCAGGGCTTGGTCGATGCGAATAAAAACGGCATCGACGACCGGGAGGAAAAACAATGAAGATTCTAGACACAGCCCCAGGAAAAGACGGGGCGATCGGACTGTTCGGGATTGCGGCGGCGACAGGAAGCCACTGGATTGCGCAGCTGGAGCCGTGGCTCGCCCTTGGTTCACACATCTTCGGTTTTGTTGCAGCTGGTCTCTCGGCTGCGCTGCTTGCGCTCCGCTTATGGCGCGCAATCAAGAAAAGGGGGGACGACAAGTGATCGTCCACGATCATGGCAAGTTCCATGTGCGCTCAGAGAATGGGCGCAAGAACCTGGGCACCTACAAGACGAAGGAGGAGGCCGTCAAACGGCTTCAGCAGGTCCACTACTTCAAAACCCACCCTAAGAAGGGCGGGAAGTAAGCTTTTCCACCTTCGCGCGATACCAATCGAACCACTGCGCCGCGGAGCCTTTGAAGCCCGCGGTTTTTGCGTTTTCGAGGTACTCGTAGATTTCCCCCGACAGGCACGCGCGGAGTAAATAAAACCATTTTGGGTCATACATGACCGCCAGCTTGTCGGGCCAACAGAGCGCCGACGGCTTTTCTCCACACATGCTCGCCAAGTGCCGCGAGTGAAACAGGCACAGCCGGTACGCCTGCAAGGCTCTTTGCTCGGCTTCCAACTCTCCCCGGCCTACAACTACCCGGTACCAGAACTTCACCAGCCTCCGCACCAAGCGGCTGCCGCCGACGGGGTGCAAGCGCCCCTCCTGGCCGTCAATGTTCGGTTGACCCCAGTAACCCCAGTCGTGGACGACAATGCAGAGCCATTCAAAGCCCCGCGGCCAGCACCCCTGGAATTTCCGCCAGGCCAGGGCAACCGTAACCGGGTGCCAAGCGAATTGGTGGACGCCAAAGAGAAGGCTACGAGTTCCCAGAGTCATCAGTCGATGTTCATGCCGAGGATTTCCCCCGTGTTACGTTCAACGCAGACCGCGCGGTCGTCCCAGAGCTGGTACATCTGCATGTCCTTGATGTTGGTAACTGGTAAGACTTGACCAATGTGCTCTATGCACCAGTTCTGAATCGGGCGCAGGACTGAGACGTCTCGGTCTTGGACTCGCGCAGTGAAGATCCGGACTTCGGTGCCTTCCGCGAGCCAAAGCTTGATGCGATCCACCATCGGCCGGATCGGTTCTCCGATATGCTCGATGCCTTTCCATCCGTCGTAATGCGCAAGCGTTCCGTCGAGGTCGACGCCGATCCAGCCGTTTCTGTGACTCATAAAGTTTCTTTGGCCCAGAGGGCGATAAGTGCGGCGTCAGAGGTGCCGTGGTCCTTTTTACGTTTGAACAAATCCGCTTGCGCCGGGAACAGCCCGATCGCGACGTCCCGCGTCATCTCCTTGAAGGGCTTCTTGGGCAGCCCCAGTTTCTTCTTCCAGTAGTTCGTCCACTTCAGCGGATGAACCTCGATCATTCGTCCGAGGTGCGTTGTGTAGATAGCCCCCTCCGCGACGCCTGTAGACCTTCCGAAGGAAAACACGCTGCAGACACCCTCACCTGGGCGCGCATTAACCGCCTCAATCACGACCACGTCGGCCCCTGGGCTGAGTGTCGCGACAGCCCGCGCAATGTCCCGGCGCGCCTTGAAATCGCGCATTGCGGTCAGCTTGCCGTCCTCCAAACGGACGCACGCGCCTGAAATACCGGGGTCGATTGAGACGACGATCATACCGGCACTTCGTCGCGATACCCCAGCAACTCGCGTGCATAGCCGCTGAGACGGACCGGGATCTTGAAGATGTCGCGAAACAACCAGATCAGCTTTGCGTGATAGTCTTCGAGCGTGCCGTCATTGTGGATCGCACAACCGTTTGGCAGGGCTAAAATGTCCTCCCGCGTAAACGTCACGGTGAAATCTTCGGGGACGCCTGGGCGGTCGACCCAAACGACATGATCGAACAGAGGGGCGGCGGCTAAGACCTCGACCTTGTCGCGGCATCCGGTGCAGATGTCTCCTGTGGCAAGGCAGAGCTTCACCAAGAACGCCGGATCGCCGCGGCGCATCCAATCACAGTGATCCTTCCAAAACTGCCGGTTGTTGTGGCGCTCGTCGTATGCGGTTTGCGGGTGAACTCCCAGCGCCGATGCGACTGACTCTTTCGCGGCCCAGGATGTCGAGCCGGTGTAGCGAAGGCCCAGGTGGGACTCGGCAAACTTTGCGGCTTCGTCTTTCCCTGCGCGGCCCCAGCCGACGAACAATACTCGTTTATTTCGCTCCATAGGTTGCGGCAATGTCTGCGTTGACCCCGTCGAGGGCGCCATACGCGGATGTTTGAACGACTTCGGCCATGTGGATCCCGCCCTCCGTCAGCTGTAGGAGATCGGCCTGCGTGAACTCGTTCACTCGAACGAATTTGCGGCCGTCCGACAGCTCGATCATGACTGCGACGGAGAGCTTCATTGGCTGAAAATTAAGAACTCACCTCGGGACGGGTCGTAAATGACCTCGGAGATCTGGATCCCTTTTTCTGCGAGGGTCTTTAGCATCGCCTCGAATGCCGGCAGGGAATCCCGCTCGCTGAAGGTGAGAATGCGGGGCAGCGTCCGAACCTCGCCGGCCCGGTCTTTCAACTCAGCGGTGTACATCCGGCGCTGGATTTCGATCAGCTTGCCGGCAAGTTCCTGGTGCCGCGGAATCAGCGGAGCGAACTCCTTGAAGACCTCGGCGTGTTGTTTGCGGAGATCGGAAATCACTTTCCGCCCTCCACATTCCTCGCCCATTTCACCGCGAAAGTGTCCGCGAACGATGCGCGTGCCTCCCGTTCGCGTATATAACGCAGCGCGGTCTCGTGCCGGGTCTCGCCCTCGAATTTCTGCGCTACGGCATACAGAAGCTCGTTATACTGCTCCTGGGCTTTTGACGACTCCGCGGGGCCGGGCGGGGGTTCGTCCACCGTCCTGTAATTGCAGTCAACGCGGGCGCGGATCTCGTCGAGAAGCTGGCCGGTCGTCGCGTTTCCAAGCCAGGGCTGCGACCAAATCTCTTCGAGGATCTCCGCGAAGGCTTCCGCCAGCGCAGTGTCCATTACTTTGTGCTTCGTCCACGGCTTACACCATGCCTGCGCAGCTTTCTCCCGTGCCAGTTGCATGCTCGCTTCTTTGCTCACTTGGACACCTCGACCTTCTTCGCCAAGCGCGCCGGCAGGTCGTATGGGATCACGTCCTGAGACGGCGCCGTATGGAGGTTCAGCTCGTAATTCCAGCTCCGCCCGTGCTTGGGGTGGACTCCAAAAAACAGCTGGAACGGCCGGCAAGGAGTGAAATTGCAGTGCAGGGCGAACTCGTCGTCTGCGAAAAACGCGCCGTTGATCAGATACCGGCCGACAGCCGTCGAGGCACTAACTCCGCGGTGCTTGTCGCCGACGATGTAATAGTCAGGAGCCTTCTCGCCGATCGCGTTGTATCGCTGCGTCGTCGCGTTGACTTCCCGGCCCATTGCATGCGCGGGAATGCCGAGGGCCTTGTCGCCGCCGGACAGGTGATCGCCGTGCGCGATTTTGATCCGAGAGTTGAGGATGTCGAAGACTTGCTGCGCGCCTTCTTCCAGGATGAACTTCGCATTGCCTGGGCCGGACGTTTCGAGCAGGGCCTGGATCTGGCCGAGGACAATGAAGTCGAAGTTGCTGTAACGGTTCTCCGTTGGCGGCTTCTTCTGGTTCTGCCAACGGCTGTGATTGCCACCAAGACCGCGACAAACGACTTCCGGGACGACTCGCGACAGCCGCGCAACAAACTGGTAGTACGCCAGCGACGCCAGCAGCACTTGATCCGCCACAAGCCAGCGGTTCGGGACCTCCTGGCAATGCGACAGCGCACCTTCGACGAGGTCACCGAGGAAAAGGATGTTCAGCCGGCTAATCGGGTTCGCGACGTTCTCCACCAGAAGACGGCTCACCGTCTGCTCGATGAAATACAGCCGGTCCAGGAATACCCGGGGGTTGTAGTTACCGAAGCCGAGGGTGTGCCCAGGCGTCACAATCTTCCCGACGTGAGAGTCCGAGATGACAAGGACGGCGTCCTCGGGTTGGCCGGGCTTCCGGCTGGCTTTCAGAGGCGCCGGAATGTTGACCGTAAAGCCGTTGTCGATGCTCCCGATCACCGCGTCCCGGAACTCGCCGACAATCTCCTGCTCGTGGGCGACGCGTTTCAGCAGCTTCTTGTAACGCCGCGCCGCCTCGTCCGCCTCGCGGAGCTTGTGATCGTCCCGCGCCTGCTGTAGGTCCTCCTGGAGAGTCGTTTTGTTCGGGGCGGGATTCGACAGCTTGCTGAGCGCGCCGCGCGCCTGGTTCTCGGTGATCCCGAATTCCTTGGCGATGGCGTGCCGTCCTGCTTTTGGGTTTGCAGCGCGATAGGCTGCGATCTTCTGGATCAATGCTTGGGTCATACAACGTTCTACAGTGTCAGACATCAGCACAAGCTGTACCTCATTTCATGTACCGATCGGCGAGTTTTCCTTCGACTCCGAGAGGAAGATCCGGAGCCCACTCCGGCGGGATCGACATGAGCCGCTCCGCCTCCTTCATTGCCTCGCGTGCGCCCTGGATCGGGACCGCACAAATAAGTTCGTCGTGGCTGTGGAAAATCACCGGGATGCCCGCCCGCTCCACGCGGAGGATACCCTCAGCAGCGACGTCTCGGGCCATGCGCTGCGTCACGTTCTCCGTCAGCAGGCCGTGCCACAGTGACGGGATCCGCGAGTTGTGGCTCGTGTCTCCCCTGATCTTGAAAGAGCAGTAATTCCCGTCGGCGCATGAGCGCACATGAAAATGTTTCAGCGGGATCCCGTTCGGCATCATCATGCACAACTCGCGATCCTTGTCGCGGGCAGCCGCGCGGATGTACTCCTTCATCCGGCCCCAGAACGAGGTGATCTTTGGGTTGGCCGCGCGGAACTGATCCACTTGGGCCTGGAGCTGCGCCTCTGTGTAGTTCAACCCCTCCTTCAGCGCGCCGCGGCCGAACGCCCCGGTGCCGCCGGCATATCCACCTGACAAAACGTGAACTTTACACACTTTGCGAAGCCCGTTGTTCTCTTCCTTCAGGACACCGCCGCCCCAGGCCAGCGCGGAGCGCGCATAAGCCTCGTAAATTTCCATCCCTTGCCGCATCGCCTGGAGCATGGCCTCATTGCCGGCGAGCCAGTGCAGGCACCGCGGCTCAATCTGCGAGTAGTCGATCAGAGCGAACAGGCAGCCAGGCGGCGGAATCAAGTACCTCCGCATGTCGATCCCCGCGTCACCCTCGAAATCACCCCACTCCGCCATTTCCTCGGCGAATGCGACTGAGCTGTCGAGGTTCTGGACGTTGACGCCTGTGCTGCTCCACCGCTTCGTATGGGGCGCCCCGCAATAGCGGAACTCCAGGGGGAAAATGCCGTTGTGGACGCACCTTTGCAGGGTCTTGAGTTTCTTCTGCTTTGTGTTCGCCCCGCGGAGCGTCCGCATGTTCTTCACGAGCTTCGCCAGCTCCGGGTTGGCCGCCATCCAGCGCGCACATGCCTCGTCCCGCTTGTCCAGGGACGCAGGAGCCGCGACGCCGTGCCGCGAGCAGTAGTCCCCGAACGCGTCCATACTCAGCGGCTTCCTGTCTTCGTGAACCCACGGCAGGCAGTTAATCGCCTCAAATCGCAGCCGCTCCAGGTGGGTTAAATCCTCTTCGACCGCGTCTGTGTCAATGTGGACGCCGCGCCGGTTGATCATCCGTGTGTGCGCTGCAACAGCGGCCTCAATCTCCGGCAGTGGCGGCATCTTCTCCAACATCTGCTTTTCCGTAAGCGAGTCGTTGAGGCAGTAGTCAACGACTCTCTGCTGCTCGCTGTCGGGTAACGAATTGAAGTCGACCCCCTTCATGCGATCCCGGATCGTTTTATCGACAGAGGTGCCCAGCAGGGTCTTCGACAGACCGGCAACATTGCTAGGTAACTGCTGGCCGGCCGCCTGATCGAGAAGGCAGTGCCACTCATGAACCGTCTTGCCGTAATGCTTCTCGAAAAACGCTTGGTCAAAGTTCGAGTGCGCGGCGACAAACTGGAGGTTGGGATCCTTATACCAGGAGTCGCCCAACATCTGCCCCGCTTGTGCCGGTGTGCCGCAGAATTCCAGATCGTCGGAGACGACCGAGACGAGATACGCGTCGACCGCGGCGACGTAGTTCTTCAGTCCCATTGTGTCGACTGAAATCTCCTTGTCGTACGGCGTCTCGAAATCGACGACCACGCACTTGCGGCCAGCAAATTGGATCGGCTTCATTCGCGGGGTACGAGAAGTCCTGCATTCCAGTCACGGCACAGCGTTGCGAGGGTGCCGTATACCGGTACTCCCAAGCTGTCCGCAAAGTTCACTTCTGCGCGTGCGCCAGAAGACCGAGCCCAGTCATTCGTCAGAAGCACCGCGTCGCATCGGCGGAGTAACTCAAGATCACCATCAAGCCAAACATCGTCGGGGGCTGCGCCTTGAAAGAAACGTGTATTTGTGTGCGGACAAAGGACTGCAAACCCGGCATGCCAGGCTTGAAGGGCCAGCTCCTCAGCGCGGCGTATGTTCTGCTCAATCTCCCAGGCGTTTGCTCCCCGGAAGGGGCCTGCGACGTAGACAACGAGTTTTCTAACGACGATGTGCGCCATAATTAGACGTACGAGATCCCGAGTTGGCGACCAAGGTCGGTAAGCATGTCGGTCGGTGGAACGGCAGGCGGAGAAAAAGCGGCCCCCGGTTGGGAAGCGGTCGTTTCGCGAGCCGCAGGGGCGGCTGGCGCTGATGGCGCTGGGGGCCTGAAGATGACAAGCATGGACGGGAATGGGGCGGAGTCCTTGCATCCGCCAAATTTGAGACGGGACCGGATAAATCGGACCTCGGCGTATGGAAGTATGTAGTCGTGGAAAACCGCTTTGTCGGTGCGTGATGGGAGCAGCATGACAACAGTCGCGCCCTTCTGGGCCTCGGCCCACGCCTTCACGACAAAATCATCCTGCCCGGCCTTGTACTTCGTGTTGCAGTGGCCGCGCTGCTTACAACGCTTCTTTTTGCAGTTCGGACTGCACACCGCTTCAGCCTCACTGTACGGCGGGTTTACCCATACCGTGTTTGGCGCCCACTCCTGCCTGAGTGCGTCATCCTGCTCGGTGAAATACTTCGCGACTTTTGCGTTTTCCGCACTCGCCGCCGCATCGAGCGTAAATCGAAACTCGGCGTCGAGGGGGAGAAACGTTGTGAGCGGGGTTTCCCAGCTATCGGATCCGCCCGTGTCGGCGGAGGAAAACATCACTTTTTTGTCGTGGTCGTTCATGGGTTAGCGTGTTTCACAGTGTCAGACAAGAGCAAACGATGTGCCACGTTTACCGCTTCAGCAGAATCGACTTGGTGATCTTGAAATCCCGCTCCGCGGTGCCCTCGACGTGCTCGATCCCCGAGTTTTCCATGCGGGCCAGGGTCCGGAGCTGGGTCGAGAAGCGACGCATCTGCCACTGCTGCACGAGGGGCCGCACCGGCTCACAGCCAATCATCGCGCTGTATAGTGCTGTGGGGGTGCCGGTCCAGACGTCGGTGTTGTCAAAAACTACCGACTGGCTGGCGAACAACGCGATCAGCTCGTACAGGTCGCGCGCTCCGCTCTGTTGCTTGCTGAGTTCGAGCAGTGACGGGTCAAAATAGCTTTCAACACCCGTTCGGCCCCCGATCCAGATCTCCGCGGGCGGGTTGTATTGCAGCAGCCAGCGGGCGAACATCGCCAGCTCCCGCGCGATCGCCGCCTCGGGGTTCTCCGGCCACTTGCCAGGGAACGCCTGGGCGAGGAAGAACATGAACTTGTCGCGAGTGTTCTCGTTCACTTCCGGCAACACTGCCGCAGAAGCCGCGTCGCAGTTGAGGGTGCCGAAAACACGGCCGCACCACACGAGCGACGCCTTCTTGCGGAACTTCGGATGCCGGCTCTGCTCCGGGTTGACGACAAGCCCCTTCAACCGCTGGGCTGCAGACGACGCCTCGCGGTCGTTGGACGGAGCGTCCTCGTCGTTCATTGCCAGCAGGGCGCACTCGAAAAGCTCGTCATTGAATGCATCCCGCGCTGTCAAATGGCCCCAAGGGTTCGCCGACCGATACCCAGCCAGGGGCTTAACGACGTGCAGGCACCACAGCGTTTTGCCGGAGTTGACGGGGCCGGCCAGAAACAGCGCCTGACCCATTGTCGGCTTGTGGTTCAAAACCGACTCGTAGAAACGCTTGTGCCAGGCCATCGCGTGATGAAACCCAGCGCCGTACAGGCTGTGGGCTAGGCTCCAGATGAAGGGAAAGTCGCGTTCCGGCACGACAAGCTCGACTTGCGCCGGTTGGACAGGGATTAGATTACAGGTGTTTAGCATCCGCCTCCCGTCGATCTCGATCATGCCTGGACGTCGACAGACGAACGGCGCGGCGTGCTCGACGCGGTTAAATGTGTTGATGTGGTGCAGGACCCGGTGAGCCTCGGAGACTGTTTGTCCTTTGACTTTCTGCGTCGACAGCCCGCCACAGGCGAGGTGCAGCAGCGTGCTCTCGCGGTCGTAGTCGCGCCAAACGCCGCCGATGTTGATGAAGTAAGTTCGCCCGTCCCAGGCGGAATCTGCCGCGAGGTTCCCGAGGCTCCTGACCCGGTTCTCGTCGCACCACTTCGCGCCGAAAAGGGCCTCCCAGGACATGAACGGGACATTGCCAGTAAAGCACAGCATGCCGTCGGGCTTAATCTGGCAGCCGTTCGGGTTGTCTGCCGTCTCGTCCCAGAAACGCGGGCCAAGGTTGTTCACCTCGAACGGACCTTGCCAGCGACCGGGCCACTTCTCCGCAACCTTCGCCGCGATGACTTCGAGGGGCAGGTTGTCCGTGCTGCCGGTGTGCTTCTTTGCGACGCTGGCCACAACGCCAAACAACGTCTTCCAGGCGATCGGGGCATTGCCCAAGGCGCGCCACTCGCCCCGTTCGTCCAGACTTGTTCCGGCTTGCACGAAGCCTCGTCAAATCCGGCAAACGCTGTCGCCAGCTTAAACTTGTCGACGAACGCTTTAATGACTGCCGCGGCGTGCGCGGAGTTCATTACCAGGATCGGGCGCTCGAACAGCCACACGGGCCGGAGCTTGTTGCTGAGCGTGGTTTCCAGAAATGTCGGGCGGAAATCTTCGGGGATCTGCGCGATTAACGCGTCAACGTCTGTCTGCACGACGTCGTAATCCAGGGCCAGCCCGTTCATTGAATGGGCCTCGTTGCCGCTGCCTACGCGGAGAGTCGGAATGGCCCCACGCACCGCGGAATAAATTTGCCACTGAAAATCAGGCTTCGCGGTGAGTTCGCGGCGGTCCCGTTTCGGCATCGCCTTGAGTTCGGCAAGCCGCCCCTCGCCCGGGTCATACTTCCAGGGCTCGGCGAGTTCGCCGGTCTTGGCGCGGAGGTTCGGGAAACAGACAAAAAGGGGCGGCATGTAAAAGGGGAAAGAGGGCATCCGTGCCCTTATTTACTCCGGGAAGGAGAGCCTTACTCGGAAGCTTCACCGTCCTCGCGGACAGTGCTGCCGCGGAGCGCAGCGGCGTAGTGTCGGATCTCGGGGCCGGACTCCTCGCGGAGCACGTTGACCTCGGGCACCCAGACGGAGAACTTGCCGCCGGTCGTCCGAACGACTTTCATCGTCCAAACGAATTTTTCCAACATGGCGGCCTTGCCTGGGACGACAGCCTGCATCTTCGTCTTGCTGTAGATCGGCGTGAAAAAGCGGGAGTATGCGCCACCCGAGCAGTAATACACTGCCGGCGCGTACCGCTTGCCGTCGGCCTCGATCACAAAGCCGGGGTGCTTGCAGTTGGCGGGTTCTTCCAGGAGCAGGAGAAACTTCGCCGTTTTCTGCCAGCGGAGTTTGACACCGTCCGGGGAGTAACCGACACCGCCGCCGCACGCCTGGGCTTCTTGCAGCGTGTCGACGATGCGCGACGTCATGCCCTCTTCCATTTCCTCCTTCGTGAGGTTCTCGCGGTACTGCGTTTTGACCTTCACCGGAATGAACCGAAGAACCGGGTTATTGGCCGGATTCTGCAGGTCGGGGATCCCGAAGAGGACCTCGTCCGCGTAGAGCGTGACGCCCTGGTTGAACTTCTTCGCGAGTTCCCCGGAGCCGTTGACGAGCTGGAATCGAGGCACGCGCAAGTCGCTTGCGTCGACTTCGCCCTCGATGCCTTCGATACCGGAGCCGGCGACGTCGCGGCGAACAGTAACGGCTGTCGAAGCCGTCTGCGTTTCGCCTGCCGGGACGACTTCGGCCGTGAAAGTCGGACCGACGCCCAGCTCATGAGCCAAGCGATCCGCGGCGTTTTCGTCAACGGGTAGGTGCGAGGTGTCGGCGGGGGGAGTAGCCGCTTGTGCGGCCGGTTTTCTGAGTGTTGCTGTAACCATGTGGTTTTGCGTTGTTGGGGTTTGGTGTTTAGGATCCGGAGACTTTCTCCGAAATTGCAGGCGCCGATTTTTCCAAGCGAATCGTCGCGTACTGGATCAGGCCGTCGGCGCGTGTGAGTAAGTTTTCCGCCGAAAGGGTCATCGCCATGATCTCCTTTGCTTGCTTCTTGGTCGACTTGGCCTCGCGGGCTTGCTCCTTAGCTTCAGCCAGGATCCGCTTTTTCAGCTTCGGATCGCTAGTCTGATTTGCTTTCACGGTGCCAGACTGTAGCAGACCCTGTGCCACGTTGTTTGACATGGCGACGTAGCTGTCCGCGAAAACTGCTTCCAACTTGGTTAGCGCGATGTCGCAGCAGCCCAAAACTTGATCGGGGGTTAAGACGTCTTTCAGCGCCTCAGCGACAAGCGCCGGCTCGTGAACTGACCGATCCCGCTTCCTGGCGCACGCCTTGATGACAACCTCCTGGCCAGGGGCGACCTCCACGCGAAGCACGCCGTTAGGTTCCGCCTGGGCTAACTCTAACGCTCTCGCCTTTATCCCACTCTTGCTCTCTTCCAGGAGAGTTTCGAGGCGGTCGAGGATGTAACACGCCTTGGCGACGTCTTCCGGCGTGTGAATTTCTATCGCGCTGAACGTCGACGGCATCGGCAGCGGCTCAGCCTTCTGAACTGCGACCGCTGCGGTCTGAACGAGTGCGGGACAACTCCCGGCCCGCGAACAAAAATCGCAATACGGATTGACGTTGAGCGTCGGGTTTGGTTGCTGCGCGCTGCGAATGACCCCTTGAACGGCTGTAAATATATCATATAACTCCTCCCGGCGAAAGCTGGCCGCGGTCGTTTTGTGCAGTTTCGGCTGCACGAACAGCACACCCAGCTTGCCGAGCTTCGGGAATTTGTGGAACGATCCGAGCGCGTACGCCTTGCCCTGGTAGTTGACTGCGGCAGGTGGTACGGGTATCCAACCGAACTTATGATCAATCAAGACGCCCGTCGTTCCATCCTTTAAAATGATCAAAACGTCGAGGTGCCCGGCTGTCAGCTCTTGTCCCGTCGGGTCCGGAACTGTCACCCTGATTTCGTTGTGGATCTCCTCCCAACCTGCCGCGATCCAACGGTCCATTTCCTTGCATGAGAATGCGAGGAGCGTGTAGTCCTCGTCACTGATCGCGAACTCCCCCGACTGACTTAATTCGTCCAACGCTGTCAGTGTACGCGTGTGCCGCCCCTCCTTCACACGATCGACCAAAACGTCGGCGAGTTCATGCAAACGGGTACCTTCTCGGGACGCCTCGGACTCGCCGTCGTTAGGCAAGTAGCCGGGACAAGCTGCATAGGCGTTGAGTTTCGACGGCCCGTAGCGGTGATGCGTTCGGGCGGCGTGGTTAGGTTGTTCGTTCATTTGAAATCACTGGATGAAAGCGCGACGCGTCGAGCTTGAACTCGATCTCCATGTTGTCGCCGTCCCCGCCGTGGATGACAGCGCCGCTCGTTACGCCCTTCACGCGGATTACCCATTTCCCGTCGCTATAACCCCACGCGGCGCCTTCGAGACTGGCGTACACTTGGATCTTGTGTGGCTTGGTAGGCAGTCCGTTGTCGTTGTGTGTTCTCACGGTGTTAGGTCTCCGTCGTTGAGTAAGTCGATGCGGTCCGCCTTTGCGCGCACGTTCGTCGCGATGCTCTCCTCCTCGGTGCCGCGGAAGACCAAAAGGTATTGCTGACTGAAACCGCCGCCATCGCGGTTTACGCGACCAAAGCCCTGCTTCAGCAAGTCGGCGCGATCAGGCGGCGAGAACAGGCTTACGCGTTCGGTCTGCTTGAAAGGGTCGTGGAAACCGATCCCGACGCCGCCAGCTGCGGTGTTGGCAACGAGCGCAGGCAGCCGGTTCCCTTGCATGTCCTTCTCGATGTGCCCGCGGTCTTCGGCGGACGTGTCGCCGTCGAGGATCGGGACCTCGCAACCGAGGGCCTTTGATAAGGCCGCGGCCAACTGCTTCGCGGTCTCGCGGTAGTTCACGAAGCACACCACGGGGCAGGATTGCGCGTAGTCGACGGCAAACTCCTTCATGTCCGGAACCTTCAGAAGTTCGAGGGCCTGGCGGGCGCGGATCAGCTTCTCCAGGGCGGTTGCCGCGTCGTCCTGCTGGGCTCGGCGCTGCTGGTACAACTCGGCGATCTCGCCGGCTAAGCGCCGGGCTTTGTCGGTCGGGTCCAGCAGCCGAGCGTCGATGATGGTCTTCGGGAAGCCCGGAATGTCGGCCTTGCGAAGGCGCGCCGCGCGCGCGGGAAACAGCGTGGAATTGAGATCCAGAATCGCCTGCCGCGCCTCCGCGGCGACGAGCGGGTCGTCAGAGTTCGCAGGGAATTGAAAGCCTCCGAACACGCCGGGCTTTACGCCGTGCTTGAAGAGCCACCACTTGTAGTCGCTCAGACTGTGCAATCCGAGGGCGTACCCGAGGGCTTTGAGTTTCAGCGGTGAGTCGGCGGCCGTCGCCGACATCGTGTGGACGTATCGGAATTGCCGCTTAGCGGCGATCAGCATTTTGCTTTGCAGGCTAGTAGCGCCAGAGCACCGGTCTACCTCGTCGAAGATCGCCATCTCGTAGGCCTGCCCCCACTGCCAGCGGCTTCCCCTCGCGCACAAAACTTCGTGGCCAAAGGCGGACTCGGTTTCTCGCGGTCCCAAGGCCCACCGGCAGTTGTTGGGGCTGTACGCTTCGTCCTCGTCTTCCCGCGCGAGCCGTCGCGTCTCCTGAAACTTCGTCGAGCGCGCCCATTCCGCGAAAACCTCAAACTCTTTCCACTCGGCGCAGCATTGCAGTTGTATTTCTGCCCACGTCTCGGCGAGGGGCTTTTTGATGTAACGGCTAACACCCCGCGCGCCTTCGTAATTGATGATCTGGGCCGGGACTCCGACCCGCTCCGACCACTCTTCCCAGGAGGGGATCACGGACTTCGGGCAAAGAATCAGCGGCACGCAGTCGAGGGCTTGGGCAAGTGCTAACGCACACGGCGTCTTCCCGGTGCCTGTGTCGCTGGCGTCGAGGGCCGCGCGGTTCGTGCGGAGCACCTTCAGCAAGTGCTCGACGTGCGGCTTCTGATATTCGCGGAGGAAGTTCAACCGACCTCCTCGGCTCGGATTTCCTTGGCTCCGATGTCCAGCAGCTCCTGCGCACTGGAGAAAATCGCGGAAGGCAGATAGTCGTCCAGACGCGCTTTTCGGATCTCAACGACCGCTTCTCCGTAAACCTGTCGGACCCGGAAGAAGTCGGGAAGGCCGTACTCAGATTCGGGGCCGAGCTTGAAATATCTCAGACTCATGTCAGCGCAACAAAGAGCAGCATGCCGAGGCCGATCGCAGTGGCGGCCAACCACAGACGGAAAAATTTCATTCGCCGAACACAGAGCCGCGGGGTTTGATGCCGACGAATCCGGCGACGGACGCGTCGAGGGTCTTGCGCCCTCCATTGTGTACCTCTGTCGCCGCCTCGATCCGCTCCATGACGAAGCGATCCAGGAGGGCCAGGAAATCGGCGCCGACGCGTTTACCCCGGGCCTTGGCACGGGCTTTAACTTTTGACACGACTAGGAACTGTGGTTTTCTCATGCTATTTTTGGGTTTATTTTTGCGACTGCGGCGCGTGTTCTGCGCCTGCTCACAAAGTGGGATCCAGCAGCAGTTATCTGGGCAGTAGTTTCCGTTGACCTCCCTGCGCTCTATGGTGAGGTCTTCCCGGAAACCGGACCCACGAGCCCACTGAGCGAAAGGAATGAATTCCTCCCACTCAGGGCAAATCGTGATCCCCCGGCCTCCGTAGCTGTGGAAATTAGGGTCCTTGGGGTTGCGGCAACGCTGCCGCATGTTGGTCCAAACCTTGTGCAGGGGCGTCTTTGTCTCGCCGTGAACGCAGTTCCGGGTCGCGTTAAGCCGGCCTTTTTCTCGGGCGGCGCAGCCGCAAGACGTCGTATTGCCCGCGCGGAGGTTGTCGAACCTCGCCACAAATTCGGTTCCGCAGTCGCACCGCACTTGCCGGTAACGCGTGGGGAACTGCTGCCCGTGCGTGGCGCCGGGGCCTAGAATGACAACCCGCCCGTAACGCTCGGGATCCGATGTTTGTCTAGGTCTCACAGCGTCAGACATGAGCAGACGCCGTGCCACGTTTTGAGAACTTAGGGCACCCTTGAACTAGCCGGCCTGAACTTAGATCCTGGGGTTTTGCCGAAAAGAGTAGGCAAAAACAGAGAAGGGCCGCCGGGGTAAAAACCGCTTGATCTCCTTGTCAGACGTGGTTTACTACGGCCTGACAGTGTACCGAGTCACACTTTAAACATAATTCTGCGACCCGCGCAATAGCCCCGAAAACCGCTTAATTTTAACCGTAACTTGCCGATTGAACTAGCGTATATGAGCCACCAACATACATGGGTCCTGGCGGTCCTGGAAGAGGGCCGCGTCAGCCAACACATCGAAATCCGGTCGTTCCCGTCCCGCCGCGAGGCGCTTCTCGCCCTGGGCAGTTACGGCGAGGCCTGGCCCGGAGAGTCGCAGCAACGGTTCCTAGACGCCGTAAACGGCGATCAACTGGACGTTGCCGAAGTCGTCGCGGGGAACAACTTCACTCTGACCTGGACAATCAAATCGACCGCCCTATGAGCAGCCGATGGGAAACAACCAAAGTGCCGGGCATCCGCCGCGACAAAGCGACTGGGATGCTTTACCTGAACAAGAGCGTCAACGGTCGAGTCTACGGCGAGAGCCTGAAGACGACGGACCTCGCGGTCGCGAAGCAGAAGTTTTTCGCACGCCTCGCGGAGCTGGCAAGCGAGCCCCGCCCGATAGCCCCGAAGCCCGAGCGGTATTCCCTGGGTGAGATCCTCGACACTTACGCCGCCCGGCTCGACGCGGAGCACGGCTCCCTCGACCCGAAAACCATCAAGCGGAAGAAGTGGACGCTGTCGACGATCGTCTCGACCTGGGGCGAAGTGCCGGTCCTCAAGACCCGCGGCGTCGGTAGCTTCCGCAGTCTCCCCGCGAAGCGCGTCAGCTATGACGACCTCCTGGCGTGGCGGAAGCATTTCATCGACCCGAAGGGCGGCAACTTCAAGCCGTCGTATTTCAACCTCGTCCGCGATGTCCTCGAAGAGGTGTTTGACCTGGCTGTCGAGTTCGGGCAGATCCGCGAGAATCCCGTTTGTCGTCTCAGCGTCGCAGCGGTGCCCCGCGCGCATTACGTCCTGCCGACTGGTGAACAGTGGGCGGCGATGCTGGCCAAGATCGACACGGCGACCGAGGTCGGTCAGAACTGCCGCGACTTGCTCGAAGGGCTGTCGTTGACGGGACTGCGGATCAGCGAGGCGTATGCTCTGCGCGTCGAGATGGTTGACCTGGAAGCCCGCGAGGTTCGCTTGCCGGCCGCGATTGTCAAAGGCCGTAACGGGCGAAGGAACGGACGGACGATCGATCTTATTCCCGAAGCTCACGCACTCATGACGCGGCTTGTCGCGACCGCTGGCCCGGACGGGCTGATCTTCAAAGCCGAGGGACGACGCACATTGACGCGCATCTGCAAGGAAGCTGGCTGGACAGCGAAATTTACTCTCCACTCGTGCCGACATTTCTTCGCGACGCGGATGCTTGAATCGGGCGTGCCGGTACAGACCGTTGCGGAATGGATGGGACATCAGGACGGCGGCACGCTGCTACTGAAGACCTACACGCATCTTTGCCGGCGGCATGGGAAGGCGGCTGCGGCGAAGGTTACGATTTTCCCGGGCGAGAAGAAGGACGCAGTCTAAACGCAAAGGTGCAGATCGCCGAGCAGTGGTCTGTCAACACGCTTAACTGTTCGGCAACTGGAACAGATCCCGCAGCGTTTCCCGTTACGGTCTAGCAGCGCGCCTGCCGCCATACGTTCAAGCTCTTCAGGGTTTCAAGTTCCGTCGTGGTAAAACCCGCCCGCGTCGTTTAGTGTGGTAGACGGTCATTTCGCTTTTAGGCGGGGTTCGAGTATCGGCCCAGGTCAATCTCCACGCGTTCGCGGACAGTGTCGCAATCCTTGTAAATTGCGGGGATCGACACGGTCATGCGAACATCCTCGCCGCACTCTGGCCAACCAGGGTAGTGGTCCTCGGCCGAAAGCGTCGCGTCCCACTTCTTTAGCAGTGCGGCCAGTTCGGCCCGGAATTCGATTTCAACTTGCTGTGATGTCTGCATATTTCTGAACGTCCTTCTTCCGCACTAAATACGGCCGGAATGGCTTCAACGAAGCGGTGCAGACTAGGCACTCCTCCCGTCGGCCTGTGGCTGAACCCTGTTCGTATTCTGGCGGCCCATCAAGAGAGCGGTGCTCCCGGCCCCTTCGGAATTTGTAATTGTCGACGATCGCCATTCTCAAGCCGATCACGTACCCGGTGCCGGACTCGCACAGCGGCGTCGGCGAAGCCTGCCGGACACACCCCTGGCCGTGAACGTAGTCACTCAAAAAGCGTTCGGAGCAAGTCATGCCGTAGGCCGGCCCGTGTTCGATTTTCTGGCCAATGAAATAGTTCAAGCTACCTCCTTCAACGTAATCCCAAGAGCTGCCAGCTTCGCACGGCCCCCATCCCGGTTGACGCCCAGGGCCTCACTAAACTGCGTGACGTTCCCAGCCTCAGCCCAGACAGCCCGCAAGGCGGCCTCGTCGAGGCATGCGTCCGGTATGGTTCCCAGGAGCAGCAACCGCGACAGCCAGCCGAACAGCTCCCGACAGTTCCCTGTCCAGGGCCGCGTCTGCAGGTCGAGCAATATCTCCGGCGAGAGCACGGGAACCGGAAGCTTATGCCTCTTCGCTTCGGCTGCGAGGAACTGGGCCGCGAGGGCTCCCAGGTCTTCCGGCCGTTCCCGCAATGGTGGAATCTCCAGGGTGAAGGCGGCGAGGCGATGATAGAGGTCGGCGCGGAGCTTGCCGGACTTGATTGCGGCGGCTGGGTCGACATTCATCGCCGCGACGATCCGCACGTCGACAAATTCGTCTCGGTCGCTGCCCAGGGAGCGCACCCGGCTATCCTGGAGGGTCCGCAAGAGCTTCGACTGCGCCTGAGCCGGCATCTCCGACAGCTCGTCGAGGAACAGCGTCCCGCCAGATGCCGCGCGGAACAGGCCCAGCCGCGACGTTACAGAGCCCGTATACGCGCCCCGCTGCGCGCCGAACAGCTCGCTTTCAATTAAATCGGCAGGAAGCGCCGCACAGTTCAGCGAAACCTTCGGCCCCGCGGCGCGGGGGCTATTGCCGTGGATCAGGTTCGCGAAGACCTCCTTGCCCGTCCCCGTCTCACCCAGGACGAGAACAGGGACATCAAATTTAGCGAGATGCACAGCCTTACGGGCAAGTGCCTGAATGGCCGGACTAGCAAAGATAGGGACCAAGCGAGTTTCATAAAGGTGCCGTCCTGGCAAGGTTGATGGTTAAAGGACGACCTGCTCGCGGACCCGAACGCCGTGGCGCCGCAGGCTCTCCGACAGTTGGCTGGCGAAGGCATCGGCGTCCTGCCGGGTGTAAAACGTGCCACACTCCCCCCAACCGTCCCACCGGCCAGGGCCTATTTTAGTCTCAACAACGTATTGCTTCATGCATGACACGGTAGCACCATGCACTACGTTGTCAAACGCACGAACACAAAACAATACATTGACAACTCCCGTGGGCAGCCGATAAACCTGTGGTATGAAAAGCAGCGTACGACAAAAGCCTGACCAAAAAATAGATCGGACGAGACCCGAGCAGTTCGCGGTGCGAATCACGGACAACCTGCGGTCGCGTGTCGAGGCCGTCGCCGCAGCCTTATCCAACGAAGCGCAAACGACTACCATATCCGACGTTGCCCGACGCTGTCTAGTCGGGCATTTGCCGGTGCTGGAGCGTGAACTCGGGCTTGTTGAAAACCGGCCGCAGTCGGCGGAAACGGATACAACGCAGTGGGTCGCGGAAGCGAAAAAGCGCGCAACTAAAGCCAATGCCAAAGTCTAACGGGTGGGACAAAAGTAGAATTGCAGAGGCACCGCGGGACGGTATGGATACGGTGCATGCAGATAATCGGCAACCAGTTTGAACTTTTTTGGGTGAGCGACTCGGACGGATCCGGCTGGACCCTTAGCCGGGCGCTACAAACGCACCTCGGGCTGTCGCATGTCAGCTCGTACGAGGATGTGCTGGCCGCGGTGCATCCCAGGGACCAGCGGCGCGTCCGGCAGCACATCCTCGTACGAGCTGACATG
>Ga0207712_10001024_pt1 | contig 19832 bp, 15 predicted proteins | sample KBSS44metaG_FD_184402 | JGI IMG/M metagenome (GOLD analysis project Ga0207712, IMG submission 184402) | Switchgrass rhizosphere microbial communities from Kellogg Biological Station, Michigan, USA - KBS S4-4 metaG (SPAdes) (version 2) | ecosystem: Host-associated > Plants > Roots > Rhizosphere... | reverse complement strand
GACGCACTTCCTGGTAAGGCATACCGCGCACGGTGTGCAGGAAGTCCTGATCGTAACCAATTTCGCGAATACCGAGCAGTCGTCGCGCGGCGGGATTGATGGTGAGAATGTGATATTGCCGATCGATGATCACCACGGCGATATTCGTGTAACGAAGCATCGAGTCATTGATGCGACGTAGTTGGGTTACCTCCACGTCAGCCTGCGACATTTCATGTAAACCAGCCATGGTTGGAGAAGTCGAGCGGCGCCGTGTTTCATGCGAGGAGTTATTAGCTGTGCGCCCTTTAAAATGTCGGAAAGCAAGGGACCGATCTGTTCCATGTCGACGATGTGGTCCACTGCGGTCGGGGGCAGTGAAAGAGGCATCGAGGGATAGGCTGCGGTTTGCGGATTCTGGATGATGACAACTCCGCCGGCATTCTTAACGTCGACTGCTCCCGCAGCGCCGTCCGAACCTGAGCCGGTAAGGATTACGGCAATCAGATGCTCCCCATATGATTCGGCCGCGCTGGACAACAACATGTCTACAGACGGTTTGGGACGATCGGCATGATCGGCTTCAAGGTTCACGTGCCCGTCATCAATCCTGACGTGCCTGTTGGCAGGCACAACATAGATCTTGCCGCCCTCGAGTTTCGTTGGCCCATGTTCACCCACAACGACGATGGGTAACGTGCTGCGACGTTCGAGAATCGAGCCGAGGTGGCTCGGACGCTGCGGGTCGAGATGCTGAGCAATGACGATAGGCGCCGAAAATGATTTATTTAGCGTGCTTACCAACGTGGAAAGAGCGCCGACGCCGCCAGCCGAGGAGCCAACAACCACGAGATCGTGATTAACAGTGTCTGATTCGGAAAAATCGTTCATGTAGAGGTTGATTAAGCTTAGTCGTCGCCTTGCAGGACGGCCTCGCGGATATCACCTTTCTCTGCAACTGAGCAACAGTTGCCGGGTGATTGACCGTCGCTCAAAGCCTCCGCTGAATAAGCATGGCCGACATGACAACGGTAACGCAGCATGTCTTCATCGTTTATTTCCCACAGAGCACCATGACAATCAGGACACGTAAGCCTCGATACTCTCCCGTTCAATCTCCACTTCATCCGGCCTGGGATACCCTCCCTCTTCCTCGATGGCTTCACGCGAAAGATGATTCAGTAACGGCGCGATCTCGCGGAGCGGCAGTGAATAATCGACCTTGAGCCCCTGCATGACGCTCCTGGGCATGCTCGGAAAAGGGGCCTCTGAAGGATCCTGGACGATCGTGAGACCGCCTCGTAGCTTCACCGCACGCATCCCAACCTTGCCATCAGATCGCGCGCCGGTTAGTACGACACCGATCACACGCGGACCTCCCCATCGTGCGGCGGAACGGAAGAGAGCGTCGATTGAGGGGCGGTGCAGGTTTTCTTTTGGACCATGAACGAGCTTCACGCGTTTGTCTTCAATAATCAAATGCTCGTCTGGTGGCGCTACATAGATGCGCCCGTTTTGTATCGGTTCGCCATCGCTGGCGTGAGCAACGTCCAACATCGATTGACGTGCGAGGATCTGCGGCAACAAGCTGGGAAAGTCGGCGGCGATATGGAGGACGATAAAAACAGAAGCCGGCAGGTCAGGTGGCAGATCTGCCACGAGTGTCTGTAGTGCTTGAACACCACCTGCTGAAGCTCCGATAACTATTGTGTCGCGCGTTGCCATATCACCTTGCCGGTTTAGTCAGGTTCACACGCGAAAACAGGAGAGCCTATGCTCAAAGCGGCTGCACAGGCCGTTCAACGTTTTGACCATTTGGGGAGTTGAAATCTTAACACATTGAACGAAGAGTCTTTCACGCAAAGGGGCCAAAAAATCTTGCTTTTTCTGTCATTGTGCGCGGCTGAGGGTGCGGTAACGAACATTGCCACCCACCCGCAGATCCACTATACTTTCGGCGTTGAATACCCCTTTCCTCCTGTGGGTATAGTTGGCGCGGCGGACGGCAAAAACCGCCGCGCTTTTTTATGTTTTGGGAGCTGGTTGCATCAGGCGGAACGAGGGGATAAAAGCACGGGCGGCCACGGAGGGCCGCCCCTACAGTTGTAGTCAATCAGGCAACTTCATCGGAAGGCATCTGGTAAACAACAACTGTAGGGGCGGCCCTCCGTGGCCGCCCGCGCTTCTGCGATTCTGAACGGCTGGCGGAGCTCATACCTTCGACGTAAGTTTCTTTGGCCCCCTTCCAAAACGTTTTTCTTGATAGACTCTCCTCACAAATGAAACGCAGTGCGCTCCCGACGATTGGTCTGAATTTGTTCGTCGCCATCGTCTACTTTGTTGGTGCGGAGCTTGGGCTTTCGCTCGCCTCACTTCATGAAAACGTTACGCCTGTTTGGCCGCCGACGGGCATCGCCATCGCTTCCGTGCTGATCTTTGGGCCGCGCGTTCTGCCGGGTGTTTTTGTCGGCGCCCTCGCAGCGAATTTACCCACGAGTCTGCCGATCCCTTTCGCGTTTGGCATCGCCACGGGAAACACGCTCGAGGCGCTCGCCGCGTGGTTTCTGTTGCGCAGATCGAAACGGTGGCGAAATTCCTTCGACACTGTAGGCGAAGTGCTCACGTTTGTTGTTTATGCCGCCGTGCTCGCGACACTCGTTAGCGCGACGCTTGGAAGTCTGAGTGTCTGTTTCGGTGATCCCAAACAATGGAGCACGTTCACTTCGCTTTGGCTGACGTGGTGGATGGGTGACGGCTTCGGCGCGCTCATCTTCGCGCCGCTCATGCTTTCGTGGAGCTCTTCGCGCCGCATCGCTTGTGAAGATGTGCCCGAAATCGCCAGCCTGTTTGTGCTGTTGTTAATTGTCTCCTTGATTGTCTTCGCGGGATGGTTTCCGGGCTCCGTCAAAACATATCCGCTTGCTTACCTGTGTTTGCCGTGTTTGCTATGGGCGGCACTCCGATTCGATCAGCGAATCGTAACGAGCGCGATCGTGCTGATAACTGTGGTCGCAATCTGGGGCGCGCGGCATGGCTACGGTCCGTTCATACAACCAAGCCGGAACGTGACGTTATTACTTTTGATCTCGTTCGTCGGCACGAGCTCGTTGATGACGCTCCTCGTTGCGGCAGTCACTTCAGAACGACGAAGTCTCGGATCGGAGCTCGAGCTTCATCGTCGCCGCGTGGAAGACATCGTCCAGCATGTGCCCGGTGTCGTTTGGGAAGCGTGGGGGAAACCGGACGCGGCGAATCAACGGATCGATTTCGTCAGCAGTCACGTTGAAAATATGCTCGGCTACAGCGCCGAAGAATGGTTATCGACGCCAAACTTCTGGCTGTCAGTTGTTCACCCGGACGATCGAGAGCGCGCGGCTGCCGAAGCGACCGCGATCTTCATGTCGGGTAAAGGTGGCTCGAGCCGGTTTCGCTTGATGCACAAGGACGGGCAGGAAGTGTGGGTCGAGGCGCAGTCGATCGTTGTCTGTGACGAGAATGGACCAATTGGTATGCGTGGCGTCACGCTGGACATGACCGCCGCAGTCAAGGCTGAGATTGAACGCGCCGAGTTGCTAGAGCGCGAGAGTCACGCGCGGCAGCAGGCTGAAGAAGCGAGCCGGTTGAAGGAAGAGTTTCTGGCGACGGTCTCGCACGAGTTGCGAACGCCGCTGAATGCAGTCGTGGGATGGTCGCGGTTGCTTCGTTCCGGACAACTCGATGCTGATGGCACTGCGCATGCTGTCGAAGTAATTGAACGCAACGCAGCAGCACAACGACAGATCATCGAAGACCTGCTCGACGTGTCGCGCATCATCACGGGTAAGTTGCGGATCAACACGCAACCTGTTGACCTCCTGCTGATCATTCACGCTGCGATCGACGCAGTGCGACCGGCTGCGGAAGCGAAGGAGATCAGAATCTCGACGCACATTGAGGTGCCCGACTCGATCGTACGCGCTGATAGCGAGCGACTCCAGCAGGTGCTTTGGAACTTGCTGGCCAATGCGGTGAAGTTTACGCCCGCTGGTGGAACAGTTGATCTGTACCTGGAACAACACGGATCGCTCGCGGAGATCAGAATCGAAGATAGTGGTCCGGGTGTGCCGGCGGAGTTTCTGCCAAGGATATTCGAAAGGTTCAGCCAGGCCGATGGATCGAGTACGCGCAAGCATGGCGGACTCGGATTGGGGTTGGCGATCGTGAGGCACCTAGTTGAGCTTCACGGTGGAACTGTTTCGGCTGCGAATCGCGAAGGAGGCGGCGCTGTGTTAACTGTGCGCCTACCAATTGTCATGATGGCGCGTGTTATCGAACAAAGACAGTGACACGGATAACACGGATCAGTAAGTCTGTTTCTTCAAGACCGGTGGATGGGAAGGATCTGCATTGTCCGACACCGCAGCGCCGCCCGATGGATTGAAGATGTAGCTGTCGCGTGCACGAACGGCGAGGTTTGGCTGGCGTGCGCGCACTCTAATCTGGCGCCGCTGGCCCGGCTGAGGCGGACGTTTCGGGTAGTAGCCGATGCTGTATTGCCGTCTCAGCTCTTCAGCCACATTCGCAAAGGCATACGACATGTTTTGCAGTGAGTCGGCATGGTATTCACGACCGCCAGTGCTGTTTGCGAGCGCCACCAGATACTCGTTACCGATCTCGTAATCACCTCGAGGTGTGCCACGACGTGACGGGTATCCACCGCCACCACCGCCGCCACCGTTGCGCCCACCACGGCGACCACCACCAAAAATTCCACCGAGAATCTGATCCCAGACGTCGATACGTCCGACCGGAAAATTGCCGGCGTTCATGTCCTGCGATGTGTCGTACTGGACCGGATAGATCAACGCATCGAGCTCCTGCGCGTCCATCACGTTTGTGTCGTAGTTCGCTCGACGACTGGTCGTATCTACGCCGTCAGTAAAGAGCACGATGGCCTTCCTGCCCTGAACGCGACTCAGTTGCTGATTGATGACCATGTCAACTGCATCGTAAAGGCGCGTGCCATCATCTGTCCGGGCGTGTTGAATTGCCCGTTCGAGTTTGCGGCGATCGGTAGTGAACTCGCTGAGTATCTTGATGTCGTCGTTGAATGAGACGACCATCACTCGATCGTCATTGCGAAGCTGGTTGATGAAACTGATTGCCGCGTCCTGGATGTCTTCGAGTCGAAATTGGGTTGACGGGCTCGTGTCGAGCATCAGCACGACCGAAAAAGGTTTGTCCACTGATTGAAAGAACGCGACATCCTGTTCGACTCCGTCTTCCCAAACGCGAAACTCTTCCTTCTGAAGGTTCGGGACGTAGCGTCCGTCGCGATCCATCACGCTAACGGGAATCGTGATGAGCGTCGAGTTGATGCGAATGACGTCGCCCGCATCGACTTCTTCCGGTCCAGTCGGTGTCGAATCTTTTTGCGCTTCGGGTTGACGGTTGTTCGGATAGTTTGCGCCACCAAGCACGGGTGGTTTCGTCGGTGCGGATACGGGCGGCGTTGATTGCTGGGTGCTGGATGAATCACCAACGCGACGCGGGCGACCCTGTCCAAAGCCCACAATAGTGGACATTGAAACCAGGGAGAGGAGCGATAGGAAAACGAAGAACTTTTTCATAATAGGCTCCAGCTAGTGTTTGGGCGCACCGAACCGACTTGGATGCGGTCGGGCAGCAATGGATGCTCGCGGTTTTTGAATGATTCAAAAGGGAGAGAAAACCGTGGAATACCGAAATGAGAATAGCCTGTTGATGCTTGGCAGGGCAAGGTGAAATCGTTTGAGCCAGCCTCGTGTCGACCGTAAGTTTTACCGGATGACAGGATTTTCATGATTTACGGGATTGATTATGCCAATCCTGTTAATTCGGTGATCCTGTCAAAAATACTGGCGTCCGCTATTCTTCCGATATGTTAGTGGCGGCCGTAGATAACGCGTTCCAGATAAACGGCAGAGTCGCCCAGGCCTGTCCGCGGTGCTGTGGCCTGAAGCCGAAAAGAACGATTCGACCCTTTCCTACACTCACTTCAGCGAGCGCGATCTGCCCGCTCAGCTTGTCTTCGCCGAGCAGCCAGCCGCTCAGCAACACATTGTCTTTCGCATAGCGCGCGATCACGCGCACGTTCGCATCGGAAGCGGCCGTGTATGCCGAGCTGTTGATGAAGTACGCGGGTACGCTCGACGGCAGCGTCGACGCGATCGGGTGTTTGTTGTCGACATCAAGCGCGACGATCGATCCCGGGCAGTAAAACTCCGACGACCGAACGCCTTCAAGCGTGTTCTTCAACGGCAGATTGAACTCCTTAATCGCCATGTCGCACGCGTTGTCGAAACAGATCAGCATCCCCCCGTTGTTCACAAACTCTTTCACGTTCTTCACGCCGGCTTCAGTAATGCCGCCCGTGTACTCCTGCGGCATCGTTCCTACACCGTTTCCGTTGATGATCTGTGTCGCGGCCTGCGAGGTAAAGATCAGCGCATCAAACTTCGAGCTCAGCGCGCCCCTTCGCATATCCGCGTCACGAACTGAAGTGTATGGAACGTTGAACGTGTCGAAGATGTAGCGCGTCCAACCTTCGTCCATGTTGCTCGTCCAGCCTTTATAGATCCCGACACGAACTGGCTGCTTCACGGGATTTTTGATTGGCGACTCGTCACCTTTTTTCAACGCGAGTGCGAGATCCGCTCTGACTTCGTTTGCGTCTTTGAGAAGGGTCAACTTGCGCTCGCCCGCCGGTTCTCTAATCGCCATGACAACAGGCGCTTCGACGCCCATTTGCAGCGGCAGTGTCCAACCGGCGACGTCGTACGGACGCTCAGCCTCGCCTTGTCCGGTAAGTCTGTTTGGATAGATTTGCGGCTCGAAGAGCGCGAGCACGTTGGTTCGTTGTGGCTGGGCCAAAAAGATGATGTAACTACCAAGCGGCACTTCGTGCATCTGCGAAGACGTCAGATTAGCCAATCTTCTGTACGATCCGAGTTTCTCGGCGACGGGGTTCGTTCTACGTAAGATTGGTGTTGCTAAAATAGCGTGCAGCTCTCGATCGAGGCGATAAACTTCCACGCCCTGATCGACCAGACTCCCGACCAGCTTCGCGACCGCTTCATCGCGCCCTTGTCCCGCCGGAATCAGGTACGCTTGCGGATCGACCTTATTACCTTCGATATTCGCTCGACCGAGCTCGTAGAAGTTGCGCAGGTACTCGATGCGAAACTTCGCGGCCATCTCGAGAATTGAGCGCGCCGAGATCATCTCCATCGCCATGATATCGCGCGGGCGCCATTGTCCCGCCGCCCACGGGTCGGGAAAGTTTGTGCTTGATTCCACCGCGTTGCGCATGCCGCGCGTGCTTGATCTCGCGAGCTGTTCAGTTGTGACTGTCGCGGGCGACATCAGTCGAGCACTCGCGGCCTCGGAAAGGATGCCGATCGAGTTGTGAAAGTAAGGAGCGGTGCGGAAGCCGCCGTGCCACCACGTGTCGTAAAGTGCGTTCGTCAACACGCCTTTGAATCCTGCGGCTTGCAGATCGGCGGCGACCTTATGACCGATGAGCCCCACTTGTCTGAGTAACAACGGCGAGATATTCGGATTCGGCGGATCGTAAAAAGGCGGAATGAAGAAGCGCGAGCCGTTCGAGCCTTGCTGGTGTACGTCGTAAACAATCTGTGGAAACCAGTCGTGCCACAGCAGGCGCGTGATCAGTTGCGTCTCTTTGAGATTGAGCATGAACCAGTCGCGATTGTCGTCGTGACCGGCGTAGTGATGATAAAGCTCAGGCGGCTCTTTTCCTTCGTAGGGCGTGCCGAGTGTTTTGCGATACCAGTTCGCGACGATATCGATGCCGTCAGGATTTGGTGACGGAATCAGCAGCAGGATTGTGTTTTGCAGAATCTCGCGCGTGTCTGCGTCCTGCGCGGTCGCGAGCTCGTAGGCGAGTTGCATCGACATCTGCGACGCGACGATTTCCGTTGAGTGAATCGAACAGGAGATTGCTACGACGACTTTGCCGTTTGCGAGTAGGCGGTCGTGCTGAAGGTTCTCAGTGATCTTGCGTGGATCGGCGAGCTGCTGTTGGATCTCTTTGTATTTTGGGAGAGCCAGTATATTCTCACGCGCGCTAATGAAAGCCACGATCAGCGGTCGCTTTAAAGTTGATTGGCCCAGCGTCTGCACGAGCACTCGATCAGATGCGCGGTCGAGTCCTTCGAAGTAGTCTGTGATCTGAGACCAGCCGGCCACCGTGCGATCGTCGCCCGGATTGAAGCCGAGAACAGATTTCGGTGAAGGGATAGTTGATTGGGCGGCGCTGGTGGTCGTGATTGCCAGGAATAGAAAGATTAAAAAAGAGAGGCGTTTAGTCATGCTGCGGTCCTTTGTCGAGAGCACGCTTAGTACAGGATTACAGGATTTACAAGATTCACAAGATGGAAGAAAGCCCAGCAATCGTGGAGTCTAGCACAAACGAGGGACCCAGCTTTATGCGTCGCGTGCATTACTGGTGGTCGCTGTTTGTGGCGGGTGCGCTGCTCGCGATTTTGGGGCCTCCGATCTTGTTGATTGCGTGGCTGGTGAACAAGCATGATCTGGTTTATCCGTGGGCGCTCTTTGGCGCGCGCAACTGGCTGCGGTTGAGTGGTGTTCGCGTGAGAGTGAAAGGACTCGAGTTACTGGATCCGAAACAGACTTACGTCTTCGTCTCGAATCATCGTTCGTATCTCGATACCGCTGCGATGTTTGTCTACACGGGCAGGCGAATCGGTCTGCTCGCGAAGAAGGAATTGTTGAAGGTGCCTGTGCTTGGTGTCGGCATGGGCTTCGTGAACGTGATGGCTATCGATCGCAGTAATCGTGAGAGTGCGATTCGGACGACAGAGGCTGCCGCGCAACGAATCAAGTCAGGTGTTTCGTTTGCTGTGTTTGTTGAAGGGACTCGCGCGAAGCCGGGTGAGTTGTTGCCGTTCAAGAAAGGCGCGTTCTACATGGCCAGACAAGCGGGTGTGCCGGTGGTGCCGGTTGCGATCAAAAACTCGGACGTGTTGATGGGCAAGGGAACTGGTGAGGCGCGCTCGGGAACGATCGAAATGGTCTTGATGAAACCGATCGATACCAACGGTCTTACGACGGATGATGATATCGATCGGTTAGTAGCTGATGTCCACGCCTTGATCGCGAAAGAACTGGAGACCGTCACAGTTTAGGGAAATCATAGCTCAGTGTGCCTACGACTCTGACGGTGATTCCATCCTGCGTTACTGGTGTAAACGTCGCCTCACGGGCCGCGGCTTCCGCGGCTTCACGCAGTGCCGCTGGACCATTCTGGGCTTGTGCTGAAACCACCTTGCCGTTCTCATCCACAATCACCTTCACAGTGATGCGACCCGAAAGCTTCAACCGCTTCGCCTCTTCCGACAGCACGGCATTCGGCTTCGACACCGCTTTCGTATCAAGCGCTCCACCTTCAACCGGCTTCGCCACTCCAGTGTTTGAACTACCCGGAGTTTCGTTCTCGCCGATCTCTGTGACTTTGAGTGTTGCGCTCGTCGGCGTGAAGTCCGTGTAGCGGACCTTCATGCGTATATGCAGCGGCTCGCCATTGTCGAAGAGCAGTTCTTCATCGGCGTACGAATAAGTTGGAAACCAGAAACGTCCATCAATGTGCTCGCGATAAGTCTCGACTGTTGGAAACTTGTTGTTCTTTGTTTCCGGAACGCCCTTGCCTTTTGTCTTCACGATTTGCAGATCCTGATCATCGACCCAGATGCGACCTTTGAAGAGTCGCTCTTTGGGCTTCTTCGGATCGGGCATGACTTTGGGTTCCACATCAAAGATGAAAAGATTGAGCTCATCGATCTTTTCTTTGCCGGCGTAACGAATGTTGTACTTACCTACCTTCGAAGGCTCGAGCGCGAAGGGTTCTACGCCGCCGAGATCTTCAATGTCTTCGCTGGTCACTTCAGGCATCGACGACATCGGGAAGAAACTGATCTTCTCATAGCGGTTTCCCTGATCGTCAAAAGTGAACGTTGAGACGCGATGGTACTCGCCGGTGACCTGCCCGCCCATGCCGATTTTTTGCATGAGGGCGTCGCGCTTAAATGAGTAGCTATTGAGAGCTCTGCGAAACTCAGCTTCCTTCGCGGTGAAGGCGTGAATGATGCGATCCACCTCAGCAGGAGGCATTGATCCATTCTCGCTGGTCTGGGCCATAACACTGAAAGCGTTGAGGACCAACAGGGCCAGCGCGGCAATCGTCGGAAAAATATTGATACGTTCTTTCATGATTTTTGAAATAAATGAATTGGTCTTGGGCCTGGCTTGACCCGTGGTTACCGCGCTCTCTGGTGCGAAAACTGACCTGTCCTCAGATGCGGGAAGGAAAGAGTCCTGTTGCCAGCCGGGGAGGGGCGAAAAGCCCGGCAGACCCAGAACGCCATTTTCCTGTTGCAAAAATTCTTGCATCTAGTGTAAGGTTCCCCTACTAGAATAAGTTACGACTTAACTAGCGGCACGTTGTTCACTGAAAATCGAGCCCGGTCGACCTCGAAATGGCGGGCTCAGCTAGTTTGAAAGTTAAGGTTTCTCAAGGTCCTCATGTCGGCAACAGGCACTCGTCCACAAACCGTGAAGCTTTACGGCGCGGGAGCGCAGACGTGACGCCGAGCGGCGGCGTTGCTTACACGGCGCGGACGATAAATCAGGCTTTGGGAGGAGCTTGATTTTACGTGGTCTGATGTCGATGATGTGCGCGGTGATTAGTGACCCCTTCTGGGCGGGGTTGCTTAAACAAATCACCGCGCACACCCCAGCTTCAGCCTTTCAAAACAATAACTTACACAATTCCGGTCAGTAGAATTTACCCACGTCAGTCGTTTACCTGATTTACACGATTATTCAGGATTGACATGTAAATCTGTCCAATCTTGTAAATCCTGTGAAAACGCTGACCTTAAACCCTACGTCCTCGATGAATTTATCCCTCTACAAAGTCGACCTGAACCTTGTGGGGAATAATGCCTCGTTTGTGCCCTTCATCCAATAATAGCCGCACGGCCTCCCTACCACGCTCCGTGTAGTCCAAGGTCAGCTCATTCACCCACATGGCCACGAACCGGTCGGCCAGCCCCGGATCCATGTCCCGGGCGAACTGCATCGCGTACTGGAGCGCATCGTCCCGGTGAGTCAGAGAATAATTGATACTTTCCCGGAGCAGCTTCGAGACCTCCTTGATCCGCCCGTCGCCGAGGTTGCGGCGGATCGCATTTCCCCCCATCGGCAGCGGCAGCCCGTGCTGCTCGTGCCACCACTCACCCAGGTCGAGCACCTTGTGCAAGCCCTTCGACTGGTAAAAGAGTTGCCCCTCGTGAATCAGCAGGCCGGCGTCACACGTCCCGTCCAGCACGGCGTCGATGATTTTGTCGAACGGAACAACTTCGTACTGGAAGTCGGCATTGAAAATTCTCAGCGCCAGGAACGCGCTCGTCAATTTCCCTGGAATCGCAATTTTTAAGTTTGGGATATCGGCGGACGTGGCTGGCTCACGCGAGACGACGATCGGACCGTAGTTATCACCAATCGAAGCGCCGTGTGGCAGTAGCGCATATTTTTCGTGAATGTATGCGTAAGCGTGAAAGCTGATGGCGGTGACGTCGTACGTGCCGCGCATCGCCTCCTCGTTCAACGTCTGAATGTCTTTGAGCAGATGTTCGAAATGAAGATCGCCGGTGTCGAGTTTATGTGTCGCCAGTCCGTAGAACATGAATGCGTCGTCGGAATCTGGTGAATGTGCGAGTGTGATTTTGTCTGGCATATTGCTGTGTTAGACCACGCTGACGCTGGGTCGTTCGATGCGGTTGTAAACGGTGTCACGTTCGACTGCTTCGAAGCCTGCGTCTTCAATCAACCCGATCAGCTCGGTCTTCGTCATCTTTACTTCGTTGTTTGCTTCTACTGAATAGCTCGTGGTCAATTCACCGCCTTCGGTGATCGTGCCGTCGATGTCGTTCGCGCCGTAGTGCAACGCGACCTGCGCGAGACGTTTGCCGAGCATCACCCAGTAAGCTTTGATGTGATCGAAATTGTCGAGCATCAGACGCGAGACTGCCATCGTCTTCAGTGAATCGACTCCGGATGGACCAGGCAGATGAGCCAGTTGTGTATCAGGCGGATAAAACGCGAGTGGAATGAAGCATTGAAAACCGTGCGACTTGTCCTGTTGCTCGCGCAGCTGCACCATATGATCCACGCGATCTTCAATCGACTCGATGTGCCCATAGAGCATCGTGGCGTTCGTTTTCAGTCCCGCGGCGTGAATCTTTCCCTGTAGCTCGAGCCAGCGCTCGGCGTCGCATTTGTGAGCGCAGATCATCGATCGCGTTGGCTCGCGAAAGATCTCCGCCCCGCCACCCGGACATGAATCAAGCCCTGCTTCAATGAGCTTCTGGATGACCTCTTCGTCTGACATCTTGTAGAAGTGTGCGAAGTGGTCAAACTCCACCATCGTAAACGCTTTCAGGTGTAACTGCGGATACTGTTGCTTCAACGATGAAAGCAAATCAGTGAAGTAACTGAATGGAAGTTTTGTGTTCAGCCCGCCTGTGATGTGCAGCTCGGTTGCGCCCTCCGCGACTGCCTGGGCCGCGACTTTCATACTGTCGTCGATGTTGTGTGTGTAAGCGCCGGGCTGTCGCGGCGTGCGGTAGAAGCCGCAGAATTTGCAGTCGGCGTAACAGATGTTTGTCGGATTGAGATGGCGATTGACGTTGAAATAGGTCGTGCGGCCGTGGCGACGTCGCCGCACTGTGTCGGCGAGTTTGCCGAGTGCGGGAAGATCGTCGGTGGCGTAGAGCGCGACGCCGTGCTCGAAGGAGAGTCGTTCGCCGTTCGTGACTAATTTCTCAATCTGGTTCAGCTTTTCGTCGTGTGAAAAAGACATCTCATTTACTCATTATCTGTTAAGGAAAACAGCGCTTCCGAATGTCGCCAGTAAGATGACGCTGACAAATGCGTTCGTCGTAAAGAACGCGGCGTTCAGGCGGCTGAGATCTCCGGCGCGCACAAGACGGTGTTGATAGACTAGCAATGCGCCCGTGGCGATCACGCCTGCGAATGCGACTGGTCCAAGGCCCGTGATTACAAACAGCCAAACCAGCGCCAGAAAGGCTGCAGCGTGAAGTGCGCGCGCGATCCAGAGTGCGCGACTGATCCCGAAGCGCGCCGGGATCGATCTCAATCCCTCGCTGCGGTCGAATTCGTAGTCCTGGCAGGCATATAAAACGTCAAAGCCCGCGGTCCATAGAAGGACCACAAGCGACAACAGCAGCGGTACAGGACTTCCAATCTCACCACGCACAGCGATCCACGCGCCTGTCGGTGCAATCGAGAGACACGCGCCGAGCACGAGATGCGAGAATTGAGTCCAACGCTTGGTGAAAGAGTAAAGCAGCACGCAACCCAGCGCCACGGGTGCGAGAATCAAGGTCAGGCGATTCAACATCGCTGCCGCGAGCAGAAACAAACCCGCTGACGCGATTATGAATGCCCAGACAAATCCGACTGACAACAGGCCGGCCGGTATAGCTCGCGAGGCCGTGCGCGGGTTTCGCGCGTCGAAGTTTCGATCGGCGATCCGGTTAAAGGCCATCGCCGCTGAGCGCGCGCCGACCATCGCCAACACAATCCACAGAATCTGCCCCCCGGAAGGAAGTCCTCGAGCAGCGAGCACCGCGCCCAGAAATGCAAACGGCAACGCAAACAGCGTGTGCTCGATCTTGATCATTTCCAATGTAAGGCGGGTGTTTTTGATTACGGTCGACACGGTTAGTCAGATATTGCCACAAAGATGCGCAAAAAGCACAAAAGCATCATTGTGATAACGACGAAGGACTTCTGCCTGTTCTGCTTATGTGTCTTTTGTGCCTTTTTGTGGCATGCTGAACGCCAATGGATCTGAACGAACTGGCGAAGCTTTTAGCGGCTTACAAGAGTGGCGAACTCGAAACAAGCGAAGCAGTCGACCGTATCAAGAACCTTCACTTCGAAGACATCGGTTTCGCGCGCGTCGACCACTCGCGCGCGTCGCGACAGGGCTTCCCGGAAGTCGTTTTTGGCGGCGGCAAGACGCGCGCCCAGATCGTCGGCATAGTCGATCGACTCGTCCAGCGTTCACCCAACATCCTCGTCACACGCACTGACGAAGGGACATTCGGCGAGATTCGCAACATCATCACTGACGCCGAATGGCACGAAGCAGCCCGACTCGTACGCATCCGTCGCGACAAAACGAATCTCGGTGTCGGCTCGATCACAGTCGTGACAGCCGGCACGAGCGACATTCCCATCGCGGAAGAAGCGGCGCTGACTGCGGAAACAATGGGTAACGCCGTGGATCGCATCTGGGACGCTGGTGTCGCTGGAATTCATCGCGTACTTGCCGAGCGAAACCTGTTGCAGCGCTCGCGCGTCGTCATCGTCGCAGCGGGAATGGAGGGTGCGTTGCCGTCAGTCGTCGGCGGTCTCGTCGGCGTTCCAGTAGTGGCCGTGCCAACCAGCATCGGGTATGGAGCATCTTTTGGAGGGGTTGCGGCATTGCTCGGCATGTTGAACTCCTGCGCATCGAACGTGACTGTGGTGAATATCGACAACGGCTTCGGCGCAGGATTTGTCGCGAGCCTCATCAATCGTCGCTGGACGGTGCCCGTTGAATAGACCAGCAGTTGCATATTCTCGCCGCCTAATCTTCGTTCTGATTGTAGTCTCGCTGGTTTCGAGCGGCTGCATTTCCGCGCGTCGCACTCCCAATCTCGAACAAATCTTCGCCGCCGCGCGTGCCAGGACAGGAAAGCGTCCGGTGATCGTGATTCCCGGAATACTGGGAACGGAGCTGATCAATCCGAAGACCCGCGAGACAGTTTGGCCGTCCGCGTTTCGCACGTCGCAGGAAGGGCTGCCGATCAGTCCCGACCTTACTGCCAATCGTGACGATCTCATCCCGGGAAAGATCATCGAGACAGTGAAGCTCGCGCGCGTGCTGCCCGAGGTATATGTCTATCGAGACTTGCTGGTGGCGCTGCGTCGCTACGCCGGTTATCGCGATGGCGATTGGAACAATCCCGCTGCGGATGGCTACCAGGACACGTTCTACGTCTTTCCATACGACTGGCGACAGGACAACGTCAGCAACGCACGCGAGCTCATCCGACGTATCGCGCAACTGAAGACGAAGCTGCAACGTCCGGATCTGAAGTTCAATATCGTGGCGCATTCGATGGGCGGTTTGATCGCGCGTTACGCGGCGATGTATGGCGACGCTGATTTACCGCCTGGCGATGGTCCAATTCAGCCGAAGTGGCTCGGCGCGGCGCACATCAGCAAGATCGTGATGATTGGCGTGCCGAACGAAGGCTCAGCCGAAGCGTTCGCGACGCTCGTCGAGGGTTACTCGATCACGGAAGGATTGCGGCGTCGGGTTCCGCTTCTCAATAAGCTGACGGCGGAAGATGTTGTGAGTGCGCCGGCGGTTTTTCAACTCATGCCACACGCGCGCGCCGTGCGGTTTCTCGATGAGAACCTGCAACCGCTCACGGTCGATCTCTACGATCAGGAAGTTTGGAAACGCTATGGCTGGAGCGTGATCTATTCGTCTCCGGATTTTAGACGGCATTATGCAAGCTCGCCTGGAACGGATGGTGGGAATGGTAAGTCGGAATCCGATCTCGACACATATCTCATTGCGACTCTGCATCGCGCGCGTCGTTTTCATGAGGCACTGGACGCGATGAGTCCCGAAAACACGCCAGTGATTCTGCTTGCAATTGGTGGTGACTGCGAGGAGACGCTGAGCTCGCCCGTGATTCTTCGCGATCAAAAACGAAATCGCTGGCTGACGCTGACAAGACCACGCGAGTATCGCACGTCCAGTGGCGTCAAGATCTCGAAACAGAAGGCGACTGATGCGATGTATGCGCCCGGTGACGGCCGCGTCACGCGCCAGTCGTTATTGGGCGAGAACATCTTCAAAGCCCTCTCACGCTACGCCGTCTTCGGCTGCGACCTCCACGGCCAACTCCCACGCAACGCAACCCTCCAGGACAACGCCCTCACGGCCATCGTCAACGAAGTAATACAGTAACCGTGGTTACGGATTTATTATCGCGTTCAGCTTCTCAGCCCAATCTGGATCGATATTGGTGAGGATCGTGTACTGCTCGAGCGCGGCGTCGCGGTTGCCCATCGCCATCAACGTCCGCCCGAGATTGTAGTAAGCCTTCCCGAAATCCGGCTTCAAACGAATCGACTGCCGAAACGATTCCACCGCCTCGTTCAACTTATTCAACTCGAAATACGCCTCGCCCATGTTGTTCGGCGCATTCGCGTCGCCCGGCTTCAACGCCCCAAGCTGTCGAAAGATCTCGACCGCTTCGCTGTACTTCTTCGACTTCAAATAACGTGACCCGAGTCGTTCAAACGCAACCGTGTAATCCGGTCGCAATCGAATCGCCTGTTTGTAAGCCTGGATCTCTTCGTCGGGCTTGCCCCAGTCGCGGTAAACAAGCCCGAGCGCGTATTGAGCATCGGCGGCGTTGTACGGATCGAGTTTAATCGACTGCCGGTAAGCCTCGGCCGCGTCCTTATATTGCTTCAGATAAAAACTCGCGAGACCGATGTTGAAGTACGACTCAGCCGACGGCCGCAAAGTAACAGCCTTCTTCGACGCCTCGAGCGCTTCAGCATGCCGGCCGAGTTTCTCGTTGCAGAAACCCGTCTGCGCCCATGCTTCAGCGTAGTTGCCGTCTGACTCAACCGCCTTCTCGAAATACGGCAGCGCCTTCTCGCAATCGTCCTTCGAAAGAAAACTCAAACCGTCGCGGAAAAACTGGACCGCCTTCGCACGCTTGTTCCGGCCCGTGCTCGCGACGAGCTCCGCGAGCGACGACATCGTCTGCGCGACTTGCAGTTGGGAAATGCGTTCGGAGGGAATCGCGAAATTGACACTCTGCCCGCCGGTGATCTGCAAAGTGGCGATGCCAATCACCTGGCCCTGCATGTTAACCACCGGACTGCCGCTCGACCCCGAAGAGATCGGCGCGGTGATCTGAATGATGCGGCCGAACGTTGGAATGTCGCGCACTGCCGAGACGATTCCATTCGTGACGCTGCCTTCGAGTCCGAGTGGATTGCCAATCACAACCACGCTCTCGCCTTCCTGCGGCGAAGTTTTATCGAGTGGCAACGGGCGGACTGGCGGCGCCGGCGCGTCAATCTTCAAGAGCGCGATGTCGCCTTCGGCATCGACCGCAAGCACGCCTTTGACGGGAAAGACTGCCCCGCTCGATGAGTGAACTTCCGCGCGATATGCGCCTTCGAGGACGTGCCGATTCGTGACGATGCGATCGGCCTCGACGAAGAAGCCGCTGCCGCGAGACAGTTTTTCACCCTTCGAGTCGTACGTCTCAATCGCAACCGCGGACGGCTTGATGCGACGAACGAGTTCGGGAAGAAGATCCTGCGATGCCTCGATGGGGTGGGGAATGAGCAGGAAAAGTAGAATCCAGACGAACTTCATGTCGGAGAAAAACTTATACAGTATTTACAGGACTTGTCAGAATAAATCTGCTCAATCATGTGAACCCTGTCTCAGCACAGCGACAACATCGCCGATTCTAACATCTTCGCTCTTTTTTGCGCTCCGATCGAACAGCTCAACCATGCCGTCGGCGATTTTTTTTCCGATCGTGATGCGATAAGGGATGCCGATCAGATCCGCATCTTTGAATTTTACGCCCGCTCGTTCGTCGCGGTCGTCGAGCAACACATCGAGACCAGCCCCTTGCAGTTCCTCGTACAGCTTTTCGCCGGCATTACGCAGATCGTCCTGCTTCATGTTCGTGATCGTCACGACTACATCAAACGGCGCCAGCGACTTCGGCCAGATAATTCCGTCGCCGTCGTGGTGCTGCTCGACCGCGGCAGTGATGATTCGTTCGACACCGATACCGTAGCTGCCCATCACGATTGGCGCCTCTTTGCCGTCCTGCGTCAGAACGGTTGCGCCCATCGAAGCGGAGTATTTCGTACCCAGCTTGAAGATGTGTCCGATCTCCATGCCTTTGAAGATTTCGAGCGTGCCGGTTTCGCAGCGTGGACATCCCTCGCCCGCTTCGACCGTGCGCAGCTCGAACCACTCGTCAACCGGAATATCACGCGCGATATCGACGCCGCGTAAGTGGTGATCGTCTTTGTTGGCGCCGGTGGTCATGTTCCGGCGATTCTGCAACGCGGAATCAGCCACGATTCGCAAGTCGCGCGATCTATTCTTTGCGCCCACACCACCGAGACTGCCGGCGCTCGCGCCCAGCAATTCGCGAATCTCTTCCGGATGCGCGGGACGCACGGCTGTCGCACGAAGACTGTCGCTCAGCTTGGTCTCATGAAGCTGGTGATCTCCACGCAACAGCACCAACACCGGACGCGACTCGCCATCGATCGTCGCAATAAAAACCAGCGACTTTATCTGCCTGTTTGCTTCGGCGCCACCGGCAAATGTAGTTAAGTCCTCGATCGTGCGAACTCCCGGCGTCGGAAACTCTTCCGGTGCGGCTGGTCCAGTCTCGTCCACGATCTCGGAAAGTCGCGAAGTGGCCTTCTCGAGGTTTGCGGCGTAATCGCAGTTAGTACAACTGACAATCACATCCTCACCCGCGGGTGATGGCGCCATGAACTCATTCGACTCCGATCCGCCCATCGAGCCCGACGACGCTTCAACGATCAGAAACTGTAAGCCGCAACGAGTGAAGATCTTCTTGTACGCCTCACGCTGATCGACAAACGACTTGTCGAGCCCGGCGCGATCGACGTCAAACGTGTACGCGTCCTTCATGATGAAGGTGCGGATACGCATCAGTCCCGACTTGGGCCGTGCTTCATCGCGAAATTTGGTTTGGATCTGGTACCAGACCTGTGGCAGTTGTTTGTATGAACGAAGCTCGCTGCGCGCGATTGTCGTGAAGACTTCTTCGTGCGTCATGCCAAGACACATGTCCGTGCCTTTGCGATCTTTGAGACGAAACATCTCGTCGCCGATCGCCTGCCAACGGCCCGACTCCTGCCAGATCTCAGCCGGGTGAAGGGCAGGCAGGAAAAACTCCTGGCCACCGATAGCGTTCATTTCCTCACGCAGGATCTGCATGACTTTGATTGCGACTCGCTGGCCCAGCGGCAGGAAAGAATAGATTCCAGCCGACAATTGCCGGATCAGACCGGCGCGCAATAGAAGCTTGTGCGAAATAACTTCGGCATCGGCCGGGTCTTCGCGAAGAGTGGGAATAAAGTATCGTGACCAGCGCATAGTCCGGGCATTCTCGCTTAGTGAACGTGAGTTAGGCAAATGAGCCTCGGTTTTCTCTGTGCAATCTCTGCGTTCTCTGTGTCTCTGTGGTTATTTCTCTCGCAACCAATCTTAACCACAGAGACACAGAGAACGCAGAGGTGGCACAGAAGAACTCATAACCCACGGATGGTTTGCTGCATGTGCATGGCTGAGTTACCATCACGCTTCTTCTTAACATCAATTCACGAAGGTTCTTGACATATGCGTATTGCACTCGCAAGCGATCATGCTGGTTACGCCGAAAAGGAGCGTTTGAAGCCGCTGCTGACAGATCTCGGCGTTGAGTTTGACGACCTCGGCACTGGGTCGGAGGAGTCGGTTGACTATCCTGACTATGCCCGCAAGGTTGCGGAGCAGGTGGCGCAGGGAACAGTCGAGCAGGGATTGTTAGTCTGCGGCTCCGGGACGGGAATGGCGATCACGGCCAACAAAGTTCCGGGTGTGCGCGCTGCTGTCGCGTGGTCGGAAGAGATCGCGC
>Ga0207712_10001023_pt1 | contig 19837 bp, 14 predicted proteins | sample KBSS44metaG_FD_184402 | JGI IMG/M metagenome (GOLD analysis project Ga0207712, IMG submission 184402) | Switchgrass rhizosphere microbial communities from Kellogg Biological Station, Michigan, USA - KBS S4-4 metaG (SPAdes) (version 2) | ecosystem: Host-associated > Plants > Roots > Rhizosphere... | reverse complement strand
CGCGTTACGAGCCGGCCCGGGCCCGCCTGCAGCGCAGTGAGCTGGCGGTGCCCGGGTCCAATCCGGCCATGTTCCCCAAGGCGCTCGAGAGCGAGGCGGACTACATCTTCCTCGATCTCGAAGACGCGGTGGCGCCCGCCGACAAGGTTGCCGCACGACTCCACGTCATCAAAGGCCTGCAGGAGTACGATTGGCGCGAACGCGGGAAGACCATCTGCGTTCGCATCAACGGCATCGATACCCACTACATGTACCGCGACGTGGTGGACGTCGTGGAACAGGCGGGCCAGCGGCTCGACACCATCCTGATCCCGAAGGTGGGCGTCCCGGCCGACGTGTACCTGGTTGACGCGTTGCTCACCCAGATCGAAACGGCGAAGGGTATCGGTCACCGCATCGGCATCGATGTCCTGATCGAAACTTCGCTCGGCATGGCGAATGTCGAGGCAATCGCGCAGAGCTCGAAACGGCTCGAAGCGATGCACTTCGGTGTCGCCGACTACGCGGCAAGCATGCGGGCCCGCACCGTCTCGATCGGCGGGCTCAATCCTGATTATCCCGGCGATCAATGGCACGCCTCGCTCACCAGGATGATCGTGGCCTGCCGCGCCTACGGGCTGCGGCCGATCGATGGTCCCTTCGGCGACTTCAAGGACCCCGACGGTTACCTCGCGGCCGCCCGTCGTGGCGCCGCCTTGGGCATCGAAGGCAAGTGGGCGATTCACCCCTCTCAGATCGCGCTGGCCAACCAGGTCTTCACCCCGCCTCCCGCAGAAGTCGAACGGGCCCAGCGGATCCTCGACGCGCTGGATGAGGCGGCTCGAAACGGCAAAGGCGCCGCCCAGCTCGACGGCAAGATGATCGATGCGGCGAGTGCCAGGATGGCGTCGGTGATTGTCGACATGGCCAAGGCGATTCAGAACAGAGGGCCGTCAGCCGTCAGCCGTCAGCCAAAGGCATAGACGGAACCGCTGACGGCTGATGGCTGAAGGCTGACGGCATCAAAGGGGTCAACCGTGGACATACACGAGTACCAAGCCAAAGAACTCCTCGCCAACTTCGGCGTCGCGATCCCGCCGGGCGGCGTGGCGTACAGCGCGGAGCAGGCGGTATATCGCGCGGCCGAGATTGGCGGCTCGCGGTGGGCGGTGAAGGCGCAGATCCATTCGGGCGCTCGGGGCAAGGCCGGTGGGATCAAGCTCTGCACCACCGAGGACGAGGTGCGAAAGGCGGCGACTGCCCTGCTTGGCAGCCGGCTGGTCACGCATCAGACGGGGCCCGAGGGCAAAGTCGTCCACCGGCTCTACGTCGAAGCGGCGGTGCCGATCGAGCGGGAGCTCTACATCGGCTTCGTGCTCGACCGGAAGACTGAACGGATCATGCTGGTAGCCCATCCGCATGGCGGGATGGAGATCGAAGAGATCGCGAAGAGCGAGCCGGAGACGATCCTGCGCCAGACCATGGAGCCTGCGGTGGGCATGCAGGCGTTCCAGGCTCGAGAGATCGCCTTCGGACTGGGGCTGGATCCCGCCCAGGTGAATCGCATGGCCAACATACTGCTGGGTTGCCACCGGGCGTTCCGCGATCTCGACGCCACCATGGTGGAGATCAATCCGCTGGTATTAACCAAGGACGGCCGGCTCCTGGCACTCGATGCCAAAATGGGATTCGACGACAACGCCCTGTTCCGTCGGCCCCAGGTGAGTGAGCTGCGGGACCACGCCGAAGAGGATCCGCGCGAGGCCCAGGCCGCGGAGTACGGGCTCAACTACGTGGCACTCGACGGCGAAATCGGCTGCATCATCAACGGAGCCGGTCTCGCCATGGCGACGATGGACATGATCAAACACGCGGGCGGCCAGCCGGCCAACTTCCTCGACGTGGGCGGCGGTGCCTCGCCGGAGCGGGTCGCCATGGCTTTCAAGCTGGTACTGCAGGACAAGAAGGTCGGGGCAATGCTGGTCAACATCTTCGCCGGCATCAACCGGTGTGATTGGGTGGCGAAGGGTGTGGTGCAGGCGGTGAAGGAAGTCGGGGTTGAGGTGCCTCTGGTCGTGCGGCTGGCGGGAACCAACGTCGAGGAAGGTCGGCGCATCCTGGATGAGTCGAAGCTCCCGCTGATCCAGGCCGACAGTCTGGAGGACGCGGCGAACAAGGTGGTGGCCGCGTGGAAAGGCAACAAAAAACGTGAGAAGTGAGAGGTTCTGACCTCTCACCTCTCACGCTTTTCCAAAGGGGACGCGAATGGCCATTCTGATCAACGAAATCACCCGCATCCTGGTCCAGGGCTTCACCGGGGACAAGGCCACCTTCCACGCCCAGAAGATGATCGAGTATGGGACCAAGGTGGTCGGTGGGGTGACGCCGGGCAAAGGCGGGCAGACTCATATCGGCCTGCCGGTGTTCAACACCACGAAGGAAGCCGTGGACGCGGTCTACCCCGACGCCAGCATCATCTTCGTCCCGGCCGCCTTCTCCGCCGATGCGATCATGGAAGCGGCGGATGCGGGCATCAGGCTGGTCTGCTGTATCACCGACGGTATTCCCGCCCAGGACATGATGATGGTGAAGCGGTACCTGCGCAGGTATCCCAAGGAAAAGCGGACCATGCTGGTGGGTCCTAACTGCGCCGGGATCATCAGCCCCGGCAAGTCCATGCTCGGCATCATGCCGGGACACATCTACATGGCGGGGAAGGTCGGGCTGGTCACCCGATCGGGCACGCTGGGCTATGAGGCAGCTTCCCAGATGAAGGACCTCAACATCGGGGTCTCCACCAGTGTCGGCATCGGGGGTGACCCGGTGAACGGTTCTTCCTTCCTCGATATCCTCGCGCGTTTCGAGGAAGATCCCGAAACCGAAGCGGTGATGATGATCGGCGAGATCGGCGGTCCCCAGGAGGCGGAAGCCGCCCTCTGGGTCAAGGAAAACATGTCCAAGCCGGTCATCGGATACGTTGCCGGTCTCACCGCGCCGAAGGGACGGCGCATGGGGCACGCCGGTGCGATCATCTCCGCCTTCGGCGACACCGCCGCGGAGAAGGCCGAGATCATGCGGTCGCTCGGGTTGTCCGTGGCGCCCAGTCCTGCCGATTTGGGGAAGGCCGTAGCCGAGGCCTTGGCGAAGCGTCCGTCTCGTCGCGCGGTCCTGACCCGATGAGCGGCAGGCCCCGCGTGGTCGTCACCCGGAAGATTCCGGCTCCGGTAGAGGAGGAGCTGACCCGGCTGTTCGACGTACAGCTCAATCGCGAAGATCGCCCGCTCGATGCCGCGGGACTTCAGGATGTCCTGCGGACTGCGGACGGCATCCTGCCCACCGTCACCGACAAGCTGACGGCCGAGGTCCTCGCCGCGGATCCGCTCAAGACCAGGATCATTGCGAACTTCGGGGTGGGCTTCAACAACATCGACATCGCCGCGGCAAAGACGCGGGGCCTGACCGTTACCAATACGCCCGACGTCCTCACCGACGACACCGCCGACATCGCGACCACGCTCTTGCTGATGATCGCCCGGAGAGCGGGAGAGGGCGAGCGTCACGTCCGCTCCAAATCCTGGACCGGGTGGCGTCCGACGCACATGCTGGGCACCAAGGTGAGCGGAAAGACCCTTGGTCTCGTGGGGATGGGCCGCATCGCAAAGGCGGTCGCGAAGCGTGCCCATCACGGATTCGGCATGCGGGTCATCTACCACGACCCGTATCCGCCCAAACCTGAAGAAGCGAAGGCACTGGGCGCCGAGGGTCGGGACAGCATCGACGCCGTGTTGGGTGAGGCCGACTTCGTCTCGCTGCATTGCCCGGCGACGCCGGAGACTCGCCATCTCATCAATGCCGACCGCCTCAAGCTGATGAAACCCGGGGCCTTCCTGATCAACACCGCTCGAGGTGACGTGGTGGACGAGGCTGCGCTCATCGCCGCACTCAAGTCGGGGACGATCGCCGGCGCGGGCCTCGACGTGTATGAACGGGAGCCTGCCATCGCGGCCGAGCTGCTCTCGATGGAGAACGTGGCGTTGCTTCCCCATCTGGGCAGTGCCACGACCGAGACCCGCATCGCCATGGGCATGCGGGCGCTGGAAAACCTCAAACTGTTTTTCGCGGGCCAGCCCGTTCGTGATCGCGTCGTGTGACCCAGGAGCGCGTCGCCCCGTTTCCCGCCGAAGCCCTCCCCGCTTCAGCTGACCCACTCGCCGCCAGCGCCGCCGCCTATGCCACGGAGGTAGCGGAGCTTCTCTTCCGCCTGCTCCTCGACGTGGTGGGGGCCCGTCAGCCCGAAGTGGTTCCCATCCTTCGAGGAGAGGCGCCGAGCCCCTCGGCCACACCGGAGGAGATCGAGCGCGGCCTGCGAGCGCAGGGGATCTGGTTCCAGCTGCTCAGTGTCGCGGAGCAGAATGCGGGGATGCGACGCCGGCGGCAGACCGAAACCGAGCGCGGCATGGACCAGGTCCGAGGAACCTTTGCCCAGGTGATGACCGACGGGGCGAAGGCCGGCGGCAACGCCGACCGCCTCCGGAAACTGATCGCCGGCCTTCGAGTACGGCCGGTGATCACCGCTCACCCCACCGAGGCCAAGCGAGTCACCGTTCTGGAAAAGCATCGCCGGATCTATCGCCGGCTGGTGGATCTCGAGTCTCCCCGCTGGACCCCGCGGGAACGCACCGCGCTGATCGACCAGCTTCGCAACGACATCGAGCTGCTCTGGATGACGGGAGAACTCCGGCTGGAGAAGCCCACCGTTCCGCAGGAGGTCTACTGGGGACTCCACTTCTTCAACGAGACGCTGTTCGAAGCCACCGCTGAGGTGCACGAGAAGCTCGACCGCTCACTTCAGATGGTCTTTCCGGGCGAGCGCTTCGAGGTGCCGCCCTTCCTTCAGTTCGGTTCCTGGATCGGCGGCGACCGGGACGGGAATCCCTTCGTTACCAACGATGTCACCCGCCGCACGCTGGCGGAGAACCGTCGCGCCAGCCTGCAGCGCTATCACGCCCGCCTGGCAGAGCTGGTGAAGGTGCTGAGCATCACCGAGCGCGCGCTGGAGGTGCCGGCCGCCTTCCGCACGGCGCTGGAGAAGGCGCTGGGGACTGTCCCGCATGGCAAGGAGATCGTGGGCCGGAACCCGGGAGAAATCTTCCGGCAGTACCTCGCGTGCATGATGGCTCGGCTCGAAGGCGCGATGCGCCACGCCGAATCCGGAGACCCCTCCCGCTGCTCCGAGGGATACGCCACCGCCGACGAGCTGATCGCGGATCTGCGGGTCATGATGAGTGCGCTGAAGGATTCGCAATCGTCGCACCTGGCAAATGCCTTCGTGCGGCCCGTGCTCCGCGAGGTAGAGGCGTTCCGGTTCAGTACCGTGCGGCTCGATCTCCGGGAGAATTCGGCTCGCCTCCACGACACACTATCCGTCCTGTGGCGAGCCTCGACCGGAGAATCCGGAGAGCCGCCTCCTGTCGCATCGAAAGAATGGAAAGCGTGGCTCCTGGCAGAGCTGGGGAAGCCGCTGAGTTCCGACCACAAAATTCCGGCAGAGGCCGGCGAGACGCTGGGCATGTTCCGGCTGGTGGGCGAGGTCCGCGACGGGCTCGACCGCGAGGCCTTCGGGAGCTTCGTGCTCAGCATGACTCGCGAGGTGTCGGACGTGCTGGGCGCCTATCTCCTCGCCAAGGAAGCCGGACTCTTTGCAGACCAGGCCGGGACGGAGAGCTGCACCCTTCCCATCGTGCCGCTGTTCGAAACGATTGATGACCTGCAGCGCGCGCCGGTCATCATGCGGGACCTGCTCGGTGTCCCGCTGGTACGGCGCAGTGTTCGAGCCTGGGGCGGAGTGCAGGAGGTGATGATTGGATACTCCGATTCCAACAAGGACGGAGGATTCCTTTCCTCTAACTGGGAGCTCAGCAAGGTCCAGGCTCGGCTCACCCGGTTGAGCGACGAATTGGGAGTGCCGCTCGCCTTCTTCCACGGGCGTGGCGGATCGGTGAGCCGTGGCGGAGCCCCGCTGGGTCGAGCCATCGCGGCGCAACCCGCAGGCTCCATCCGCGGCCGCATGCGCCTCACCGAACAGGGCGAAGTGGTTTCCTTCAAGTATGCGAACCGGGGCACCGCGGCGTACCAGCTCGAGCTTCTCGCGGCCAGCGTCATCGAGCACTCGATCAAATCGGAGACCGAAGCCGAGCTGGTGCCGACGGCCGAGTTCGACGAGGCGATGGAGGCGCTGTCCGGAGCGGCGCAGGCGGCCTATCGCCGGCTGGTGGACCAACCGGGGTTACTGGCGTACTTCCAGGCCGCGAGTCCGCTCGAGGAGCTGGCGCTACTCAACATCGGATCGCGACCGGCCCGCCGCTCCGGACTCCAGACTCTTGGGGACCTGCGGGCAATCCCGTGGGTGTTCGCCTGGTCCCAGAACCGCCACTTCATCACCGGTTGGTATGGCGTGGGAAGCGGACTACTGACCTTCCTCCAGATCCGTGGAGAGCGCGGTGAGAGTCTGCTGAGGCGGATGTACGAGAAGTCCAGACTGTTCCGCCTGGTGATCGACGAGGTTGAGAAGACTCTGGCATACGTGGATCTCGAGATCGCGAGACTGTACGCCGACCTGGTACCGGACCGCGCGTCGCGAGACGAGATCTTCGGATTGATCGAGGCGGAGTATCGCCGTACGGTCGAGGCGGTGCTTCGGGTGAGTGGTGGCACCGAGCCCGCGGAGAGATTCCCCCGGTTCCGTCGCCGGCTGGCCCGGCGTCTTCCGACGATCAATCAGGTGAGCCGCCAGCAGGTGGACCTGCTGCGCCGCTTCCGCGCTGCCTCGACCGATCAGCAGCGGCAGCAGTATCTCTCGGCGCTGTTGCTGTCGATCAACTGCATCTCGAGCGGATTCGGTGCGACGGGGTAGAGCAACCCCTTCGCGCCCCCCTCTGTAGTCTCCCGTCCCACAGACCATTCATCCGAGAACCTGACGCCTGGTATGGCGAGCGACCGATCCAAGCGATCGGGCGAAGCTCCTAGCTTCAGTCTCGTTCGGCCGAGCTCGCCTTGATGCGGGACGGCGAGTTGGTGAACCTGAAGCGAATGGAGCAGCCCCATGAGCCGGCGCAATCCCGGAAGTCGCAGTCCCTGGAAGCTCGTAATCCTTGCCTTATCCGCTGTCACGCTTGCTTGTGGTGACAATCCCCTGCCCACCGGTTCGTCCCAGGCACCTGACCCGGTGCTTGACCTAGGTGCCGCACCCGCCGGCCAGGCTGTCCCCGATGAATACATCGTGGTCTTCAAAGACAACGTCAGCTCGCCTGGCTCGGAAGCCGCCGGGATCGTGAACGCTCAGGGCGGGAAACTGAGATTCACTTACAGCCGGGCGCTCAAGGGTTTCGCCGCCCAGTTGTCGCCCCGAGCCGTTCAGGCGCTGCGCTCCAACCCCAAGGTCGCGTGGATCGAGCAGGACCAGCGGGTGCACCTGGAAACTACCCAGCTCAATCCCGCCAACTTCGGCCTCGACCGGATTGACCAGCGCAACCTGCCGCTCAGTAATTCCTATACGTTCAATCGAACCGGTGCTGGAGTGCACTTCTACGGCATCGACACCGGGATAAACCTTACCCACGTCGACTTGAGCGGGCGGTTGGGTGTTGGCTTCGATGCGGTGACTCCCGGGGGCAACGCGAACGACTGCAACGGCCATGGGACTCACACGGCAACCACGGCCGCCGGCACCACCTTCGGCGTCGCGAAGGGTGCCATCGTGCACCCCGTGCGGGTGCTCGACTGCAGCGGATCCGGCTTCATTTCCACCGTCATCGCCGGCGTAGACTTCGTCACCCAGAACGGACTGCGTCCTGCGGTGGCCAACATGAGTCTCGGGGGAGGCATTTCTTCGGCGCTGGATCAGGCGGTCGCCGCCTCCGTCGCTTCGGGAGTGGTGTACGCCATCGCTGCGGGCAACAACGCCGGCAACGCGTGCAACACGTCGCCTGCACGGGTAACCTCGGCTCTCACGGTTGCGGCCAGCACGAGGACCGACGCGCGGGCCAGTTTCTCGAACTTCGGGACTTGCGTGGACATCTTCGCGCCTGGTGTAGGTATTACCGCCGGCTGGATCGGATCCAACACCGCCACGATGACCATCAGTGGCACCTCGATGGCCACTCCCCACGTGGCCGGCGTCGCGATGCTTTTCCTCGAGGCCAATCCCACTGCTACACCCACTCAGGTGGCCAACGCCATCAACACCAACGCCACCACCGGGCTGATTACGTCTGCGGGCACGGGCACGCCGAACCGATTGCTCTTCATGGGCTTCATCGGTGGTGTCACTGCTAACCAGCCTCCGGTGGCGAGGTTCACCGCGGCCTGCAATACCAGCCATGCCTGTACGTTCGACGCCAGTGGCTCGACCGACGACGTGGGGATCGTGTCTTTCCAATGGACACGGCCGAGCGGCGCCATCATTGGCACCACAAAGGTGATCACCTTTACGTTCTCCACCGGGGGTTCCAAGACCATTACCCTTAAGGTGACCGACGCTGGCGGCCTGACGGGCACGATCACCAAGACGATCAACGTGCCCTGAGCCGAGCCGTGGAAGTGAGAAGTAAGAAGTGAGAAGTGAGAAGGACTGAGGAGTGCAGTGCTAAGCACTCCTCAGTCCTTTGCTGTCAGCCCCGCCTTCCCCCTCTCCTCCACTTCGACTCGCAACTGCCCACACGCCGCCGCGATATCCAGCCCCCGGCTGCGGCGGACCACCGCCTCCACTCCCTGGTTCTTGAGCCGCGCCGCGAAGGCGCGGATCCGGTCCGGTGGCGTTGGGGTAAGACCAGGTGCGCCGCCCGGATGGAGTGGCAGCAGGTTGACCAGCGCTCCGATCTGCCGCGCGAGGCGAACCAACTGGTCGGCATCGCGGTCGCTGTCGTTCTTCTCCGAGATCAGGACGTACTCGAAGGTGATCCGCTTCCGGAACGCCTTTGCAGCTTCAAGCACCTTGGCCAGGTCGTATTTCTTCTCGACCGGCATCAGGGGCAAACGTCGCTCGGGAGTAGGTGCGTGGAGGGAAATGGCCAGCCGGAATTGCTCGGTCCGCTTGGCCAGCTCCTGCATTCCCGGAATGATCCCGACGGTGGAAACCGTGATGTGGCGGGCGCCGATGCCCAGGCCCTCGGCATCGTTGAAGATGGTGAGGCTCGCATCCACTCCCTTCCAGTTGAGCAGCGGCTCTCCCATCCCCATGTACACCACGTTGGTCGGTGCCAGGTCGGGATGGCGCAGGATGATCTCCCGCGCCTGACCTGCGATCTCGAACGGGGTGAGGTTGCGGCCGAAGCCCATGCGCCCAGTCGCGCAGAAGACACAACCCAGGGCGCATCCCGCTTGCGAGGAGATACACAAAGTACGGCGACTCTGCGACGGAATCAGCACCGTTTCGATCGCCGCACCGTCGCTCAGCCGCCACAAAAATTTCCGGGTTCCGTCCGCCGCCTGTTGCTCGGTTACCAGTTCGAGCCGGGGGAGGGGAAGGGTTTCCTGCAGCGCTTGCCGGAGAGTGAGAGGCAGTTCGGTCGCGTCGGCCCAGGCGCCGATTGGTCGCTGCCAGAGACGAGGCAGGAGTTGCCGGGCACGATAAGGTGGAAGACCCTGAGCCTTGACCCAGTCCGCGATTTGTAGGACGGCGTCTGACGGCGTCAGATCTAGGATCGAACTAGATCCGACGGTCCGGGGTTGTAGCGTCATGCCACAAAATAACCGGAATCGAGGCGACCATCCTCACATTCGTGGCACGCGAGCAACGGTGTGTCGCCGATGCCATGTTGACGGTCCAACATGTGGTGCATAGCTTGCTCGTGCCTGCCTCGGGGGTGTTTCGCCTCCAAGACCACGACATAGAACCGCCCACATACGCTGATGGGAGCTTTCCGTCAGAGTTCGTGTTGTTCCAGTCCAGCAAGGAGGGTGCATGCGTTGGTCACTTGCTGCCATTTCGAGTAGTGCAGTAATTCTGTTTGCCTGTAGTGAGAGTCAGGCCCCCACCGAAATGGTTCCTGCCGCGGGACTGGCAGATGTGATCGCCGCACCCGGCGGGCAGGGAATAGCCAATCGGTACATCGTCGTCTTCAAGCAGAATGTCGCCGGGCCGGCCGCCGAGGCACAGCGGATGGTGGGTCAGTCGCAGGGCAAGCTTCAGTTCGTCTATACCAAGGCCATCAAGGGCTTCGCCGCCGAGTTGTCGCCCCGCGCCGTTCAGTTGCTCCGGGCCGATCCCAGCGTCGCCCTGATCGAGCAGGATCAGGTGATCAAGCTGGAAACCACGCAGAACAATCCGGTCAACTGGGGTCTCGACCGCATTGATCAGCGCAACCTGCCGCTCAGCCTGTCCTATACCTACAACCGCACCGGCGCGGGCGTGCACTTCTACGGGATCGATACCGGCATCAACCTGACCCACAACGACCTTGCCGGTCGCGTGGGCAACGGGTTCGATGCGGTCACCGCCGGTGGCAATGCGGCCGACTGCAATGGACACGGCACTCATACCGCGACCACCGCGGCGGGAACCACCTTCGGCGTGGCCAAGGCAGCGACGGTCCACCCGGTTCGCGTGCTCGATTGCGGCGGCTCAGGGACGACGGCTGGTGTTGTCGCCGGTATCGACTGGGTCACCAACAATCACCAGAGCCCGGCCGTGGCGAACATGAGTCTGGGCGGTGGCGCGTCCCCCACGCTCGATCAGGCGGTTGCCAACTCGGTCGCGTCCGGCGTCGTCTACGCGGTCTCCGCCGGCAACAGCAACGTGAGCGCCTGCACCCAGTCTCCCGCGCGCGCGCCGAGCGCCATCACGGTCGCCGCGAGCAACAAGACCGACACTCGGGCCAGCTTCTCGAACTTCGGCACCTGTGTAGACATCTTCGCGCCGGGTGTCGCAATCACCGCGGGCTGGATCGGCAGCAACACGGCGACCGCGCGCGCCAGCGGCACCTCGATGTCATCGCCCCATGTGGCTGGCGTGGCTTTGCAGTATCTCGAGGCCAATCCATCGGCGACGCCGAGCCAGGTGGCCACCGCCATCACGACCAACGCCACGATGGGCAAGATCAAGAACCCGGGCAGCGGCAGCCCGAACCGGTTGCTCTACATGGGCTTCATCACCGGCGGTGGTGGCGGTGGGAACCAGCCCCCGGTCGCGAACTTCACCGCGAGCTGCAACACCAGCCACAGCTGCACCTTCACCAGCACCTCGACCGATGACGTAGGGATTGTAGCCTATGAATGGAAGCGGCCGAGCGGCGTGATCATCGGGAGCACCCAAGTGATCACCTTCACCTTCTCCACTGCTGGATCAAAGGACATCATTTTGACCGTCACTGATGGTGGTGGCCTGACCGGCACGATCACCAAGACGATCAACGTACCCTGAGGTAACCGGCAATGTTCGACCAACCCCGCCGAGGTCTCCTGGAGAGTCTCGGCGGGGTTGTTGTTTTTTAACGGGATGGTGACGTGGCTCACTTTCCCCTGCACCCCTCGCCCTGCAGGAGGTAGCATGCTCAAGAAGTTGGCTGTCCTTCCCCTGGTTCTCGCTATCGCTGCCTGCAGCGATTCCCAGGCGCCCACCGACACGATGCCGGTGAACGCGCCAGCCGTGGTCGCCGGCCAGGCGATCCCCAACCGGTACGTCGTGGTTTTCAAGAACACGGTGGCAGCAACCTCGGTATCCGCCGAAGCGCAGAGCATCGTGAACGCAGACAAGGGCAAGCTTCACTTCACCTACGCACACTCCATCCACGGCTTCGCCGCGGATCTGTCACCCTCCGCCGTCGCCGCGCTGCGTCTGAACCGGAATGTGGCATACGTGGAGCAGGATCGAGTGGTCACCCTCCAGGCGACTCAGTCTCCGACTCCGTCGTGGGGGCTCGACCGCATCGACCAGAAGGCGCTCCCGCTCAACAACTCCTACACCTATCCCAATACCGGCGCCGGCGTGCACGTCTACGGCATCGACACCGGGATCCTTTACAGTCACACGGATTTTGGCGGCCGGGCCTCCAAGGGGTTCGATGCCATCACGCCCGGCGGCAATGCGGTTGACTGCCACGGACACGGCACCCACACGGCTACCACGATCGCCGGCACCAAGTACGGCGTCGCGAAGACCGCGACCGTGGTTGGAGTCCGGGTGCTGGATTGCGGCGGCTCCGGTTCCTTTTCTCAGGTCATCGCGGGAGTGGACTGGGTCACCAACAACGGCATCAAGCCCGCTGTGGCGAACATGAGCCTTGGTGGCGGCGCCTTCCAGGCGCTGGATGACGCCGTGACCGCGTCGATCGCGAAGGGGATTATCTACGCCATCGCCGCAGGCAACAACTTCGGATCGAACGCCTGCAACAACTCGCCGGCCCGCACTCCCAACGCCCTCACCGTTGCGGCGAGCGACATCGGCGACAACCGGGCCAGTTTCTCCGACATCGGGACCTGCGTCGATATCTATGGGCCTGGGGTGAACATCACCGCGGGCTGGATCGGCAGTAACACCGCCACCAACACCATCAGCGGGACCTCGATGGCGACGCCGCACGTGGCGGGCGTCGTAGCGCTCTACCTGTCCGCCAATCCGACCGCGACTCCGGCCCAGGTCCGGACGGCCTTGATCACCAACGCTTCCGCCGTGGTGAAGAACCCCGGCGCCAACACCACGAACCTGCTGGTCTTCATGGGATTCATCGGCGGCGGTCAGCCCGGCAACAATCCGCCGGTGGCGAACTTCACCGTGAATTGCACTGCACAGCATCGCTGCACGTTTAACGGCAGCAGCTCCACGGACGACCACGGCGTCGTGAGCTATCGCTGGAACGGGCCCGGTGGCCGGTTGTTGGGCACTGGCGTCCAGATCACCGTGCAGTATGAAAAGGCGAGCAACCGTACGGTCGTCTTGACTGTTACCGACGCCGGCGGCCTGACCGGATCGCTCTCCAAGACCTTCGCCGTGCCATGATCTGAGCCGGCCTGACGATCTATGCCGCCGGAGGCCACCCCCTCCGGCGGCATTCGTTTGGGCCACCGACCATCGACCATCCGCCATCGACCGTCGCCTAAATGACGCTGTGTGAGCCCCTAACCCCTAGTCCCTGAATCGCTTGCAGGGTTTGCCCGGGCTGGTTAGGTTTGCTCGGGTCCCCTACTCCCGACCGCCGATTGCTGCTCACCGAATTGCTGACGCCTGACCGGATCAAAGTCCCCCTCGAGGCGGGCGACAAGCCGGGCGTCATCCGCGAACTCACCCAACTCCTTGCCGAACGCGCCGGTGGCGACCCAGCCAGGATCCTGGCCGCGGTCGAGGAACGGGAACAGGTCCTGAGCACCGGCATCGGGTACGGCATCGCGATTCCTCACGCCAAGTCGGCGACCATTCACGACCTTCAGTTGGTGTGCGGCAGCCGCCCGGTGGGTGTGCCGTTCGACGCACTCGACGGCGAACCGGTGCGGCTCTTCTTTCTTCTTGTCGGCCCCGAGGGCGCTGCCGGGCTGCATGTAAAGGCGCTGAGCCGGATCGCCCGCGTGGTTCGTCGCGAGGCAGTCCGCGAGGCGCTGCTCAAAGCGCAGACTCCTGCCGAATTCCACCAGGTCCTGGTGGAGGCCGAGGAACGATGACCGCCACCGCATTACGGACTCACCGCTGTGGCAGTCTCCGCCGCGAGCACGCGGGCCAGAAGGTTCGCCTCGGCGGCTGGGTGCATCGGGTGCGCGATCTTGGCGGGCTTCTGTTCATTGACCTGCGGGACCGCGACGGGATCGTGCAGCTCTCCTTCGATCCCAAGTGGAGTCCAGCCGACGTGCTGCGCCGGGCCGGAGAGGTCGGAGCCGAGAGTGTCGTACTGGTGAGCGGGACGGTTGAGCTGCGGCCGGAGTCCGCGCGCGACACCGCCCTCGCCACTCGCGACGTCGAAATCAGGGTGGAATCCCTGCAGATCGTGGGGCCCGCGGAGACGCCCGCGATTCCGGTCGCCCGCAAGGAAGGCGAGGAGCTTCCCGCCGAGGAGCTGCGACTCAAGCACCGGGTGCTCGACCTGCGCCGCCCGGAGCTGGCGCGGAACCTCATGCTGCGGCACCGCCTCCTGCAGCGCTCCCGGCGCACCCTCACCGAGCTCGATTTCCTGGAGCTCGAGACACCGATTCTCACCAAGCCGACTCCCGAAGGAGCGCGCGACTACCTGGTTCCGAGCCGGATTCATCCAGGGGAATTCTTCGCGCTGCCCCAGTCGCCCCAGATCTACAAGCAGCTGCTGATGGTGGCGGGCTACGATCGCTACTTCCAGATCGCGCGCTGCTTCCGGGACGAAGATCTCCGCGCCGATCGCCAGCCCGAGTTCACTCAGATCGATCTGGAAGCGTCGTTCGTCTCGACGGACGATGTGATGGCCGTGGTCGAGAAGGTCCTGGTGGACCTGTGGGCCGAAGCGGGACAGTCGGTGCAGACGCCGTTTCTTCGGATGCCGTGGCGGGAGGCGATGGAACGCTTTGGCGTGGACAAGCCCGACCTGCGTTACGACCTCGAAATCCGGGACCTCACTCCTCAAGTCGGAGCCGACGCGGCGGAATTCCTCAAGTCCGCCGTGGCAGGCGGCCAGCGCCTGCGTGCCATCATCGCCCCGGGATCTGCCGGCATGAGCCGGAAGGAAATCGACGGGCTCACGGCGATCGTCAAAGGCGCCAAGGCGGGAGGACTGATCTGGGCCAAGCGCACAGCGACGGGGTGGGAAGGGCAGGGGGTAAAGGCGGTTGGCACGGAGACGCTGGCGAAGCTGGGCACCGAGGGGGATCTGCTGCTCGCGGCTGTGGGAACTGATCAGGTCACCTCACCCGCGCTGCACGCCCTGCGCTCGGAGCTGGTCCGGCGGCCCGGGACGAAGGCCAACAAGGATCACGCCTTCTGCTGGATCGTGGACTTCCCGCTCTTCGAGCTGGACCCCGACACCGGGCAGCACGTGCCGGCGCACCATCCGTTCACCGCTCCGCATCCGGATGACATTGCTCAGCTGACCAGCAATCCGGCCGGGACTCGTGCACTGCACTACGATGCGGTGTACAACGGCAATGAGCTGGGCAGCGGCTCCATCCGGATCACCGATCCCAAGGTTCAGCGCAAAATCTTCGAGCTGCTGGGCATTCCGGACTCCGAGATCCGTCGCCGCTTCGGTTTCCTGCTTGACGGCCTGGCCGCTGGCGCGCCCCCCCATGGCGGATTCGCCCTGGGGTTCGATCGAATTTCGATGCTGTTGGCAGGAGCTACGTCGCTGCGGGATGTAATCGCGTTCCCCAAGACTACGGCGGCACGGGCCCTGTTCGAGGGGGCGCCGACGGTAGTGAATCCAGAGGACTTGAAGGCGCTTCATATTGAGGTACGGGAGACGTGAGAGGTGAGACGTAAGACGTGAGAGGTGAGAAGTGAGAAGTGAGGGCGTTTCCCTCTCACCTCTTACGTCTCACGTCTCACTTTTTTCCAAGGAGACCAAAATTGCCTGACGACATCCAACACCGATTGTCGACTGAAGGCGCGGACCCACTGCTCCTGGCCGGCGTGAACGATGCGAACCTGCTCGCACTGGAACGGGCGCTTGGGGTCCGGGTGTCGCTCCGGGGTGATGCCATCACGGTGGGGGGAAGCTTCGAGCAGGTTGAGCGCGCGACCGGCGTGGTTCAAGCGATGCTTGACCTGACTCGCATGGGCGAAGCGGTGACCGCGGATGACGTGGCCCGCCTCGTGGCAAACGGCCCGGTGGCTGAACCGTCAGCGAGCGGCGAGCAACGTATCATCCTGCCTGGTCTCCGCCGGGTGATCGTGGCCAAGACGCAGGGCCAGCGGGACTATCTGCAAGCCATTGCGACGCACGATATCGTGGTGAGCATCGGGCCAGCCGGCACCGGCAAGACCTATCTCGCCGTCGCCAAGGCGGTGGAAGCGCTGGCTCGGAAGCGGGTACGCCGGATCATCCTCGCCCGGCCGGCGGTGGAAGCGGGAGAGTCGCTGGGATTTCTCCCCGGAGACATGCAGGCCAAGGTCGATCCGTATCTCCGCCCGCTGTACGACGCACTCGAGGACATGATGCCGCATGACCGGGTGCAGAAGGCGCTGGAGACGCGAACGATCGAGATCGCGCCGCTGGCTTACATGCGCGGCCGCACGCTCGCGGACGCGTTCATCATCCTGGACGAGGCACAGAACGCCACGATCGCCCAGATGAAAATGTTCCTGACCCGGCTCGGCGTGAACAGCAAGGTGGTGGTCACCGGAGACAAGACCCAGATCGACCTTCCCAAGAGGGAAGAATCGGGGTTGATCCAGATCGAACGGGTCCTCCCTGGCATCGACGGGATCGCGTTCTGCTATCTCGACGAGTCCGATGTGATGCGGCACAGGCTGGTGCGGGAGATCATCCGGGCCTACGCGGAGGATCAGAACGGTTGATGCGTGATGGCAGGACCGAGCGCGCGTGGGGTGACGCCGCCGGATCCTCCTTGCTGAATCGCTTCACTTTCCACGCGGCCCGGTGGGGGCTGATCCTCATCCCGGCGCTGGCCACCCGGCTGGCATATCCTCCGACGACCACCGGCGGCTTCGTCCGGACCTGGGTCGGCCCCGTTCTCTACAATCTCGTCATCCTCTCCATCTTCTGGCTGCTGCTCGCGTTCTATCGCCGCGAGACCTATCGACGGCTGCGGGAGATGGTGTTTTTTACCGCCCTGTTCACGCTCTCCATCGTTCTCGGGGATCTGCTCGACGGGCTGTTTCCGGCCCGTGCCGAACCGCTGCCAATCCCGCTTGCGGCTATCCTGGTCACCCTTCTCTATAACGGTCGCATCGCGATCACCTGCGCCATCACCCTGGCACTCCTGCTGGGAACCCAGGGCGGTCAGACCGACGCCGCGACACTCTTCTTCGGGATCGCGGGCGGTGTGGCCGGTGCCATCAGCATGCGCGTGGTGCGGCGCCGCAGCCAGGTCCTCGTCAGTATCGCGGCGATCACCCTCGCCTACGCCATCGCGGGGTTCACCTACGGGTTGATGGCCGGGTGGACAGCGGACGACATGCTTCGGAGCGCGGGCATCGGCGGGATCGTCGCCCTGGTGAGTACGTCGGTCGCCATGGCCCTGCTGCCGCTCGCCGAATGGCTCACCCGCATCACCACCGATCTCCGGCTGTTGGAGCTGGCGGACCCGTCGCGCCCGCTCCTCAAACGCCTGGCCACCGAGGCTCCCGGCACCTGGGCCCACAGTCTCCAGATGGCCAACCTCTGTGAAGTCGCGTGTAACGCGATCCAGGCCAACGGGCTGCTCGCCCGGGTCGGCTGCTATTATCACGATGTCGGCAAGCTGGTCGGCCCGCTCTATTTCGCCGAAAACCAGCAGGGCGGGCGCAACCCGCACGACGATCTCAAACCGGAGGACTCGGCGCGCATCATCAAGCAGCACGTGGTCTACGGATTGGAGCTGGCCGACCAGGCCCGATTGCCCGAAGTGGTGCGAGGATTCATCGCGGAGCACCACGGCACCAGCAGGATGGAGTACTTCTTCGAGCAGGCCCAGAAGCCCGACGGTGCCGCATCGGGGGACGAGAGCGCCTTCGAGTATCCTGGCCCCCGGCCCCGGACCGCGGAGACCGCCGTCGCCATGCTTGCCGACAGCGCCGAGGCCGCGGTGCGGGTACTGGATGAGCCGACTCCGGAGCGGGTGAGGGAAGCGGTGGATTTCCTGGTCGCGCAGAAGATCGCCGCCGGCCAGCTCAGGGAGGCACCGCTCACGTTGCGGGACCTGGACCGCGTGAGCCAGGAGTTCGCCCGGCTGCTCGCCGGTATGTACCATACCCGCGTCGAGTATCCCAGCGGTGCGGGTGGGATCACGGCTGACTTTGGCCGTGACTAGGAGATTGAGCCAGTATCCGCCGGAGGTGCTTGTGAGCGGCCGAAGCAAGCTCTCCGCGACGCGGGTGCGACGGATCGTTCGGAAAGTGCTGGCGGCCGAGCGGCGCCGGGCCACGGTGTCGGTGACTTTTATCGGACCGACCCGAATGCGGCGGCTCAACCGGGAGTACAAGAGGCATGACCGGCCGACCGATGTCATCTCGTTCCACCTGCCGGGGCCCGATGGGAGCCTGGCGGGAGACATTTACATCTGTCCGGCGGTCGCGGCACGCGAAGCAAAGGCGGCCGGTGTGACTCAGGCCGAAGAGTTGGCTCGCCTTGTAATTCACGGCACCTTGCACGTGCTGGGTTACGATCATCCCGAAGGTCGGGGACGGACCACTTCGGTTCTCTGGCGACGGCAGGAACGATACCTGGAAGCGCTGACGTGATAGAAACGCTGCACTACTTCATCACCCCGCTCGCCACCCTGATCTTCGCGTTCTGGGCGGCGTGGCTCTCCTTTGCGGGAGAGGCGGATGCGGACGTCCCTCATATTCTCGTGGACGAGCAGCCGACCGGTGAAAGCGGACTCCCTCCCGCCCGGGCGCTGTATGTCGCGCACCTGGCCCTGCTGGTGCTGGCGGGCGCCGCCGCGGGAATCGCCGAATCGTGGTGGGCGCGTCCTGCCGGGGGAGCGCTCGCTCGACTGCTTCTCGCGGTGGGACTGGTCTGGATCGTCGGCAATATTCTCCCGCGCTTCCTGGCATCCGTCGCGCCCGACTTGCCCGCCCTCGCGCGTCCGTCGGCGATCCGCTCCCTGCGACTCCTGGCCCCCGGTCTTCGTCTCGCGGCCTGGGCCGACCGGAAGATCCGCCCGGCCAAACGGCGGGAATACCGCGAGTCCGGCGCCACCCGCCGCGACATGCTGCTCGGCCTCTTCTCCCTGGCCGACACGACGGTCGCCGAGGTGATGACTCCCCGGATCGATATCATCGCGGTGGATGCGTCGGCCACCAGGGACGAGGTGGTCGCGACGCTCCAGGGTTCCGAACACGCGCGGCTCCTGGTGTACGAGGAGCACCCTGATGCGGTCATCGGCGTGCTCTACGCCAAGGATATGCTGGCCCGATTGCCGGAGGGCGACGATGCCGAGCCATGGAACGCCCTGATCCGGCCTGCGGCCTACGTCCCGGAAGGGAAGACGCTCGATCGCCAGCTGCGCGACTTCCAGCGGGGGCCCAGCCATCTCGCGGTCGTGGTGGATGAATTCGGCGGCACCGCGGGCATCGTAACGTTGGAAGACATCCTCGAGCAGATCGTTGGTGAGATCCAGGACGAGCACGACACCGACGAGGCCATTCCGGTTCAGGAGCTTCCCGCGGGACGGCTGTCGGTCGAAGGCGGCGTGCCACTCTCCGAGCTTGAAGCGATTCTGGGACACAGCTTCGGGCGGGAAGACGTGACCACCGTGGGTGGCCTGATGCTCGACGCCTTTGGCCGGGTACCTCGCTCGGGTGAGGCGGTCGCGGTTGATGGGATTCGCTTCGCGGTGGAGCAGGTGGCCCGCAGGCGGGTCAGGCGGGTCCAGGTGGAGCGGCCCACCGCGCCGGCCGCGGCCGAGGCAGAGGAGGCGGCCGAATGATCTGGATCGTCTTCTCGATCGGCATCCTCCTCGCGGTCGTGGGTGCCACCTCGAGCACCGCCCTGGTTTCCATGAGCCGCCTCGAGCTGGTGCAGGCGGTCTCCCGGCAGCTCCGTGGCGGACCCGGCTCCCTCGCGTGGCTGGCCGAGATGGAGACCTACCTCGGCATCACCGCTGCGCTCACCGCCCTCGGCATGACGATACTCGGCGTGGCCACACCCGCGCTGTTCACCGGGGTGAGCCTGCTCGGATTCTTCGCGCTGATGATCCTCGTGGTCATCCCCGTCGTGCTGTTCGGCGGTTACCTGCTGCCCCG
>Ga0207712_10001020_pt1 | contig 19889 bp, 12 predicted proteins | sample KBSS44metaG_FD_184402 | JGI IMG/M metagenome (GOLD analysis project Ga0207712, IMG submission 184402) | Switchgrass rhizosphere microbial communities from Kellogg Biological Station, Michigan, USA - KBS S4-4 metaG (SPAdes) (version 2) | ecosystem: Host-associated > Plants > Roots > Rhizosphere... | reverse complement strand
GGCTGGAACCTATCGCCTGATGCTTGGCGAAGCGTCGGATGGTGAGATGGCGGTCGCTGACGTGACCCTGCCCGACAGCGTCTGGAGCGCGTCCAGGACTAGCGAACCATGATCAAGGGACACGTGAGCCCACATCGACGCGGATGATCGTGCCATGGACGAATGAAGGCGCCGCGGCGGCCAGATCCTGAGGGGTGATGGTCTCGAGCAGCGCGCGAAGCTGTTCGTGCGATCTGAGGCCGCCCGTTTCGACGAAGTTACGAGCGAGCTTGGCGGTCAGCTCCTCGTTGCTCTGAGCCGCCGTCAGGTCGCGGCCGAGGAGATGATTCCGGGCCGCCTTGACTTCGTCCGCAGTCGGAGGCTCGCTGACGAGCCGCGCGAGCTCGGCCCGGAGCTCGGCCTCCATCGCATCGGCCTTGTCGGGATCCACCCCAGTCGAAATGGTCGCCCAGCTGCGCAAGCCGTCGGTCCGGAGGAGGCTGTAGATGTGATAGACCAAGCCCTTGTCGCGGATCGCGGAATTGCCGAGCCGCCCGGAATAATCGTGGGTGAGGACGTAGAGCAGCATGCGCCAGACAAAAGCATCGCGCGTGCCCGGCCGTGGACCCTCGGCGATGTAGCCGAGCCCGCCTTGCGCCAGCGGCTTCGATATCATCGCTCGAACGAGCTTACGTTTCCCGACGCGGCCGGCGGGCGCGGCTGGAAGCTTGGCCGGAGTCGCGCGGCCGAATTGCTGCTCGAGGATTGCGAAGGCCTGGTCCGGCTCGACCTTGCCGCTGACGATCACGGCCACCGGCCCCGGAGCCTTGCTCGAATGCGCGTCCATCGCGGCTGAGATGAGCTGCTGCAGACGGGTTGCCGGATCCTCGCTCGGCGCTTCCGGCGCTTGCGCGCCCCTGCGAGCGGCAACGGCAGCTTCGCTGACGAGCGCGCCAAGATCCCTTGCAGGCCCGCTGCGGATCAGCGCGTCGAGTCCGGCCAATTCGTCGGGGCGAGCACCGCCGTCGATCGGCGCGGAAAGCAGCACCTCGACCGTCGCCGTGTCGGATAGCGGGTTCGGCTGCACCATCGCCGGTAGTCCGGCCGGGAGATGCCGGAGTTGAGGCTGCCCCGCCGGCGCGACAAGCGTTGACGTTAGCGGACGGTCGCCGGCCGGGTGGGGATTGCCTGCGGTCGCGAGCGCGGGCGGCGGCTTGCCCGGCACCATCCAGCCAAATGTCAGCCTGGACGGCATGAGATAAATGCGAGCGATCCGCTGCACGTCCGCCGCGGTCACGGCGGCAATGAGCCGCGGCATGGTGAGGAGATTGTCCAGGGCGCCGATGCCCTCGAAGAAGGCGAGCTGATGAGCGGCGTCTTCGGTCGTCTGGACGTCGTCGGCCACCGCGCGGATCACCGCAGCCTTGGCCTCAGCAAGCCGCGTCCCGGCGGCCGGCCGATCGCGAATGGCCGCGATCCGGTTCAGGACCTCGCGTTCCAGCGCGGCCCGATCCACCTTGGCCGCGATCGAGCCGCTGACTGTGAACAGGAACGGATCGCGGGTCGGCGGAAGCCAGGTCGCGATGTCGTCCGCCGTTCCAAAGAGCAGCGATTCCTTGGTCGCTTTGGTCGCCGACCAATCGTCCTGCCGGAGGTTCACTCCGGAACCGCCCGAAAGGATCTGCTGGAGGACGAGGAAGGCGGGGAAGTCCGGGCTCGATGCCGCGGGTGCGTGAAAAGCTAGCTCGAAATATTGGCGATCGACCGGGCCGCCCAGGACCATCCGGCGCTCGCCGCGCTGCGGCAGTTCGACCGTGTAATTTGGCGGTGGAACAGGCCGTGGCGAAACATCTGCGAAGTCCTTCGCGACGAGTGCACCAGCCTCCGCAGGCACGAAGTCGCCGACGACCGCCAGCACCGCATTCCCGGGCGCGTAGTGGCTCGCATAATAAGCGCGCGCATCATCGGCCGTCAGCCGTTCGACGTCGCTGATGTAACCGGCCATCGGGCTGCCGTACGGATGCGCCTGGATCGCGGTCCTCGTCACCGCTTCCTGAAGCACGGACGCCGGATCATTTTCGTAGCTGTGGAGCTCGGTGATCACCGCGCCCTTTTCTGCCTCGATCGACGCCGGATCGATGACCACGCGCGCCATCCGGTCCGCCTCGATCCGAAGGAGCAGGTCGAGCCCGTCCTTGGGCATGGTCGCGAAATAGGTCGTCTGGTCCATGGCAGTGTAGCCGTGCCATTCGCCGCCCGAATCATAGATCAAGTCGGTGGCACGAGCCTTGGGGAAATGCTCGCTGCCGCGGAAGGCCAGATGCTCGAGGAAGTGCGCGAGACCCGTCTTGCCGGTCGTCTCGGCCGCGGAGCCGCTCTTGTAGAGCATCTGCGCGCTGACCAGCGGAAAGCTGTGATCCTCGAGCATGATCACGGTGAGGCCGTTCGGCAGGCGGCTGACCGAGGCACGCCTGAGGTCCAGCTCAGCCGATACCGGCGCGGCAATAGCCAGCGCAGCGAGGGCAAGGAGGGCACGCGCCGCTCTCATTGCGGCAGTGCTATGATGTCCTCTCTCCGCGCGCTAGTCTGATGCCATGGGGCCGGGGCACGTCCTTCACCGATCAATGCGCGCGCGTCCGCCCGTCGCGACCCGCGGGGAAGGCATTTTCCTCATCGACGCGGACGGCCGGCGTTACCTCGACGCCTGCGGGGGCGCGGCCGTGTCGTGCCTCGGGCACGGCCATCCCGGCGTTGCCGCTGCAATCGCAGAGCAAACCGCACGGCTCGAATTCGTCCACACTGGCTTCTTCACCAGCGACGCGGCGGAAGAGCTGGCGACCTTGATCGCCGGCATGTCGCCAGGGCTCGACCGCGTCTGGTATACGAGCAGCGGCTCCGAGGCGGTCGAAGCGGCGCTCAAGCTCGCCCGGCAATACCATCTCGAGCGAGGCGATACGGCGCGCAGCCGGGTCATCGCGCGGCGTCTCAGCTATCACGGGAACACGCTCGGCGCGCTTGCCGCCGGCGGAAGCGTATGGCGGCGCGCTCCCTACGCGCCGCTGCTCATCGACGTATCGTTGGTCGATCCCTGCTTCGAATATCGCTTTGCGGAGCCCGGGGAGAGCCCTGAAGCCTATGGGCGCAGAGCGGCTGATTCACTCGAGCAAGAACTGATTCGACTAGGTCCGGACACCGTCATGGCGTTCATCGCGGAAACGGTCGTCGGTGCGACGACCGGCGCGGTGCCGCCGGTCGCCGGATATTTGCAGCGCATCCGCGAAATCTGCGATGCCCGCGGAGTCCTCCTGATCCTCGACGAGGTGATGTGCGGCTCCGGACGGACGGGCAGCTTTCTCTCCTGCCAGCAGGACGGCGTGGTTCCCGATATCGCCACCTTGGGCAAAGGCCTTGGCGGCGGCTATCAGCCCATCGGCGCGGTCCTTTGCACGAAGGCAGTCTATGACACGATCGCCAACGGATCGGGCGCGCTGATGCATGGGCAAACCTACAACGCGCATCCGGTGGGATGCGCGGCAGCGCTGGCGGTGCATAAGGTGATTGAGGGCGAAGGGCTGCTCGGGCGCGTGTCGGTCGCGGGTGAACGGCTGCGGTCATTGCTGGCCGAGCGATTCGGCCAACATGCGAACGTCGGCGACATCAGGGGCAGGGGCCTGCTGCTTGCGATCGAGCTGGTCGCGGACCGGGAAACCAGGGCACCGTTCGATCCTGCGATGAGGTTCCATGAACTCGCCAAGTCCGAAGCGTTCGCGCGGGGCCTTTTGATCTATCCGGGCGGCGGGACAGCCGACGGCCGCGCGGGCGACCACATCCTGCTGGCGCCACCCTATAATGTCACCGACGCGGAGCTCGACATGATCGTCGACTTGCTCGCCGGCACTCTCGATGCGGTGCTTCCGTCATGAGCCGCGATCCGCGCTACGACATATTGTTCGAGCCGATCCGCATCGGTCCGGTGACTGCGCGCAACCGTTTCTACCAGGTGCCGCACTGCACCGGCATCGGCTGGACCCAGCCGGAGACGTTGGCTCGGCTGCGCGGGATCAAGGCCGAGGGCGGCTGGGCGGTCGTTGCGACCGAGGAAACGGAGATTCATCCGAGCGCCGACTGTGAGCCGTTTCACGAAGGCCGGCTGTGGGACGACCGCGACATTCCAGCGATGGCCTTGATGGCGGACGCGGTGCACGAACATGGCGCGCTCGCCGCGATCGAGATCATGCACCACGGCGGATCGGTCGCGAACTGGGGGACTCGGCTCGCCCCGATGGCGCCATCGCATCGCCCGATCATCTACAATTATCCGGTGCAGGCGCGGGCGATGGACAAAGCGGATATCCGCGACCTCCGCCAATGGCACCGCGACGCGGCGATGCGCTCGAAGCAGGCCGGCTTCGACATCGTCTACGTCTATGCGACCCACGACCTGTCGATCGCGCAGCAGTTCCTCCAGCGCCGCAAGAACGACCGTACCGACGAATATGGCGGCAGCCTCGAGAATCGCGCGCGGCTGCTGCGTGAGCTGATCGAGGACACAAAGGATGCTGTCGGCGACAAGTGCGCGGTGGCCGTCCGCTTTTCCGCCGACGAGCTCATCGGTGAGGCCGGGCTCACGTGCGAGGGCGAAGCCCGCGATGTCGTCGAAATGCTCGCCGAGCTGCCCGACCTGTGGGACGTCAACATCTCGAATTGGCCCAATGACAGCCAGACCTCGCGCTTCGCCAAGGAGGGTTTCCAGGAGGAATATACGCGTTTCGTCAAGCAGGTGACGAGCAAGCCCGTCGTGGGCGTCGGCCGCTTCACCTCGCCCGACACGATGGTGTCGCAGATAAAGCGCGGCATCATGGATTTCATCGGCGCGGCGCGGCCGTCGATCGCTGATCCATTCCTTCCGAGGAAGATCGAGGAAGGGCGCATCGACGAAATCCGCGAATGCATCGGCTGCAACATGTGCGTGTCGAGCGATTACACCTCGACCAACCTGCGCTGCACTCAGAACCCGACCATGGGCGAGGAGTGGCGCCGAGGATGGCACCCGGAGATTATTCCAGGGAAGAAGTCCGATGGCTCGGTCCTGGTCGTGGGAGCAGGCCCGGCCGGGCTCGAAGCGGGGCTGGCGGCGGCTCGGCGCGGTTATGAGGTGCATATCGCGGAAGCGGGAGACGAGCTCGGCGGCCGGGTCGCCCGCGAAAGCCGCCTTCCGGGCCTGTCGGAATGGGCTCGGGTGCGCGACTGGCGGGTGACTCAGCTGGAGCGCATGGCCAACGTGTCGATCTATCGCGGAAGCACGCTCGAGGCGGAGCATGTGCTTGAGTTCGGGGCGCGCCATGTCGCGATCGCGACAGGTTCAGCCTGGCGCCGCGACGGCGTGGGGCGCGACAGCGGCTTCGCGCTGATCGGACTGGACGGCGCGGACGTTTACACGCCGGACGACCTGATGGGCGGCCGAGTGCCTGCGCAAGGTCCGGTCATCATCTGGGACGACGATCATTATTATATGGGCGGGGTGCTGGCCGAGTTGTGCCGGGCAAAAGGGCTCGACGTAACCCTGGTCACCCCGGCAGCGATGGTGTCGGCGTGGACGGTCAACACGCTCGAAGCCCTGCCGATCGCCAAGCGCATCGCCCGGCTCGGTATCGACGTGATCCCTTACACCAGCCTGCGCGGCTATCAGCATGGAGCGGTTCAACTCGTCAGCGTTTTGACCGGAGCCGAAACCGAGCGCCCAGCCGCCGCGCTCGTAACCGTCACCGCGCGGCTCCCTCTCGACTCGCTCCACGAACAGCTGCGCGATCGATGGCAGGAGGCCGGAATCACCTCCGTAACCCGAATCGGCGATTGCTGGGCTCCGAGCACGATCCAGCAGGCCGTCTATTCCGGTCACAAATGGGCGCGCGAGCTTGACGAGCCGAGCGAAGGCCTGATCCCCCGCGAACTTCCGATGATCGAATCCGGACGAATGAAAGCGATGCCATGAACGACCAGCTGACCAACCTACCGCGCGTGACCTATTCGAACACCGGCGAGGACTTCTCAGGCGTTCACGCGCATCTCGACGAAGCCATTCCGGATGCCGAGGCGCGCCTGTTCGGCAAGCGCCGGCCCGCGCTCATCGGCGGGCGCGATCGGGATGACGGCCAGACCGACACTGCGTTGAGCCCAATCGACCGCGACATCGTCCTCGGTGAATTCCCACAAGCGAATGCGGCGCTGGTCGATGAGGCGGTGGAGGCCGCGCGAGCGGCATTCCCGGCCTGGCGCGACATGGGTTGGCCGAAGCGGGTCGAGATCCTCCGCGCTGGCGCCGACGTGCTCGAGGAGCGCAAATGGGACGTCTCGATCGCGTGCCTCGTCGAGGTCGGCAAATCGCGGCTCGAAGCCGTGGGCGAAGTCGAAGAAGCGATCGACCTTATCCGCTACTATTGCGCGGAAATGGAGCGCACCGACGGCTACCGTGAGCAGCGGCCAGGCGCATCATCCGTCGAGCATTGCAGCGTCGTGCTTCGGCCGTACGGCGTGTTTGGAGTGATCGCGCCGTTCAACTTCCCCGTCGCTCTGGCGGTCGGGATGATGTCGGCGGCGCTCGTTGCCGGAAACACGGTCGTATTCAAGCCTAGCGATGCCGCGGGCCTGACCGGGCGGCTCGTCGTCGAAGCCCTGGTCGGGGGCGGGCTTCCCCCCGGAGTGCTCAACCTCGTCTTCGGCGCGTCGGAAACCGGCCAGGCGTTGGCGAACCACCCGCGGATCGACGGCTTCGCCTTCACCGGATCCAATGCGGTCGGAATGACGATCCTTCGCCATGCCGCTTCATCGACCGCGATGCGGCCGGTGTTGTGTGAGATGGGCGGCAAGAATCCGGCGTTCGTGACGGCGAGCGCAGACCTCGGCGTTGCCGCATTGGGCGTGGCGCGGTCTGCCTTCGGCCTGTCGGGCCAGAAATGCAGCGCTTCATCGAAGGTCTATGTCGAGCGCCAATTGGCCGACGGATTTATCGATTCCCTGCTCGAAACGAGCCGTAAATTCGTCGTTGGCGATCCCCGCCGGCAGGATGTGTTCATGGGCCCAGTGATCGACGAGGAAGCGGCGGACCGGTTCGGCAAGGCTTCGGCGGACGCAGCGTCCGCGGGCACCGTCGTAATGGGCGGCGAGCGGCTGTCCGGCGGGTTGTTCGACGGCGGGCCCTACGTTGCGCCAACCATCGTCGCCGGTCTTTCGAACGATCACCGGATCAACCGCGACGAGCTCTTCCTGCCGTTCATCAGCGTGCTGACCTTCGACGATCTCGGCGAGGCCATCGCGGATGCCAACCGCGGCGACTTCGGCCTCACCGCCGGAATCTACACAAAAGACAAGGCCGAGCTCGACCGGTTCCTCGCCACGATCCAGGCGGGGGTGCTTTATGCGAACCGCGCGGCGGGGGCGACCACGGGGGCCTGGCCCGGTTTCCAGACCTTCTGCGGTTGGAAGGGTTCCGGGACGACCGGCAAAGGCGGCCTCGGCAGCTGGTACGTGCCGCAATTCATGCGTGAGCAGAGCCACACGATCATCGGGGAGCTGTGAACAAGATTTACGATTCTCCCCGCGCTGCGCTCGCGGGGCTGCTTCGCGACGGGATGACGATCATGTCCGGCGGGTTCGGCCTCGTCGGCAATCCGGAAAGCCTGATTCCGGAGATCAAGGCTTCGGGCGTCAAGGATCTCACGGTCATTTCGAACAACGCCGGGGCGGATGGATTTGGCCTCTGGCAACTCCTGGTGAGCCGCCAGATCCGCAAGATGGTCTCCTCCTACGTCGGGGAGAACAAACTCTTCGAGCAGCAATATCTGGCCGGTGATCTCGAGCTCGAATTCAACCCCCAGGGGACGCTCGCCGAGCGCATCCGGGCCGGCGGCGCGGGTATCCCGGCCTTCTTCACGCGCACCGGGATCGGAACGGTCGTGGCCGAAGGAAAGCCGCACGAGGAATTCGACGGCCAGCTCTATGTCCAGGAGACATGGCTGAGGGCCGACCTCGCCATCGTCAAAGCCTGGCGCGCCGACCCGCACGGCAACCTCCAGTTCCGGAAGACCGCGCGCAATTTCAATCCCGTCATGGCCACCGCGGCCAAAGTGACGGTGGTCGAGGCGGAGGAACTGGTCGAGGTCGGAGCGATCGCCCCGGACTGCGTCCATACGCCCGGAATCTTCGTGCAACGCATCGTCAGGAGCACGATCAACGAAAAGCGCATCGAGAAACTGACGGTGCGAAGCCGCGTCGAGGGGGCCTGACGAACATGGTCTTTCGTGCAGCATTGTTGGCGGTTCTGATCGGCGTCGCCGGCACAGCCCAAGCGGAGCGCGAACCGGTGCTCAAGCAGGTCGAACTGCCGCACAGCTATTATTGGCGCGAACTCTACCTCCCCGAGCTTACGACCGGCCCCTCTAGCGTGAGCTTCACGCCCGACGGCGGCGCGCTCGTCTACAGCAAAAGCGGTTCGCTGTGGCGCCAGGCGATCGGGTCCGATGAAGCGGTCGAGCTGACGCACCCGCGCGCCGCTTACGATTACCAGCCCGACGTCGCGCCGGATGGCGGCAGTGTCGTGTTCAGCCGCTATGATGGAGAGGCGATCGGGCTATGGCGCCTCGATCTGAAGAGCGGCCGCGAACAGGCGCTGACGTCCGACAAAGCGGTCAACGTCGAGCCGCGGCTCTCGCCCGACGGAAAGCGCCTCGCGTGGGTGTCGACGCAAGGCACCGGCCACTTCAATCTCTTCATCGCCGACGTGGGTCCGGAAGGATTGCGCAACGCACACCCGTTGCTTGGCGAGCGGCAGAGCAAGATCTCGCGCTATTATTACTCGACATACGATCACGCGCTGAACCCTTCATGGTCGCCTGACGGCAAGCGCATTCTCTACGTCACCAATACCGAAGTCGCGTGGGGCACGGGTGACATCTGGTCGGTCGCTGTCGACAATCCATCCGACAGGCGCAAGGTGCTGAGCGAAGAGACGAGCTGGAGTGCCCGGCCCGAAACTTCACCGGACGGCAAGCAGGTGCTGTTCGCCAGCTATCACGGCCGGCAGTGGCGCCAATATTGGGTGACGACGCCAGAAGGCGCGGCACCCTTGCCGATGACGTTCGGCGAGTTCGACCGCTGGAACGCGCGCTGGTCGCCCGACGGCCAGCGCATCGCGCTGATCTCAAATAAGGACGGGAATACCGGGCTCGTCATTCACGATGTCGTCGGCGGAGCCGAAACGCCGGTCGTCGCAACGAAGCGGCGATACAAGATTCCGCGTGTGCCACTGACGATCGACATCGCCGACGAACAAGGGCGGCCCGTTCCGGCGCGGGTTGCGGTTATCGGAAGCGATGGCCGCGCCGCCGCGCCAGTCTCCGCCTGGATGCATGCCGACGACGGGTTCGACCGTTCGCTGCAGGCGAGCGAAACCCATTATTTTCATTGCCCATCGAGGTGCACGGTCGAAGTGCCTGCAGGCGCAACCTCGGTTTGGGTCCAGCGCGGCTTCCGATATTTGCCGTGGCAACAAACGGTGAAGCTAGTCGCCGGAGCGGATCGGGCGGTGCCGGTCAGGCTCCAGCTGAACGACCTGCCCCCTTCGTTCGGGAAGTTGGTCAGCGCCGACCTCCACGTGCACATGAATTACGGCGGCCACTATCGCGCCACGCCGGAAACCCTCGCGCGACAAGCGAGAGCCGAGGATCTCGGCGTCGTCTACAACCTGCTGGTCAACAAGGAGGAGCGGGTTCCCGATATCAGCTACTTCCGGCCCGGCCCGGACCAGGCGAGCGGCGACGGCGTGCTGATCCTCCATAGCCAGGAATATCATACCAGCTACTGGGGCCATCTCGGGCTGCTCGGCCTGTCGGATCATTATCTGGCGCCGGGGTTCTCGGCCTATCAGAACAGCCCGCTAGCCAGCGCCTATCCCGACAATGGCGCCATCGCCGACCTGGCGCACGCGCAAGGCGCGCTGGCCGGTTACGTCCATCCGTTCGATACCGTGCCGGATCCGGCGAAAGACAAGTCGCTCACCAACGAGCTTCCCGCCGACGTCGCGCACGGCAAGGTCGATTACATGGAGATCGTCGGCTTCTCCGATCACAAGGCCACCGCCGAGGTTTGGTATCGGCTGCTCAACCTCGGCTTCCGCCTGCCCGCGGGCGCCGGCACGGATGCGATGACCAATTACGCCTCGCTTCGGGGCCCTGTTGGAATGAACCGCGTTTTCATCGATACCGGCGGCGACATCAGTCCGCCCGCCTTATTGGCTGCGCTGAAGGCTGGCCGGACGTTCGCCAGCAACGGACCGCTGCTTGGGCTCGAGGTCGACGGCAAACACCCAGGCGACACGGTTTCGCGAACGGCGGCGGGCAAGCTCCACTATCGCATCGCGCTCCGCTCGTTCGTTCCGGTCGACCATCTCGACCTGGTTCAGAACGGCAAGGTCGCGAAGAGCTTCAAACTCGAGGGCGACCGTCGCAGGTTCGATGCGGAGGGCGAGGTGCTGGCTTCGATGTCCGGATGGGTGGTGCTCCGGGCGTGGAACGATGGAGCAAACCCGCTCGTCCTCGATATCTATCCGTACGCGACCACAAGCCCGGTCTACGTCGAGCTACCCGGCGGCCTTCCCGCCGATCCCATGGACGCCGCTTACTTTGCCGCATGGCTCGACCGCGTGATCGCCGACGCTGAAAGGCGCAGCGACTTCAAGGATGAGCGGGAGCGGAAGGCGACGCTCGATTATTTGCGCTCGGCGCGAGCACGGTTCGAACGTCCCGGCCTCTAGTTTTTGAGATCGCGCGGCAGGATCAGGTCGACGATCCGCCCCGACCGCTCGGCAATTTCGCGCCATCGCCCTGCCGGAAGCTCGACCGCGGCGATCGCGGCGGTCGGAAAGCCATCGACAATGTGATCGGAATGCTCGCCGCGATCACCACCCGCGAGACGCAGGACAAGCTCCTGGAACCCGGGATTGTGGCCGACAATGAGCAGTCGTTCCGCCCCGTCGGCGGCGTTCCTGACGATCTCGATCAGCCGGTCGGCCGGCGCATCGTAGATGCCTGCCTCAAACTCCGGTTCCAGCGTCCCATAGCCGCTCGCAAAGGCTCTCACAGTCTCCGCCGCGCGCCTCGCCGGGCTCGCGAGCACCGCATCCGGCTCGAGCCCTCGGACACGCATCTCGCGGCCGACGGCCTCGGCGTCGTGCCAGCCGCGCTTCGCCAGCGGCCGGTCGAAATCCCGTCCGGTGTCGGAATCGCGCTCCGCCTTTGCGTGGCGCATGACGAACAAAGTCTTCATAATTCCTCCCCGGAACGGGGAGGGGGACCATCGAGCGAAGCGAGGATGGTGGAGGGGTCGACCCCTCCGTCAGCCGCGCTGTCGCGCGTCTGCCACCTCCCCGTTCCGGGGAGGATTTCCCCGACACGCGATATTGCGACATCGAGCGGCACTCGGCGGATCGGCACCGCCGGCGGAAACGCCGACAGCAGCCGGGAGGGGAATGCGGCGGAAAGCACGACGAACACCCCGTTATCGCCGTTGCGCCGGATCAGCCGGCCGAACGCCTGGGCCAGGCGGGCGCGGACGACGCGATCGTCATAGCTGCTTCCGCCGCCGGCCATGCGCCGCGCCGCGTGAAGCACGGTCGGGCGCGGCCACGGGACACGCTCCATGATCACCAGCCGCAGGGATTCCCCCGGTACGTCGACCCCGTCGCGCAGCGCGTCGGTTCCGAGGAGTGAGGCGCGCGGATCGTCGCGGAAAATGTCGACGAGGGTCCCGGCGTCGATCGGATCGACGTGCTGGGCAAGCAACGGCAATCCCTCACGCGCGAGGTGATCGGCGATGCGCGAATGGACCGCCTTCAGGCGCTGGATCGCGGTAAACAGGCCGAGCGTCCCGCCGCGAGCCGCCTCGATCAGCCGGGCATAGCCGCCGGCCAGCGCGGCGATGTCTCCGGCCTTGATGTCCGTCACGATCAAGACTTCGGAGCAGGCGCCATAATCGAACGGGCTGTCCGCTTCGAAATGCGCGGCAAGGGCGGGTAGGTGAAGAGCGCCGGTGCGGGCTTCGGCCGCGGCCCATCCCTCGCCGGCGCGAAGCGTCGCCGAAGTGACCAGCGCTCCGTCGGCCGGTGCGAGCACGGCCGCGGCGAGCGGTTTTGTCGGATCGAGCCAGCGGCGGTGGATGGCGACGTCGAACTCGCGCCCGTCGATGCGCTCGACCGCGAGCCAGTCGACGAACTCGGGGTCCGCCTCGCCGCCCACCCGAGCGAGCAAGGCGATCCAGGCGGCCAGGGTCTCGCGTCGCCAGCCGAGGCCCCGAATTGCGCCCTCGACCCGCGCTCGCGCCTGCGAATCGAGCCAGTCGGGAGCGCTTTCGATCACCGCTTCGAGCCGGCGGGCGAGCGCTGCGAGCGGCTTTTGCAGAGCCTCGAGCGCGGCCATTGAAGCAGAAGCCTGGGAGACGAGCGCACCATCGGGCTCGGCGAGCTCGGTTTCGAGGCCATAACCTGCTTCCTGCGCCTTGGCGCGGGCGTAGACGGTGCCGCGGACCTCAGCCAGCAGGGCCTCGATCGGGCCGAACGGAGCGCTCTCGATCAGCCGCTGGAGCCAACCGTCCGAGGGAAACGCCTTCGCTGCCTCAACCGCGGCATCGAGGGCCCGGGCGCCCTCCTCGTCATAAGAGGCAACATCCATCAGCCGCGCCGCCAGCCCGCGCCGTCGTCCTCGCGAACGGCCCTCGGGACCCACGATCCAGCGCCGCATCTCGATCGCTTCCTGCCCGCCGAAAGCCACGGCGAAGGTCGAATCGGCGGCGTCGAATAAATGATGGCCCTCGTCGAACAGGATTCGTCCGGGGGAATCCTCGCGCGCCCGGGCGGCATTGACCATGACGAGAGCGTGGTTGGCGATGACGATGTCCGCCTCCCGGCTCGCCCGCTCGGCGCGTTCGATGAAGCAGCGGCGGTAATGCGGGCAGCCGGCGTAAACGCATTCGCCGCGCCGGTCGGTGAGCGCCGTCGCTCCCGCGCGGCGGAACAGGCTCGGAAGCCAGCCGGGCAGGTCGCCGCCAACCATGTCTCCGTCCTTGGAATAGGCGGCCCATCGGCCGACGAGCTGGGCGAGGATCGCCGCCCGGCCCGCGAAGGCGCCCTGAAGCGCGTCCTCGAGGTTCAGCAGGCACAGATAATTTTCGCGTCCCTTGCGGACGACGATTCGGCGCGCCCGTTCCGTGGCGTCGGCGAAGAGCTTCGGGCCTTCCCCGTCGAGCTGGCGCTGAAGCGCCTTGGTGAAGGTCGAGACCCAGACCGTGCCGCCGGACTCCTCGGCCCAGAGCGCGGCCGGGGCCAGATAGGCCAGGGTCTTGCCAATGCCCGTTCCCGCCTCCGCGAGGAGGAGGTTCGGCGAATCCTTCGCCCGCTTCGGAGCGAACACCTGGGTCACGGCTTCGGCCATCGCGCGCTGGCCCTCGCGCGGCTCGATCCGGCCGGTGAGCTTGTCGAGCTTCGAGCGGGCGGCGTCCGGATCGACAATGATTGTCCGTGGCGGCGGCCGCTCGGCGGTTTCCTCCCACTGCTTCAGCCGGGCAAAGAGCATGCGTTCGCCGCGCTCCGGCCGTTCCAGCCGTGCCCCGATGAGCGGCGCCCAGCCCCAGCCGAGCCGGTGCAGGGTCGCATTCGACGTCCACGCGCCCTCGCGCTCGCGCCATTCGGGATCGGCGAGGACCGCGAGCAATCGGTCGGCGATGCGCCGAAGCACCGCCGCGGCGTCCGTCTCGCCCGACGGCGGCTCGAGCCCGAGCGCCCGGCACATGCCTGCGGCCGTCGGCACCGCAAAGCGCGCCGGGTGGACGAAGGCGAACAATTCGAGGAGATCGAGGCCGCTCAATTCGGGATAGCCCAAACGCTGGCCGACCAGGGGCGCATTCAAGATGATGTGCGGGGTCTCGGCGGCACGCGCGATCGCCTCGCCGCGGCTTGCCTCGCGGACCCCGCCATCGCCGCTTGCCAGCCAAATCCCTGCGTGGGTTGCATGGAGAGCGGGGAGGGACAGGGGACGCACCGCGTCACCTTAAGGCAAAGCGGAACGTTAGTGGAACACGAAATCAGCTCCTAAGTGCGTCGATCAACAGCTTTTTCACCCGTGCGACCAGTTCCGGCGTGCGCTTGCCAAGGAGTCCGCGCGCGTTCGGGGGGAGGTGCTCGACCGGGTCCCCGTCATCGCCGAAGATGTAATGGTCGAACATGTTTCGCCACGCCGCCAGCTCGTTCGGCGGCAAGTCCCGAACCGTAATAACGGCGTGATAAAGCGCGTTGAGTGGGGTCAGCAGCGGCGGATCGCCGTCGCGCCACCAGAAATTAATCAGCGACCCGAAATCCTCGAGTGAGAGCACGTCGTGCCACCACATGGCCGGAATATACAGTGCGTCGCCCGGCTCGAGTTCCGCTCGACGAGCGGTCTTCAGCGCCTCCGTGAAGCGGGGGTAGGTCTCAAGGTCGGGCGCGTCGATGTCGACCACGCTGGTCGGCTGGCCGGCCAGTGTGAAATCAAGCGGCCCGACGTACAGGTTCTTCAGCTGATCGGGCGGGAATAACGTAAATCGCCGTCGGCCCGCCACGACGCAGGCTAGATTCTGCGACTGGTCCCAGTGCGTGGCAGTGTGCGTGCGGTTGCCGATCCATAGCGAGATGAGCGTCTCGCGCGCCATATCCAGCATTGTCACCGGAATATTTGGGATCAGACTCGGCAGGTGCTTCCGGATCGGAATCCCGCCCGCGTACATTGAGTAGGGTTTCTCGTGTCCCCGCTGGCGCAGCAGCAAATCGACCAGCTGATCGACCGTCGCCAGCCTCCGCTCAAAGTTGAAGCCGCTGAAATCCGCATTGTAGTTGAAGCGACCATCGATCCCGGGCGGCGCAAACCAGGCCTGGAACGGCTCGTCCGTCGCCGCGAAGCGCAGCATGTCAGCCAGGGCTTCGGGTCCGTCCTTGCCAGCCCGGGTGGCCGGCCAGTCCGCGACCAGCCCACGAAAGACAGCCGGTTCGCCCTTGGGCACGATCTCGCGCTCGAACGTCGCGCGATCCATCGGCTCATATTCGGCGATCGGCCGCATGCGCCTTGGCTAGCAGCGCCGCCGACGCTTCGCTAGGACCCACGCCGATGAGCGACCTCTCCGATCTTCGCGCCACGGCGCTCGCGTCCAAGGCCTGGCCTTACGAGGAAGCGCGCAAGCTGTTGAAGCGCTGGCCCGACGGCAAGGCGGGCGGTGATCCGGTCATCTTCGAGACCGGCTACGGACCGTCGGGCCTTCCGCACATCGGCACCTGGAACGAGGTCGCTCGGACCAGTTTCGTCCGCCACGCCTACGGGGAGCTGACCGGCAATCCGACCCGGCTGATCGCCTTCAGCGACGATATGGACGGCCTGCGGAAGGTTCCGGACAATGTGCCGCACCAGGAGATGCTCGCGGACAACCTCGGCAAGCCGCTGACCCGCATCCCCGACCCCTTCGGGACTGACGAGAGCTTCGCCCACCACAATAATGCGATGCTGCGCTCGTTCCTCGACCGGTTCGGCTTCGATTATGAATTCCTGTCGGCGACCGACTGCTATTTGAGCGGCCGCTTCGATGACGTGATCCGCAAGGTCCTGCATGGTTGGGACGCGATCATGGGCGTCATGTTGCCGACGCTTCGGGAGGATCGGCGCAAGACCTACTCGCCAGTGCTCCCGATCTCGCCGGCGAGCGGGCGCGTGCTCCAGGTCACGGTCGACGTAATCGACCCGGAAGCAGGCCTCATCGCCTTCGACGACGAGGACGGCCAGCGCGTTCAGCAGTCTGCGTTCGGCGGGCAGGCCAAGCTGCAGTGGAAAGTCGACTGGGCGGCGCGCTGGGTCGCGCTAGGAGTCGATTACGAAATGTCGGGCAAGGATCTGATCGACAGCGTCGTCCAGTCGGGGAAGATCGCGCGCATCCTCGGCGGCCGCCCGCCCGAGGGTTTCAACTACGAAATGTTCCTCGACGAGAACGGCGAAAAGATCTCCAAGTCGAAGGGCAACGGTCTCAGCCTGGAGGAATGGCTGCGCTACGGAAGCGAGCCCAGCCTCGCTTTCTACATCTACCGTGAGCCCAGGCGCGCGAAGAGCCTGCACATCGGCGTGATCCCGCGGGCGGTGGACGAATATTGGCAGTTCCGCGGCAATTACCCGAACCAGCCGATCGAGCAGAAGCTCGGCAATCCGGTGCACCACATCCACGCAGGCAAAGTGCCGGCCGAGACGCTTCCGCTCACTTACGGGCTGCTGCTCAACCTCGTCAGCCTGCCCGGGCTGCACGACAAGGAAACGGCGTGGAAGTTCGTCCAGCGCTATGCGCCCGGCACGTCGCCGACCAAAGATCCCGAGCTCGACGAGCTGATCGATCTTGCCGTCAACTATGCTCGCGATTTCGTGGTTCCGGGGCTGAAGCGCCGCGCTCCGACCGAGATGGAAGCCGGGGCCCTTCGTGATCTCGACGAAGAGCTTGCGAGGCTTCCCGCCGACGCCGACGGCGAAGTGATCCAGCACGCGGTGTTCGAGGTGGGCAAGCGCCATCCCTTTGAAAGCCTGCGCGGGTGGTTCCAGGCGCTCTACGAGACCCTGCTCGGATCGTCCCAGGGGCCGCGCATGGGCAGTTTCATCGCGCTCTACGGGATTGACAATATGCGGCGTCTCATCGCCGAAGCGCTGGAGAGCGCGACAGTCTAGGGAAGCAGCGCGGATGCCGCGTGGTGGTCGAGGAGCGGCGAGTCAGCTTTCACCACAATGACTTCCTCGGCATGCTCCGCTTCGGCGCGCGCATAGGGGCAGCCTGACTCGTGATCCGATTGCTTGCCGCTCTGCTGGGCCGGAAGGGGGGCAACCCAGCAGAAAGCGGCGAGGACAGGAAGGGTACGCACAAGCGGGATCATGGACGTGCTCCTCCGCGCCAAGTCTATCCAGCGGCTAGCCTCAATCCGATTCGTTCTCGACGAACCGCTGGGCAAATTCTGCAAAACCGCTCAGCCGCGCTCGGTCTTGGCCGGTTGCGCCGGCGCGGCGCCCTTCTTCGCGGCAATCCACCGGTCGACCTTCTCTTCGAGAATCTTCATCGGCAGCGCGCCCGAGTCGAGCACCTGGGCGTGGAATTCGCGAATATCGAACTTCAGCCCGAGCTCGGTCTCGGCCTTCTTCCTCAGCCGCTGGATGGTCAGCGCGCCGATCTTATAGGCCGTCGCCTGGCTCGGGATCGCGATGTAACGCTCGACCTCAGCGGTCGCCTCGGTCTTCGACATTCCCGAATGGCCGAGCATATAGGCGATCGATTGGTCGCGGGTCCAACCCTTGGCGTGGATCCCGGTGTCGACCACCAGACGCATTGCCCGGAGCATCTCGTCATTGAGCGTCCCGAAGCGCGCATAGGGGTCCTTGTAAAAGCCCATGTCGTAACCGAGCGTCTCGGCGTAGAGCGCCCAGCCCTCGGCGTACGCCGTGTTCCCGCCAAAGCGCATGAACGACGGAAGCGCCGCATTTTCCTGCGCGATGCTGATCTGGAAGTGATGCCCCGGCTCGCCCTCGTGGAGAAACAGGGTCGTCTCCTCCCACGTGTTTCGTGATGGCAGGTCGTAGGCATTGAAGAAGAAAGTACCGGGCCGCGAGCCATCCGGGGTACCCGGCTGATAGCTGCCGCCGGCCTCGAACTTCTCGCGGAACGGCTCGTAAGGCTGAATCTTGAGCGGCGTCTTCGGCACCAGCGAGAAGAATCGCGGAACCTGCGCGTCGACCTTCTTCTTGAGGTTGTAATAGTCCTGGTTGAGCTGTTCGCGGCTCTTTGGCTGGAACTTGGGGCTGGTGCGCATGTAGTCGAAAAACTGTGGAAGCGTGCCCTTGAAACCGACCTGCCGGCGGACCTTGTCGAACTCCTTCGTGATCCGCGCGACCTCGCTGAGACCAAGCTGGTGGATCTGCTCGGGAGTCATGTCCGTCGTGGTCGTCGACTGGACGAGGTAGGCGTAGAGCTTGTCGCCGCCGGGCATGTACTTCAGCCCGACCCCCTCACGCGCATGGGCCAGATATTCGTTCTGGAAGAAGTCGCGCAGGCGGGTGAGTGCGGGGTAGATTTCGTCGGTCGTCGCGGTGCGATACTCGGCAGTCAGTCGAGCCTTGTCGGAGTCACTGAAGCCGGCTGGAAATTCTTTGACCGGTCCCATGTACGGAGAATCGTCCGGCTTCAGTTTGAGCTGGTTGTCCAGCTGCTCGATCATGTTGCGAACGGTGAGCTTGGTGTCCACCACGCCCGACTGTTCGCCCTCCTTGAACCGGCCGATCGCGCGGTCGAGAAAGGTCACGAAGTCCTTGTGGCGCTTGAGGTTGTTTTCATAATCCTCGAGCGTCTTGAACTGCGCCGCCCCCTTGCCGCTCGCGAAGGTCGGATAAAAGGTGTGGATTCCGAAGAAGTGATTGATCGGCCGGACCGCCGTCAGCGCCAGCATGTCGGGCTGCAGGCCCCGCAGTGTGTCCTTCGTGTTGAATTCGAACACGTCGTAGGCGAGCTGGTCGGTCTCGTTGAGCTGGTCTCGCTGGATCGCTCGGAGCGCGGCGAGGTCGCTCTCGGCGGCGGCTCGCTCGGCGGCATAATATTGGTCCGTGATGAAATCGCCGAGGCGATCGGCGTAGCGCATGTCGCCACGAAACAGGGCATTGATCGGATTGCGCTTGAGGCTCGCCTCGTCGCTGTCCTTGAACAGCTGGAAGAGGCGGTCGTGAGCGCTCTGCTGGGAAACTGCCGGAATTTTCGCGGCTTCAGCCGGCGTCAATTCGGCGGCGGCGGTTTGTGCCGGCTCCCAAGATGGTGCGGCCTGGGCAGGCGCCGGTGCCTGGGCTGCGGCCGGCACGGCGAACGCGAGCACAGATGCGGACAGGATCAGGCGAGCGGAGACATGCATTGGAGAATCCCCCGGGGAGCGGATTGAAGGTGTATTAGTCCACTAATGCAGAAGGGGCGTTACCGCAATACGGCAACGCCCCTTCGATAAACGGGATCGGATGATCTACCAGAAGAAGTTGTAGATCACGTCCACGACCTGACCGGTCCAGGTATCGACCAGCACGGCATCGTCCCAGTAGCGAACCCAGCGATAGCCCGGCGGCGCATAGGGCAGTCGGTATTGCCATGGATCGTTGATCCAATAACGGCTGCTGTAATAGCTCGGCCAAAGCCGCCAGCCGATCTGGTACGGACGGTAATTCCAGCCGAACGGATCGTAATAGATGCCGAGGTGGAAGGTCGACCGGTGGTGGCGCCGCCAGTTCTGCCAGTCATACCGGTGATTGTTGCGCCAGTGGGTGCTCCAGTTGGTCGTTTCGATCCTCCGGCGATCGGTGCGAAGCGCGGGCTGCGTGCCCTCGCGCGGCGTATTGCTCACGACGGGGATGCGGTTGCGGAAGACCCTCGGAACCTCGCGATCGGGCTGGCGGAGCGTCGGCGTCGCCATGACCTCGGTCGGCTCAACGATCTTCGGCCCGCGGTTCATCCGCTGCCGCTCTTCGCTGCGCCAGTTTCGAACGCTGTCCGGCGAACCGCCCTGGTCGCCGCCGGTCGGCTGGATCGCGGGCTGCTCGCCGCTGCTGAACCGGCTCCGGAGGCCATTGTGGAAGTGATGTTCGCCCGAGTCTCCGCCGCTGTTTGATTCGACGTGCGTCACCGGTTGCGACTGCTGCGGCTGATCTCCGCCGCTGCTCCGATTGAAGTGCGGGCGGTCGTTGTTGTTCGTCTCGACGTGCGTCACGGGCTGCGACTGTTCGCCGCCGCTTCGGTTGACGTGCTTCCGGTCGCTATTGTGGTCGCCGCGATCTTCGGACTGGTTCTGC
>Ga0207712_10001018_pt1 | contig 19928 bp, 19 predicted proteins | sample KBSS44metaG_FD_184402 | JGI IMG/M metagenome (GOLD analysis project Ga0207712, IMG submission 184402) | Switchgrass rhizosphere microbial communities from Kellogg Biological Station, Michigan, USA - KBS S4-4 metaG (SPAdes) (version 2) | ecosystem: Host-associated > Plants > Roots > Rhizosphere... | reverse complement strand
ATCTTGGTCGAACCTCACCCGCGCATCACTTCGCCGACGCACGCTTCGACGAGGGAGCTGGGCTACGCCCTCTTGACTGGCAACGCTTTATAGGTGTGTCCGTATCAAAATCGTTAGTGCCAGCCCACGCGCACCACTAATCGCTCTAAGGCCGCGCCGTCGAGTCCGCGCTCGCCGACGAGCCGAACGGCACCTCGATATCGATCCGCGCCGGGACCTTGGTGCCGTCGAACTCCGCCGGCACGAAACGCATCTGCGAGACGGCGAGGATCGCCTCCTGCGCAAAACGATCGTCGTTCGCATCGTCCACGTGCGCTGTCGCCGTGTCGACGCGCCCGGCCGGCGTCACTACGCCGCGTACCACAACCGTGCGCGGACGATCGCCCGCCCACGCCGGACTCGCGTGCGTCGGGTTGTCGGAGTACGGCACCGCCCTGCAGCGCACGTGCGAGGCGACGAAGGGCGATCCATCCGCGTGCTGGCCGAAGGTCACGAGCACGCGCAGCGAGTCCGGCATGTCCGCGGGAGCCGCCACTGCATCCACATCGCGCGCGGACAGCGTGAGCGCCTCGCCGATGCGCGAGTCGAGCATGCGCACACCGGACTGCACGACGGGAATCTGATTCGTCAGCGAGCCGTTGCGCAGGAGCAGCGCCGCGTAAGTCGCCATCCGCGGCGGATTGCCCGCGCGCACGTTCACGCGGCGCGCGATGATCTGCGCGAGCTGCGCGAAGTACAGCGAGTCCTGTGCGGGAACGGCGCGTGAGTCGATGGAGGCAACGAGCACACCCTCCGACTGGAATTCGTCGCACGCGCGCGCCACCGTCACGCCATTCGGCAGCACCACCTTCTGCGCGAGCGCCTGCTGCGCATTAGCCTGCCACGGGATCACACACACGAAAAAAGCGAAGAGCGCTGCTGCTCGCCGCATGAATTGTATTCCTCGTCAATGAGAGATCAGCCCTAGACGGGCAACGACACGATCTCCACCTCGGCCTCTCCATCGCGGATCGTCAATCGCGCGACGCTCGGCATCAGATGGAAGCGGCGCGGACCTGCCGCGCCCGGGTTGATGACGAGCCGACCCTCCCGTCGCGTAACTGATTGACGGTGCGTGTGGCCATAAACGAGGACATCTGCATTAAAGCGTTCTAGTAGAGCATCCGCGGTGAGCCGCCCCGATTCATGGCCATGCTGCACCTGAATCACCAGTCCGCCGATCTCGCGCACGATTTGCGCGGTCAGTCGCGGATTGCCGGGGGTGTCGGTGTTGCCGTACACGGCATGGACCGGCGCGATGAGCGCGAGCTCGTCGAGAATGTCATCGCCGCCCACGTCGCCAGCGTGGAGAATGAGCTCGACGCCGTCGAATGCCTGGTGCACTCCCGCGCGCAGCTGCCCGTGCGTGTCGGAGATCAGCCCGATGACGTGTGCGCGGTCAGCCTTCCTCATGCGGCTCCGCTCCCCACCGCTTTCCGAGCGAATGCTCGACACCGATGTGATCGAGTACGCGCGCGACCACGAAGTCGACGAGATCCGGAATGCCGCGTGGCGCGTTGTAGAACCCGGGTGCCGCCGGCAGCACCACCGCGCCCGCGCGCGTGAGGCGCAGCATGTTCTCGAGATGGATCACGCTGAGCGGCGTCTCGCGCGCGACGAGCACGAGCGGCCGGCGCTCCTTGAGCGTCACGTCGCCCGCACGCTCCACGAGCGAACGCGAGGAGCCCGCAGCGATCGCGGCGAGCGTGCCCATCGAGCACGGGCAGATGATCATGCCGCGCGTGCGCGCGCTTCCCGAGGCCGGCGCCGCGCCGCGATCCTCGGAGTCGAAGAGCGTGACGCAATTATCCCAACCGTTGGGTTCCGTGCGCGCCCGCAGCTCCTCGAGCGATCCGATGCCCGATTCCATTTGCAGCAGCCGCCATCCGTGCGACGAGATCATCAGCCACACGCGCTCGTTCGCGCGCACGAGGGCCTCGAGCAGGCGCACCGCGTACGGCGCGCCCGAGGCGCCCGTGATCGCGACGACGATCGGCGCCCCCCGCTCGCTCATCGCGCGAGCACCCGGCCGGCGAGCACGAACACGAAAAAGGTGACGCTAAGCACGCCGTTCATCGTGAAGAACGCGGCATCGAGTCTCGAGAGATCGGCCGGCCGCACGAGCGAGTGCTCGTAGATGAGCAGCAGCGCGACGACGCACACCCCCGCCCAGTAGAACGCGCCCGCGCCAATGCCGATCCCCGCGAGCGTGAGCATGGCGACGGTGCCGAGGTGCAGCACGTGCGCGATCGCGATCGCTGGCCCCGTGCCGTGGCGCGCGGGGAGCGAATGCAACCCCTGCGCGCGATCGAAGTCGATGTCCTGCAGCGCGTAGAAGATGTCGAAGCCGGCGCCCCAGCTCATCACCGCAAGCGCGAGCGCGATGAGCACCCACCACGGCGTGCTCCACGCGCCCGTCACAGCGAGATAGCCGCCCACGGGCGCGATCGACATACCGGCGCCGAGCACGAGATGCGCCCATCGGGTGAAACGCTTGGTGTAGCTGTAGAAGAGCACCCAGCCGAGCGCGATCGGTGAGAGCGCGAAGCAGAGCGGGTTGAGCATCCACGCGGCGCCGATGAAGATCGCGCTCGCCACCAGCACCGCGAGCGACGCCTCGCGCACACTCATCGCGCCACTCGGCAGCTCGCGCGCCGCGGTGCGCGGGTTGAGCGCATCGATGTGGCGGTCGGCGATGCGGTTGAATCCCATGGCAGCGAAGCGTGCCGCAGTGAAGGCGAGGGCGACCCAGACTACGTCAAAGACGCTTACATCTTTGACATAACTGGCGATCGTAACCCCAACCAACGCAAAGGGTAACGCGAACAACGTATGCGGCAGCCTGACGAAGTTCGCGTAGCGCACGAATCGCGACGTGCCGTCGAACGTCTGTCCCTCGCGCCCCGCGGGGGCGACCGGCGCCGTCATTTCTTCACCGCCGTCGCGGACCCGATCCCCAGATGCCCCCACATCGCATCCACCCGCCCCTTCGTCGCCTCGTCCATCTCGATCACCGTCGGCCACTCACGCGTGAAGCCCTCCTCCGGCCACTTCTTCGTGGCATCGATCCCCATCTTCGATCCATACGTGAACGCACGGCTCGAATGATCGAGCACGTCCATCGGTCCCATTGTGAAGCGCGTGTCCCGCTCGGGATCGATGTTGTTGAGCGCCACCCACCACGCCTCGCGCGTGTCGCGCACGTTCACCCACTTGTCGACGATCACCAGCACCTTCGCGAGCGACATCAGCCCCTGCCCCCACATTGCGTTCATCACCTTGTACGCCTGTCCCGGATACTGCTTGTCGATCGAGACGAACACGAGGTTGTGAAAAATCCCCTCGGCCGGCATGTGATAGTCGACGATCTCCGGCACCGTGAGCTTGAGCAGTGGCAGGAAAATCCGCTCGGTCGCGTGCCCCAGATAGAAATCTTCCATCGGCGGACGCCCGACGATCGTCGTCGCGTACACGGGCTGCTCGCGCATCGTGATCGCGGTGACGTGCACGAGCGGATACAGATCGGCGAGTGAATAGAAGCCCGTGTGATCGCCGAACGGACCCTCCGTCACGAGCGATTCGGCCGGGTCGATGTAGCCTTCGATCACGAACTCCGCGTCGGCCGGCACCTCGAGGTCGCAGGTGAGCGCCTTCACGAGCTTCACTGGCTCCTTGCGCAGGAACCCCGCGAAGAGAAACTCGTCGATCGCCGGCGGCAGCGGCGCCGACGCCGAATACACGCTCGCGGGATCGGCGCCGATCGCGATGCACACGGGCATCTTCTCGCCGCGCTCCGCCATCTCGCGCCAGTGCGCCGCCCCCACTTTGTGCCGCTGCCAGTGCATCGCGAGCGTGTCGCGCCCCATCTGCTGCACGCGATACATCCCCACGTTGCGAATGCCACGCACGGGATCCTTCGAGATCACCATCGGCAGCGTGATGTACGGGCCGCCGTCGTCTGGCCAGCAGGTGATGATCGGCAGCTTGGACAGATCGATGTCGCTGCCCTTCCAGACGATCGCCTGGCTCGGCGCGGAGCCGCCCTTCACGCGCGGCGGAAACTTCCCGATCTCGAGCAGCTTGGGGAGCATCGAGAGCTTCCCCATCAGCCCGTCGGGCACCTTCATCTGCACGAGCTCCGTGATCCGCGCGCCGATGTCATCGAGGTCGGAGACGCCGAGCGAGAGCGCCATGCGCTTCATCGAGCCGAAGAGATTGATCGCAACGGGATACGCCGAGCGTGAGCCATCGCGCAGGAGCACGTGCTCGAACAGCAGCGCCGGCCCACCGTTCGCGCTCTTCATCACGCGGTCAGCGATCTCGCAGATCTCGAGCTCCACACGCACCGGATGCTTGATGCGCACCAACTCGCCGATCGCGTCGATCCGTTCGATGAAGTCGGAGATCGTATCGATGCTCATGCGGCGCGCTCGCCGTAGTGGAGCGCCGAGATGCCGAAGGTGAGTGGCTCCCACTGAACCTTCGCGATCCCGGCGTCGCGCATGCGGTGCGCGAGCGAGTCGCCGTCGGGGAAGTTGTCGACGGAGCCCGGGAGATACTGGTACGCCGTTCTGTGCCCGCTCACGAGTCGTCCGATCACCGGCAGTATGTGGTGAAAATAGAAGTGATAGGGGATGCGCACGGCCGCCGCGCGAGGAGTGGAGCAATCGAGGACGACGATGCGTCCGCCGGGCGCCGTCACGCGGAGCATCTCGCGCAAGCCCGCGTCGAGATCGTCGAAGTTGCGCGCGCCGAAGGCCACGATGATGCCGGCGCAGCTCTCATCCGGGAGCGGGAGGCGCAGTGCATCGGCGACGACCGCGCGCACGGGCAGCGCACGCGTCTTCGCCGCGCCCGCGCGCAGCATCGGCTCGGCAAAGTCGGCGCCGATGATCTGTCCCGCGAAGCCCGGCTGGCGCGCGATGGCGGCGCCAATGTCGAGGGTGCCCGCGCACAGATCGACGTACGTGCCGTGCGGATCGCGCTCCCATTGCAGCGCGGCGATCGCGCGACGTCGCCAGCCGCGATCGACGTTGGCGCTCAGCACGTGATTGAGGAAATCGTAGCGGGGCGCGATCTCCGAGAAGATGCGGCGCACGTACGCCCGCTTCGCGCGTCCGCCAGCGGCCGCGGAGAGTGCCTCCTCCTCCTCGGTAATGGTGGACATCCAGGGAAAAGTGCCGGGGGCGGAAGATGCGCGCAAGCGTTCGTGCTGGCTCGGCTTGCGGGCGCGGCTTAGCTTACACGCGACGAGCGAGTTGTCGCGCGCAGTCTCTTTCCTTCGATGAATGGCCCTCGCTCTCGATCTCCGTAACCTCCCGGATGCCGATGTCGCTGCGCTCGCGAAGGAAGGGCGAGAGCCGGCCTTTCGGGAGCTGGTGCGGCGATACGAGCGGCCCGTCTTCTCGCTCATCTTCCGAATGGTGCGCGACCGGGAGACCGCCGAAGACCTGGCGCAGGACACCTTCATCAAGGTCCTGAACAACATCGATCGCTACCGGCCCGAGTTCAAACTTTCGAGCTGGCTGTTCAAGATCGCCAACAACGTCACCATCGATCACCTCCGTCGCCGCCAGCTGGCGACCGTGAGCCTCGACGGCTCGCCGCACGCGGCGACCGCCGCGGAGGCGCAGGCGACGTCGCTGGACGTGGAATCGCGCGGGCAGTCGGCGCTCGAGGCCATCGAGTCCCGCGAGCTCGGAAGCGCGATCGAGCTGGCGATAGGCAAGCTCCGCCCCGAATACCGTTCCTGTATCCTGCTCCGGCACGTCGAGGGGCGCTCCTACGAGGAGATCGCCGCCACCCTCGATCTGCCCCTGGGCACCGTAAAGACCTACATCCATCGCGCCCGGCACGAGCTCCGCGAGGCGCTGGAGGACCTGCGCCAATGACTTTCGAGTACTCAAATGCCCCTGAAACCTGCCACGCCCGGGCCCCGTATGTCCCAGTGGAGGAATAGTGGAACGACACCTACTGCCTGAAGAGATCGACCTGCTGCTGGACGGCGAGGTCGGATTTGGGACGCCGCCCCTCAAGGCGCACGTCCGGAGCTGCGCCGCGTGCAGCAAGGAACTGGAAGGCGCGCGAGCGCTCGTCCGGCAGCTGGAGCATCTGCCGCACATCGCGCCGTCGCCGATGTTCGCGAGCCGCGTGTTGTCGCGCGTGCAGCTGTTCGTGCCGTGGCACGTCGCTCTCCTCGACTCCGTACGCGGCTTCATCCCGCAGTCGCGGGCGCTGCGATTCGCCACCGCCGGGTTGTTCGCGACGATCGCCATCGCGCTCACGACGGCCTCGGTGTGGGCGTGGGCGCGCCTCGACGCCGTGATGTTCACGGCTGACTTCGTGCTCGACCGCCTGCGCACCGCGGCCTTCGGCGCGGTGGCGACTGGCCTGTCCGCGCTCTTCGGCGATGCGGCGCGTCCGCTGCTCGCCGGCGGTGTGCTGGGGCTCGCCACCGCGGCGCTCTTACTGGTCGTCACCGCCGCGGCTGCCGCAGCGCTGATACGAGTGGCGGCCGTCCGTGCGCGCGGCCGTTAGCGTGCGCGTGGTGCGGCGCGTCGCGATCGCACTGGTCTTCGGCACGATCGCGGCACAGGGAGCTGGAGCACAAACGAAGGCGGACAGCGCGCGACCCGCGGATGCGATCGCGGCCGCGCTCGACTCGCTCCACCGCGACGCGAACGGCCTCTCGCTGAGCCGCACCGCGATCAGCTCGGGACCGCGCACGGTCGACGCGTCGGAGCACATCACCGGCGACATCGCGAGCTATCGCGGCCCGCTCGAGATCCGCGGCACCGTCGATGGAAACGCGGTCGCGGTGGGTGGTGACGTCGTGGTGCTTCCGGGCGGCCACGTGGGCGGCGACGCGCTCGCCGTGGGCGGGCTCGTTCGCAACTCGGGCACGGTCGACGGCGAATCACGCTCCATTAACGCCTTCAGCGTCGGCCCGATCGCCGGCACTCGCCTCACGCCAGCCGAGGCGACCAAGCGCGCGCTCTCGCTCGCCGTCGCCTGCTTTCTGATTCTCGTCGCCATGGCAATCGCCGTCGCGATGGGCGCTCGCAGCCATCTCGAGACGATCGCGTCGACGATTCGCACCGACTTCTCGCGCTCCTTCCTCTTCGGGCTGCTCGGCGAGATCGCGATCGCTCCGCTCTTTCTGCTTTCGATGGTCGCGCTCGGAATCACGATCGTCGGCATTCTCCTCATCCCCTTCGCTGCCTTTGCGTACGCGCTCGCCGTCCTCGGCGCGCTCGACCTCGGCTTCCTCGCGATGTCGCTCCTCGTTGGCGATGCGATTTTGCGAGGCGACGGCCAGGGCAATGAGAGGCGGCCGCTGGTGAGCCACCTCATCGCGGGGCTCACCGTCTTTCTCGTGCTTTGGCTGCTCGCGGGCGGTGCTGCGTATCTCGGACTCGCCGGCAGCGTGCTTCGCCTGCTCGCCTTCCTCAGCACCTGGATCGCGGCCACGATCGGGCTCGGCGCGACGATCATCACGCGCGGCGGCACGCGCTCCCCTGCGAGCATGCCGCCCATCGCGGCGCCTCCGGTCGAGGAGTACGCCTGGCAGACACCCACGCCAGTGTCGGGGGTCGCGGCAGCGCGCAGGCCGACGCCGGCACCACGGTCGAGCGAAAGATGAAGACGCTCTTTCTCGCGATGGTCTCGCTCTTCGCGCTCGGCGATCCGGGCGCGGACATGCGCAACTGGCGCTCGCTCACGGCGAGTCGCCCGCGCAGCACGGCAGACAGCCTTCACGTCGTGCTGCGGTACGACGCCGGCAATGTCTCGATCTCCGCGGCCCCGGCACCGCTGTTGTACGATGCGAAGGCGCGCTTCGATGCGGCGCAGCAGCGCATCTCGCGCAACTATGACGCGACCGCGCGTACCCTCCGAATCGGGCTCGACAGCTCGACGATGCAGCGGTCCGCGCGGCACTCGAGCCGCGCGCGCGATCGCGAGGGCTTTCTCGATCTGGGGCTCGCCTCGGGGATTCCGCTCGACCTCGATCTCGACCTGGGCACCACGCGCGCCAAAATCGACCTCAGCTCGCTCTGGGTGAGCACGATGCGCGTGTCGTCGGGCACGACGGAGACCGACTTGACCTTCGGGAGCGCGAATCCGCAGCCGATGCGCGATTTGTTCGTCGATGCCGGCGTCGGGAGCATCACGATTCATCAGCTCGGCAACGCGCACGCGCAGCGCACGACGATCGCGAGCACCGTGGGCGACGTCGATCTCGACATGGGCGGCGATTGGACGGGCGACATGCCGATCACGCTGCGCGTCGCGCTCACGTCGACCACGCTTCGCGTTCCGCGCGACGTAGGGATCGCGCTCCACGTGTCCAAGCGAATCTCGACCGTGGACACCGACGGCTTCACGGAGCGCGACGGGGTGATGTACAGCGCCGGCTACGAGCAGACGAAGCGCCACGTCGTGATCGACGGCAGCGCGACGCTGGCCACGGTGGACGTGGTCTGGAAGGACTGAGCGCGGCCAACTTCTTGCCCTTTCCTCAAGCCTCCCGAGCAACCGAGGGCGGCGATGAGGTGGACACCCGGTAAGGAAAGCTCGAACATCGAAGACCGCCGCGGCGAGAGTGGCGGCGGTCGTGGCTTCGGCGGCCTCCGACTTGGCCTCGGTGGCACGGTCGTGTTGCTCATCCTCAGCCTCGTCTTCAAGCGCGATTTCTTCACCCTCCTTGGCGGCGGCGACGGCACCGCCACCACCGCGTCTGGCGAGGTGTCAGCGCCGCCCGCGACCGAGACGGCGGCGGAGCATCGCGAGGTCCAGTTCGTGTCGTTCGTTCTCGACGACGCGCAGCAGACCTGGGCGAAGATTCTTCCGCAGGAAGGCGAGCAGTGGCACGATGCGAAGCTCGTGCTCTTCCGCGACGGCGTGCAGTCGGGGTGCGGGCAGGCGGAGACGGCGATGGGGCCGTTCTATTGTCCGCTCGATGAGAAGGTGTACATCGACCTCGGATTCTACGACGAGCTACGCGATCGTTTCGGCGCACCCGGCGAGTTCGCGCAGGCATACGTGCTCGCCCACGAGCTCGGGCATCACGTGCAGCATCTCGAGGGGATCGACGAGCAGATGCGCCGCCTGCAGAAACAGCGGCCCGCTCAGGCGAATGAGCTGTCGGTGAAGCTCGAGCTCCAGGCGGACTGCTACGCCGGCGTATGGGGGCACTCCACCGAGCAACGCCAGCTGCTCGAGAAGGGCGACATCGACTCGGGGCTGCAGGCGGCGGCATCCGTCGGCGACGATCGCCTGCAGCGAATGACCACCGGTCACATCTCTCCGGAGTCGTTCACGCACGGCACATCGGCGCAACGTGCGGCGTGGTTCAAGCGCGGCTTCGACAGCGGCGACCCGAAGGCCTGCGACACGTTCAACTCGAACGCGGCGTAGGCAAGCACTATCCCCTAAACGCGTCGCGCGATGATCATCAAGGGGTATCGCGTCGGTCCGCTCCTCAGGACCACAGGGAAAGAGATCCTCGACGACAATGTGCTCGGCCTCGCCGCGCAGGCTGCGTACAACGCGTTCTTCTCCATCTTCCCCTTCTTTCTTTTCGCGGCGCCGCTCCTCTCGCTCTTCGGCGACAAGCAGACGACCTTCACATGGCTGATGAACCAACTCGCCACGGTCGTCCCGAGCGAGGCAATCGACCTCGTGCGCAGCGTCATCAAGGATGTCGTCTTCTCGACGAACGCGCCGGGACTCATCTCCGTCGGCGCCGTGCTCGCCCTCTGGTCGGGCTCCGCAGTGTTCGGCGCGCTCATCAACACGCTGAACTCGGCGTACAACGTGAGCGAGACGCGGCCGTGGTGGAAACGCATTTTCATTCAGATCGCGTCGGTGCTCGTGATGGGGCTGCTCACCGGCGTCGCGAGCATCGTCATGCTCGCAGGCCCGGAGATCGCGCACGGAATCGGCACGCGCATCGGACTCGATCGGATCGTTGTGCTCGCGTGGACGATCCTGCAATATCCGGTCGCGATCGCGATGATCGTCCTCGCCTTCTTTCTCATCTACCAGTATCTGCCCAATCTCAGACAGGCCCCGAAGGAAATTCTCGTGGGCGCATCGGTGGCGACGGTGCTCTGGTTGTTCGTGACGCTGCTCTTCCGCCTCTACGTCACCGAGTTCGCCGCGTACAACAAGACGTACGGCACGATCGGCGGCGTCATCGTGCTGCTCACCTGGATGTATCTCTCGATGATCGTCCTGCTTGCGGGCGGTGAGCTCAACTCCGAGCTGCACAACGGCACCGGTGCGACGGAGCCGAGGCGGGGGGCGGTGTACGCAGGGCGCATCGTGACCACCGGCAATCCCGGACGCTCCTCGACGGATCTCGGAATCAGCCCGGCGACGTCACCCACACAACTCGCTTCCATCGTCCCCACTTCCACAAGGCCATCATCGCCACCCCACGACCAACCGCGGTGAGCGAGATCGTCCACCAGATCCCATCGGTTCCCCATCGCGATGCCGCCCACGCAGCGAGCGGAATGCGCAGCGCGGTGAGCGTGGTCGACGTAATCATCGGCGGCAGCGTGTCGCCCGCGCCACCGAGCGCGCCTTCGAGCACGAGCTCCGCGCCGGCGAAGAGTGTCGACACCGCGCCGATGCGGAGGTAGCGCGCGCTCTCCGCGATGACGGTCGGGTCACTCGTGAAGAGTCGGCCGAAGTCCGTCGCGAAGGAGTACTCCGCGATCGCCGCGATCAGCCCGAGCGACATCGCGAACCCCGTCGCGATCCACGCCGCACGCTCGGCGCGCTTCACCTGCTTCGCGCCGAGATTCTGCCCGACGATCGCGGCGGCCGCCGCGCCGAATCCGATCCCGACCATGTACGACCAGCTCTCCACGCGATGCCCAACGCCGAGCGCGGCGAGGGCGGGCGTGCCGAACAGCGTCGTGGTGCGTGTGAGGAGCACGTAGATGACGCTGAACACCACGCCAGTGAGCGCCGTGGGCAGTCCGACGCGCACGATTGCGCGCAGCGTCGACAGCGCGGGCTTGCCGAAAGTCACCATGCGGCGCTGCACGAGGATCACGATGCCGATGAGAAAGGCGACGGAGCGCGTGAAGATCGTCGCCACGGCGGCGCCCGCGATGCCCAAGCGCGGCGCGGGGCCGAGCCCGAGAATGAGCACGGGATCGAGCGCGAGCGCGGCGATGACGCATCCGAGCAGGAGCAGGAACGGCGTGCGCGTGTCGCCCGCGGCGCGAAAGGCCGCGTCGATCGCGAAGAAGCCGAAGATGAGCGGCGCGCCGAACAGGTAGGTGCCGAGGTAGTGCTTGCCGAGCGCGGTGACTTCGGGCGGCGTGTGCATGATGCCGAAGAGCGTATCGAGATTCGCGAGCCCGACCCCTGCCAGCAGGATCGCCAGCGCCACCGAGAGAAAGAGGGCGTCCGAAACCGCGCGCGCCGCAGCCTCGTGCAGCCGCTCGCCGTGCCTGCGCGCCGCGACGGCCGTGAGCCCGACGCTCACCATCTCGGCGCACGAGACCAGCATCCACACCCAGAAGATCGACGTCGACACCGCGGCGAGCCCGCGCGGCCCGATGCGCGTGCCCACCCAGTACGCGTCGACCGAAGCGAAGAGCGTCATGAGCAGCGTCGAGGCGACCGCGGGGAGCGCGACCGCGGCGACGGTGCTCGTGAGCGAGCCGCTCACAAGCGACGTCACCGACCGATACTCGCCGGTGATCGCGGTGGCGAGGCCATCGCGAGGGTCCATCGGCAACGCGGCCGCCGGATTCGAATCCGGCGGCCGCGTGTCGACGACTGGGGCGGGTGTTCTCGCGTCGCTCACGTCTTTAGTGCCGCCGATGCTTCAGCGATTTGCATCGCGATACCACTCAGTGCGCGCGCCGCCGGTGAATCGGGCGTCGCGAGGACTATCGGGCTGCCGGTGTCGCCGCCTTCGCGCACGCCGGATTCGAGCGGGATCTCGCCGAGCAGCGGCACGTTGAGCTCGTCCGCGAGCGCGCGGCCGCCACCGCTGCCGAACAGCGGCGTAGGCTTGCCGCAGTGGGCACAGAGGAGATAGCTCATGTTCTCAACGATGCCAAGCACCGGGACGCTCACGCGCTCGAACATCTTCGCGCCACGAAGCGCGTCGCCGGTGGACACGGGCTGCGGCGTCGTCACGATCACGGCGCCGTGCACGTGCGTCGCCTGCACGAGCGAGAGCTGCGCGTCGCCGGTGCCCGGCGGCATGTCGACGAGGAGATAGTCGAGCGTGCCCCAGTCCACGTCGCGCAGAAACTGCGTCACGATCTTCATCACGATCGGGCCGCGCCAGATCGCGGGCTGATCGCGCTCGATGAGGAAGCCGAGGCTCATCAGCTTCACGCCGTGCGCATTGAGCGGCTGGATGCGATCGCCGACGACGGGGGGCGGCGTGTTGACGCCCATCATCATCGGGATGTTCGGCCCGTAGACATCGGCGTCCATGATGCCCACGCGCAGCCCCTGCTTCGCGAGCGCGACGGCGAGATTCACGGTCACGGTCGACTTCCCGACGCCGCCCTTGCCGCTCGAGATCGCGATGATGCGTCCGAGGTTCGGATAGGCGACCGGGGTGGGCGCGGGCGGAACGTTCTTGGCCTTGGGCTCCTGCCCCATCACGGGGAGCGAGCGGCCCTTGGGCGGCGTGAACGCGGGCGGCGGAGCAGACGGCGGGCTCGCGGCGCCGCGCGACACGGGCGGCACCGCCGAGTTCGCGGACGACTGCGAGGGATCGCGCACATCGACGCGCACATCCTGCACGCCGTCGACGCGCTCGACCGCCTGGCGCACTTCGCGCACGAGCGACGCGGGGTCCTGCGCGTCGAGGAGAATCGTGAAGCGCACGCGTCCTTCCACCGACACCGCGACGTCCCGGATCATGCCCGAGCGAATGACATCCTCGCTCGTGCGCGGATTGATGACGCCCTCGAGGGCGCGCGCGATTCGTGTCTGCATTGTCTCTGTCATGCGCGGCTCAGCGCGCGACGAAGCGAATGGAGCGGATCTCCGGAACGTGCAGGCGCAGATGCGCCTCGATCCCCACCGTGAGATTTTCCGCCGAGAGATCACAGCCGGGGCAGTCGCCGGTGCAGCGAATCACGGCGGTGCCACTTTCGGCATCGAATTCGAGGAGCTCGACGTCCATGGTCTCGACCCTGAGCAGCGTGCGCATTTCGTCGATCGCGCTGCGAATGCGATCGTCGACATCGGGCGAAGTGCGCTGCTTGAAGAGGGACATCCGGGAAAGCTAGCGGATCACTGAGGGGGCAGGAATGCTCGCGCGGCCGCGATCACGCTGTCGCGCACCTCGGCCAGCGTCCCCGTAATGAGCGCGCCGGAAGCCTTCGCGTGCCCGCCGCCGCCGAACTGGCGCGCGAACGCATTCACGTCGACCTCGCCCGTGGAGCGGAATGAGACTTTCACCTTGCCGTGGCCGAGGTCGCGAAAGAACACGGCCATTTTGGTGCCCGCCACCGACCGCGGATGCTCGGCGAGGCCGTCGAGCTCCTCGGGGCGGACGGCATACTTCTCGAGCGCGCCGGCAGGGAGCGCGATCCACGCAAGGCCGTGCGCGCCGTCGACCTCGAGCGTTGCGAGCGCATCGCGAAGCAGGTGGAGCCGTCCGACCGACACGGACGCGTAGATGCGGCGATACATCTCCTCGGGCTCGACGCCGGCGGCGAGCAGCTGCCCAGCGATTGCATGGCAGCGCGGCGAGGTGTTGCTGAACTTGAAGCCGCCCGTGTCGCTGAGAATGGCGACGTAGATCGCGCGCGCGATAGGTGCGGTGATGTCGAGGCCGAGCACGCGCGCCACGTCGAAGATGAGCTCTCCGGTGGCGCAGGCGGTCGTATCGGAGACGACGATCTCGCCCGCGGGCTCGTCCTGCGGCACGTGGTGATCGATGACGAGGCGCCGCGCGGGCGAAGCGCGCACGGCGTCGGCGAGGGTGCCGAGGCGTTTGAGATCGCTGATGTCGAGGACGATGATCAGATCGACGCCCGCGAGCGCGGCGGCTCCATCGGTGGTGCGTTCATCGACGCCGTCGGCGATGAAGTCGAACATCTCCGGCCACGGCGTTGGATTCACGATGCGCACCTTCATCCCGCGCTGCGCGAGGAGCAGCGCGAGCGCGACTTCGGAGCCGCAGCCGTCGCCGTCGGAATTGATGTGCGTGAGCAGCGCGACGGTGCGTCCCGATGTGAACTCGGCGGCGTGGCGCTCGATCGCCGCGACGCGATGCGCGGGAACGGCGAGAAGATCGGGGAGAGTCGTCGGCATGTGCGGAGAAAAAGAAGCGGCGCCCGTTGATCCGGGCGCCGATTCAAAGCTAACTACGCGAGGAGCGAGTGCGAGCGGTCAGTCGGTAGCTGCGCCGATGCCGCGCTGGACCTTCGAGTTTGTCCGGCCGTAGGTGAAGTAAATCACGATACCGATCGCCATCCAGACGAGAAGACGGATCCAGGTATCGGGCGGAAGTGCAGCCATGAGCCCACCGCAGATCAGAATTCCGAGAATCGGCACGAGCGGAACGAGCGGCGTCTTGAACGGGCGCGGCATGTCCGGGCTGCGACGTCTCAGCACGATGACACCGCCGCAGACGATCACGAATGCGAGCAGCGTGCCGATCGACACCAGCTCGCCGAGCAAGCCGACGGGAAGGAATCCCGCCACGATCGCCGCGATGGTGCCGGTGACGATCGTCGTGACATACGGTGTACCGAACTTGGGGTGGACTTTACCGAAGATCGGCGGCAGCAGCCCGTCGCGCGCCATCGAGAAAAAGACTCGCGGCTGGCCCATGAGCATCACGAGCACGACCGAGGCGAGTCCGAAAATGGCGCCAAGCTCGACGAGATACGTCAGCCACGAGAGCGCCGGAATGTTCTCGAGCGCGAAGGCGACCGGGTGCGGCACGTTGAGCGTCGTGTAATTGGCGACTCCGGTGAGCACCAGCGACATCAGAATATAGAGAACGGTGCAGATGCCGAGCGACAGCAGAATTCCGATCGGCATGTCCTTCTGCGGATTTCGCGCTTCCTGCGCAGCGGTCGACACGGCGTCGAAGCCGATATAGGCGAAGAAGACGACGCCGGCGGCGCGAACGACGCCGGACCAACCGAATTCGCCGAAGTGACCGGTGTTCGGCGGAACGAACGGGTGCCAGTTCGCCGTGTTCACGAACTTGATGCCAAAGCCGATCACCAGCAGCACGATCGCGATCTTGAGGAACACGATCACGTTGTTGAACCGCGCCGACTCCTTGATGCCGACCACGAGGAGAATGGTCATGGCGATGATCAGCGCGACGGCCGGCAGATTGATGATGCCGCCCGGAACTCTCACCAGCGTGTGCGTTCCCTCCACGGCAAACGGCGCTTCCATGAAAGCCTTCGGCAGATCGATGCCGAGGCGATGCAGAAACGCTCCGAAGTATCCCGACCAGCCGACGGCAACGGTCGCGGCACCGAAGAGATACTCGAGCACGAGATCCCACCCGATGATCCAGGCGACGAACTCGCCGAGCGTCGCATAGCCGTAGGTGTAGGCGCTTCCGGCGAGCGGAATCATCGACGCGAACTCGGCGTAGCAGAGTCCCGCGAAGAGGCAGCCGGCGCCGGCAAGAATGAACGAATAGACGACGGCGGGGCCGGCATGGAGCGCAGCGGCCGTTCCAGTGAGGACGAAGATGCCTGCGCCGATGATTGCGCCGATCCCCAGCAGCGTCAGATTACTCGCGGACAGGACGCGTTTGAGCTGATCCGCTCCAGTCTCTCCCGCCTCGTTCTGAAGCACTGCGATGCTCTTCCTAGCGAACAAACCCATGCAAGTGTCTCCAGGCAAATCGGGTAGGGTGGCTATCGGCGTGTTTAAACGTCCGAGGCGACTGCCCCGGCGTCAGACTGCAACGTTCTACCGGAGCCAACGCTCTGTCAAGCATTGCGGGGCGACGGCGACGCCTGCGTGGCGAACGTGCGACGTCTTTTTCGATAGCATGATGGTAGCGGCGGTCCATTCGCTCTTGGCCACGCGCAAGCCGGAACTTCCCGCGCGCGGATATTGCGCGTGCCCCCGGCAACTGTTGCCGTCTCCTCATCTACCCGCGCACCACTGAATGGCTTTCCGGGCACTCCCTGCCTCGCACGAGGACACGAGATTGAGCGGCCCGGCCAGCGAGAGTACCACGCTTGGGCGAGCGGGCCCGCTTCGCATCCTCCTTCTCAATTACGAGTATCCGCCCCTCGGCGGCGGCGCCGGCATCGCTTCGGCCGCGCTCGCGCAGCGGCTCGCCGCGCGGGGGCACGTGGTCGACGTGGTCACCTCGCGCCCAACTGGCGTGCGTGATCCAGAACGAAGCTCGGGACTTTCATGCGTTACGGTCGCGCCGAATCTCACGCTCTTTCGCGTGCGCAGCCGGCGGCGCGGCATCCATCAGGCGGGCTTTTTCGGTGCAGGAAGCTACCTCTACTCGGCGATTCCGGTTGCGCGAACACTCCTTCGCGCGCATCGCTACGACGTCGTCCATATCTACTTCTCGCTTCCCACGGGCGCGCTCATCCCTGCGCTCCCGCTCCGCGACATCCCCGTCGTCGTTTCGCTCCGCGGCTCCGACGTTCCGGGATACGATGAGCGAAACCCGAAGCTGGTGCTCGCGCACCGCGCGCTGCGTCCGTTCACGCGCTGGATCTGGCGGCGTGCGTCGCGCGTGGTGCCCGTGTGCGATTCGCTCGGACAGCTCGCGCGCGAGACGTCGCCGTCGCTCGAGTACAGCGTGATCGGCAACGGCGTCGATCTGGAGCTCTTTCGGCCGGGCGACGGGGCGCGCAATGCGCTTCCGGTGCGATGCCTCGCGGTGGGGCGATTGATCGAGCGTAAGGGACTTGCCGATGTGCTGCGCGCATGGAGCCTGCTGCCGCGCGGGAAATACGCGCTCGAGATCGCGGGCGGCGGTCCGCAGGATGCCGCGCTGCGCGCGCTCGCCGCGGAGCTCGGGCTCACCAGCGACGTGCGATTCAGCGGCGCGCTCAGCCGCGACGAGATCGCAGCACGGTATCGGGGCGCTGATCTGTTCCTCCTCACGCCGCACGAGGAAGCGTTCGGCAATGCATTCGCTGAGGCGCTCGCCGCTGGGCTGCCGGTGATCGGCAGCGACATCGGCGCCATCCCCGATCTCGTTCAGCAGGGCGAGAACGGCATTCTCGTGAAGCCCGGCGACGCCAACGCCATCGCGCGCGCGGTGCGCGCGCTTGGTGACGATCCCGCTCGCCGCGCTGAGATCGCGACGCGCAATCGCGCGCGCGCCGAGTCGACACTCTCGTGGGATGCGGCGGCGGACCGATATCTCGCGCTCTACGCGGAGCTGATCGCGGGAGCGGCGCACAGATGATGAAGCACGCAGCGGTCGCGTTCTGGCTCGCGCGCGACGCGCGCACGGCTGCGCGCGCGCGCGACCTCGATGCCGGTGCCTTGGGCGCGCTGGCTGCGCGCCGGCTGCGCGCGCTGCTCGCCGATGCGCAGCGCTCTCCCTTCCACGCCTCGCGCATGCGCGACGCCGGCCTCGCGAGCCTCGGCGCTTTGCGCGATGTCGATCTGCCGCTCGCGCTGCAGTCGCTGCCGCCTGTGACGAAGCGCGACCTGCGCGACGCGGGCGACGGCGCACTCCGCGACGGGCGCGTGCACGCGACTTGGCTTTCGTCGCAGTCGTCGGGGTCGTCGGGGGAGCCGTTTCGCGTGTACTACGACGCCCGTGCGTGGGCGATGCTCAAGTATCTCGTGAAGATGCGCGCGCGCAGGGCGGCCGGCGTGACGCTCTCGGATCGCATCGCGATTCTCGATGCGATTCCGATTTCAGCCGAGGGGGAGTCGCTGCTCGAGCGCGCGGGGCGGCTGCGCCGCGTCAGCGTCTTTCGCCCGCCCGCGCAACTCGCGACGATGCTCGCCGACTATCGCCCTGCCTCAATCTACGCGCTCCCCTCTGCGCTGCTGGAGATCGCTCGCGCAATCGATGCCGGAGCGCCGCACGTGCGCACGCATCGCATCTTCACGAGCGGCGAGATCCTCGCCGGCGGTGCGCGCCAGGCGATCAAGGCCGCGTATGGCGGCGAGCTGTTCGACATCTACGGCACTTCCGAGACGAAGGAGATCGCCTGGGAGTGCGCGGACGGCTCGCGGCACATCAACGCTGACGTCGTCCACGTTGAGATTCTCGACGAGAGAGGTGCTGTGGTGCCCATCGGCACGGAAGGAGAGATCGTCGTCACGCTCCTGATGAATCGCGCCATGCCGCTCGTGCGCTATCGCACCGGCGACCGCGGGGCGCTCGTCGGCGAGCGCTGCTCGTGCGGCCGTGGCGCGCCGTTGCTTGGCGTCGTCAGCGGACGCGAGGCCGACACGCTCGAGCTGCCCGACGGCACAACGCGCTCACCGTATCGGCTCACGATGGCGCTCGAGCGCATTCCGGGGCTCGCGCAATATCAGATTCTGCAGACCGAGCGCGATCTCCTGCGCGTGATCGCCGTGGCCACGAGCGCGCGCACCGACGCTACCGCGCTCGAGCGCGCGATTCGCGATGCGCTGCGCGATGAGCTTCCGCGCAACATCCGGATCGAGGTCTCGATCGTCGAGCGCATCGAGCGCGGCCCGCGCGAGAAGGTGCGCGTCGTCCATCCACTGCCGCGCACTCGCGACGTGCAGGGTGAGCTCGTGGCGCACGGAGCCACGCAATGAGCTCCACCATCGCGCACCTCCGCAACGCCTGGGCGATTCGCGGCCACGAGACCGCGACGCGCGCGCAGATCGCAAACTTTCGCGATCGGCAGCTGCGCGCCATTGTGCGCCACGCCTACCACGAGGTGCCGTACTACCGCGCGCTCTACGACGCGCACGGCGTGCACCCCGACGCGATCCGCGGCGCGGACGACATGCCGCTCCTCCCCGCCGTCACCAAGACGCACTTCCGCGCGGTGCCCGAGATCGAGCGCGTGGCCGCGGGACTCGACCCCGAGCAGCTCATTCCCGCTGCGAGCAGCGGCTCGAGCGGACGACCGTTCATGATCCGCCGCAGCTGGATCGAGCAAAACGTTCTCCACCTTCCACGCCTCCGCGCGCTTCGCTCGTACGGGGTGAAACGCAGCGACACGACGCTCAATGTTCTCAACCCCAAGCAGGTCCACGCGCGCGACAACAAGCTCGTCGGAAAGACGCTCGTGAGGCTCGGGCTGCTGACTCGGCAGAATCACGTCAGCATCCATCTCGATCCCGAGACGATCGCGGCCGCTGCGCGCGCCTCTCGTCCCGCGATGTTGATGGGCTATCCGAACATGCTCGCACGCGTGTCCGAGGTGTTGCAGCACGAGCCAATCACGCCGCCGAGCGTTCGCGTGGCGCTCGTCGGCGCCGAAACGCTCACTCCCGAACTTCGCCGCAGGATCGAGTCGCGACTCGGAGCGCCCGTGCGAAACCAGTACGGAAGCAACGAGTGCAACCTCATGGCGTGGGAGTGCCCGCGCGGAGGACCGCTCCACACGTCGGATGACACGGTGCTCGTCGAGGTGATCGGCGCCGATGGCGCGCCCGTTGCGCCCGGCGAGCAAGGTGAAGTCGTCGTCACCGCCCTGCACTCCTTCGCCATGCCGCTCGTCCGCTTTCGCATCGGCGACCTCGCCGAGCAGGGATCGACGCAGTGCGAATGCGGCGCGCCATTCGGGACGATTCACGGCGTGCGCGGACGCATGCTGGACATGTTTCCCCTCCCCGACGGCCGCGTGATCCACCCGTACTACCTGACCGAGTCGCTCATCATGGACGACCCGGACTGGATCGAGAACTTTCAGCTCACGCAAGTGCGCATCGACCACATC
>Ga0207712_10001016_pt1 | contig 19986 bp, 19 predicted proteins | sample KBSS44metaG_FD_184402 | JGI IMG/M metagenome (GOLD analysis project Ga0207712, IMG submission 184402) | Switchgrass rhizosphere microbial communities from Kellogg Biological Station, Michigan, USA - KBS S4-4 metaG (SPAdes) (version 2) | ecosystem: Host-associated > Plants > Roots > Rhizosphere... | reverse complement strand
TCTTGCGTACAACAAAGACATGCAAGAGGACAAGGAGGCAGTTTTCGACTCTGTCGATACGGTTACTATTTGTCTGCGTGTCGCTGCTATTGTTCTTGACAACCTAACGGTCAACGAGGAAACAACGCGCGACGCCGCTTCCCGAGGCTATCTAAATGCCACCGAGCTTGCCGATTATCTCGTCAAAAAAGGAGTCCCGTTTCGCACCGCCCACGAAGCCGTCGGTCATGCCGTGTTGTTCGCGATCGAGAAAGGGAGGGAGCTTGACGAATTGACACTCGAACAACTTAGAGAATTCTCGCCAAAGATCGAAAAAGATGTTTTCAAAGCACTCGGCCTGGAACGAACGCTGGCAAGTAAGAATACCGTCGGCGGGACCTCTCCAAGACGCGTCAATGAAGCCTTGAAACAAGCGAAAAAGTCTAAGGTCGCAAAATAGAACATGGACAAGGAGCAATTGCTCGCGGATGTTGGCGAGAACGAGCTGCTGAAATTTCTCGGGGTAAAGGTCGAGACCATCTCGGCGGAGCGTGTAGTGTTGACGATGGAGGTCACGCCTCGTGTCCACCAATATATTGGGATCATGAATGGCGGCGTTTCGCTTCTGCTTTGCGAGACGGCGGCTTCTACGGGCGCTGTTGTAGGTGCAGACCTTACGAAATTCGCTCCGGTCGGGATCGAGATAAACGCGAATCACCTTCGGGCAGTAAGTAAAGGAATAATTACAGTTGAAGCCAAGCCGGTCTATCCGGGCCGTACAGTCAACGTTTGGAATATTGAGATCACGAATGACAAGGGCAAGCTCGTTTGTGTTGGCCGCTGCACCATCCTTTTTCAAAAACGCGCCGCTATTCGTGGCGAGTAACCCGCAAATTAGCAATTAATGGCTATAATTCGGGTATGCACAAGTTCGTCCGCGAGCTGGTCACCGAATGGCGGCGACTAGAATTACCCGTCGAAAACGCCACGATCGTAGTTGCGATCTCCGGCGGAGCGGATTCTCTCGCGCTTCTGATTGCCCTTGATGAACTCTATCGAACCAAAAAGGTCGAAAATCGCCTGATCGCCGCACATTTCAACCACAAACTACGAGGCGAGGAATCCGATGCCGACGAGGAATTTGTTCGAAATCTGACCCGGGAACTTAAGATCGAGCTTGCCGTTGGCCACGCGACAGTCAATCATGACGGCAATTTGGAACAAAATGCACGTGTTGCCCGGTACGCGTTCTTACGTAAAACGGCCGAAACCCTAAGTGCCGCCGCCGTTTTGACGGCGCATACATTAAATGATCAGGCCGAGACCTTTTTAATGAATCTCATCCGCGGCAGCGGCCCGGATGGTCTCGGCGGAATCGCTGTGGTCCGCGAAATGAATGATAACGGGACGTCAAGGGAAAGCGTGACCACGAGTGATACAAGTGATTCGGCGCCGCTTCTTCCGTTCGCCAAGGAACCTCTTATACTCGTTCGTCCGCTTCTCAACTGGGCCCGTCGCCACGATACAGAGGGCTTCTGCCGCGATCGTAAAGTCGATTTCCGTTATGACAGCATGAACGAGGACCTGAACTTCACCCGCGTCCGCGTCCGCAAACTGCTCTTGCCGATGCTCGAGGAGTTTAATCCGAAGATCGTCGAAACCTTATCAAATACGGCTCGTTTGATTCAGTTCGATGCCGATTCAAAAGGCGGCCTGAAACAAGATCAGGATCAGGAAATCCCCGATGAATTAAGGCTGAGTGACCTCGGGAAGCTGGATAAGCCGGAGCTTTATTGCACCTTGCGTGCGTGGCTGAAATCAAAGCGGGGAAATCTGCGGCAATTGGAACTGAAACATATCGAGGCCATCGAGCGTTTAGTTGAGAGCCGGAAAAGCGGTCGTTTAGTGGAATTACCAAACGGCGAAACGGTTGTGAAGGTTGGAGGCAGGCTTATTTACAAAGATTTAAAGGTTGAAAAAAGCCCGTCCGGCAACTAGAATCAAAGGTTGGCCCTTTTGCGCGCGTTGGCTGGGCCGTTTGTAAACAACGCGAGTGGCGGCAACCTTCATCTTATGGCATTGATGTTTGCCGGTGAAGGTTAGATTGGAGGCTATAAATTGAGTTCTAAAGCAAAACAGGTTTTGTTGTGGTTAATGATCATTTCGAGCGCTCTGCTGTTCGTTTGGTATATACAAAGCAGGCAGGTCAAAAACCCGCAAGAGTTGTCGATCGACATGGCGATTACGCGGATCGACAATAAAGAGATCAAGGAAGCTCTTTTCAAACAGGCGCAGGTAGAATTTACAGACTCAAACGGCGGAAAGTGGATCACCACTTACGGAAGCGATGCGACGCACGCTCTGATCGGGAAGAAGGTCGCTGATTTCAATACGCAGAATCCGACGTCTAATATAACTACAAATGAAGAGCCGCCATCTAACGGCATGTGGCTCATATTTTTGATCCAAGCTCTTCCTTTCTTGCTTCTGATCGGTTTCCTCGCCTTTACGCTCCGCCAAATGCAGGCAGGCGGAAACAAGGCTCTCAGTTTCGGCAAATCAAGGGCGAAACTTCTGAATAATCAGCAAAAACGTGTCACCTTTAAGGACGTTGCTGGCGTTGAAGAGGCCAAGGAAGAACTGCAGGAAATCATCGAATTCCTGAAAGATCCGCAAAAATTTCAAAAGCTGGGTGGCAAGATACCGAAGGGTGTTCTTATGGTTGGCCCTCCAGGGACTGGCAAAACTCTTTTGGCAAAAGCCGTAGCTGGTGAGGCGAATGTGCCTTTCTTCTCGATCTCTGGTTCGGACTTCGTTGAAATGTTTGTCGGCGTCGGTGCGAGCCGCGTTCGCGATCTGTTCGAACAGGGCAAAAAGAATGCGCCCTGCATAATATTTATTGACGAGATCGACGCCGTAGGCCGCCATCGTGGCGCTGGCTTGGGCGGCGGGCACGATGAACGCGAACAGACGCTCAATCAACTTCTGGTAGAAATGGACGGTTTCGAATCGAATGACGGTGTCATCTTGATGGCGTCGACAAACCGCCCTGACGTCCTCGACCCGGCTTTGCTTCGACCGGGACGTTTTGACCGCCGTGTGGTAGTCGGCCGGCCCGATGTTCGCGGTCGTGAGGGAATTCTGAAGGTTCACACCCGTAAGATCCCGCTTGACGAGGGTGTCGAGATCAGCGTAATTGCCCGTGGAACTCCTGGCTTTACCGGGGCTGATCTTGCCAACATCGTAAACGAAGCCGCGCTCAATGCGGCCCGTTACAACAAGAAGGTTGTAACGATGTCTGATTTCGAAATTGCAAAGGACAAGGTGATGATGGGAGCCGAGCGTAAGAGCATGGTCATCTCCGACGATGAGAAAAAGATCACCGCTTACCACGAAGCCGGCCATACAATGGTCGGGCTTAAGGTCCCCAATATCGATCCGGTTCACAAGGTAACGATCATTCCGCGCGGGATGGCTCTCGGTGTAACGATGTACTTGCCTGAAAAAGACCGGTTAAGCGCGTCGAAGGAATATTTGTTGGGCCAGATCGCAACGGCAATGGGCGGACGTATCGCCGAGGACGTCTTCATCGGCAGTATTACTACGGGTGCATCGAATGACATTGAGAAAGCGACTGAGGTTGCTCGCGCAATGGTTTGTGAATACGGCATGAGCGAACTAGGCCCCCTTACTTACGGTAAGAAGGAAGAGCAGATCTTCCTTGGCCGCGAGATCGCACAGCATCGTGATTACTCTGAAGACACGGCGATAAAGATCGACGGCGAAGTTCAAAAGATCATCTCGGAGCAATACGAACGGGCGAAAACTATCATCCTTGAAAACAAGGAGGCGTTGATCCGCCTTGCTGAAGCACTTCTCGAATACGAAACGCTAGATAGTGTTCAGATACGACGTGTTGTAGCCGGACTTCCGCTCGACGGGACCGAAAATACGCCTTCGGCATCGAATGATGACGGTTCGACCGAAACTGAAGAGAAATCAAAGAATCCGTTCAAGAAACCGATTCTGCCGCCGATCACCGGGAACAACCCGGCAACGGCCTGAAAAGGTTAAAGTGAAAAAGTCGGAAAAGGGGAAAAGTTTACAGCTTTTCTCCTTTTTTACTTTGCAATTCATTCAAGATGATCTGGGAAACCTCAAAACGGCAGATATCCCTCGACCGCACTCTCGTGATGGCGATCCTTAACGTGACGCCCGATAGCTTTTCAGACGGCGGCAAGTTCCTGGAGTTGGACGCGGCCCTCCGCCAGGCTGAGCTGTGTGTAAGGCAAGGGGCGGCCATCCTTGACATCGGCGGTGAATCCACGCGGCCTGCTGGTAGTCACATGATCTCGGCCGATGAGGAGGTCGATCGTGTTCTTCCTGTTATCGAGGCAATCGTCAAACGGTTGGATATTCCGATCTCGATCGACACGAGCAAGTCCGAGGTCGCTAAAAAAGCCGTCGATGCAGGGGCCGAGATCATCAACGATATTTCGGGACTGCGTTTTGACCCGAAGATCGCAGATGTGGCGGCTAAGGGACGCTGCGGCCTCATTCTTATGCATTCCCGCGGAACGTTCGCGACGCTGCACACTGAACCGCCTGTTGACGATATAATGCCGGAGGTAAATCGAGGATTACATATTTCTGTTAACGAGGCCGCGGCAAGAGGCGTTAGGCAAGCGCAGATCGCACTGGACATAGGAATTGGCTTCGGCAAGACGATGGATCAAAATTTAGAATTGCTTGCGAATATTGGTAGACTACGCGATGAGTTTCCCGGCTTTCCGATCGTCGTAGGCACTTCGCGCAAATCCTTTATCGGCAAACTTCTTGGCGGAGTGCCGGTTGAAGAAAGATTGACTGGAAGCCTGGCTACCGCGGTCATTGCGGCACGAAACGGGGCGAACATAATTCGGGTTCATGATGTTAAAGAGACCGTTGCCGCGATAAAGATCGCCGACGCTATTGGAGAGAAGATCTATGTGTAAACTGACGGTCCTTGCATTTCTCGTGACCGTTTTCTCGCTTTCGGGATCCGTAATGGCCGATGTACCGCCCGATGCGGGATACGTCCGCCAAGGTGCTTCGCTCACGCTGGAAACCGCTGATGACCTATCCGAATATCGATTCTTTCTCGAATCTCCGATCCGGATCGAGGAAGTAATGATCAATGCGGGCGAACCGACGATAATCGGAACTGCAGGCCGGGCCGGCGCTGCGAGGGTTGGCACGCTGTGGGCGATTCCGAGAACAAGTATCGGCGAGTTTGGAGCTGACTTTCCGGAAAAAGTCGATGATATGCGCAACGCACTAAAAGACGGCCGCGTGTACCGAGCAACTGCTCTCTTGACGCATGACTTTCTAACGACTATCCGTGATGAGGAAAAAGCGAATTGGAAGGATCCGGTTTATCGCATCGGGAGAAATGGAGAACAAGGCGTTACCGCCGTCCTTGTTTCAGGCGGAACGCTCAAAGCGCAAGTCGGCGGCGGTAGGGGCTTCGGCATTTATTCGATCGAAAGGAAAACGCCGGCATTCTGGACGGCCGTGATCGGCGGTGCTGCGCTGACCCTGGCCTTCATTAGTCTGGGTGCCTGGGCCCTTCGCCGTTCCAGATCAAGAATGATGGAGGCAGATTCGAAAAAATGAATTTTCTTAGATCGTTGCTGCTATTCTCGGTTTTCTTCCTCGGCACGGGTTTTACCGAATGTTATAAGCCTGTTACGAATTCCGGTCTTCCGAAAGACATAAAGGTCCTGGCCGTCCCCGCCTTTCAATTCGAGACTCAAGGGCTCCGCTATCGGGTCGAATCTCGATTTACCGAAGCAGTGTCGAAGGAGATCATTCGCCGAGGTAACGGAATAAAAGTGCAGGGAATGCGAACAGGGGCTGACGCGGTTGTTGAAGGAAACATTCGCGACTTCGGTTTTTCCGGAGTTCTTCTGGATCGCGAGGGACGCGCCCGCGTGTATGAAGTTACGATCGTAGCGGCCGTAACCATACGCGATCTGCGACAAAACAAAGTGATCTACGACAATCAGAATCTGGTCTTTCGCGATTCGTTTGAATTCTCCCAGGATCCACGGTCATTTTTCAATGAAGAGGACCCGGCAGTGGAACGTATGTCCCGAGCCTTCGCCGAATCCATCGTATCTACCATCGTCAACGGAATGGGTGTAAGAGAAGAAAAGAAGTAGAGCACAAGAATGCCGGTAATTCGGAAAGAACAACTTCGCGAGGACCTAAAGAAACGTGATATCGCCAACGTGTATCTTTTGTGTGGCGAGGAAACATTTCTTCGTGATCTCGCGGCAAGGACGATCGCGAATTTCGCATTTTCCGACGGCGACCTGCGCGACTTTAATGAGACGGAGTTTAGCCTGAATCAAGCTGACGGCGTACGGGCGGCGCTTTCGGCCGCGGAACAACTCCCTATGATGTCGGTACGCCGCCTTATCAAGATCACGGATGTGCGAATCTCCGCCGGCGGGCGCCTCGACACGATAAAAGATGAGCATGAAAAGATGCTTGCGGATTTTCTTGAAAATCCGCCCCAACAAACCATTGTCGTATTCATTGCTGATGAACTGAATGGCACTCGAAAACTCTCTAAGCTCTTGAAGGAAAAATGTGTAACGGTCGAATTCGATCGCCTGGACAATGCAGATGTGATGAAGTGGGCGAAAGAAAAGATAGCCGAGGCCGGTTCTGAGATCGACGCAGAGGCCCTTCGGCATCTTGCCGGGCTGGTCAATGCGGATCTTCGCCGACTTCTGAATGAGATAACCAAGCTATCGACCGCCGCGCTTCCTGAGAAACGGATCACCATTGAAATGATCAATGATTCGATCGCAAATACTCGCGAAACAGGCCAGTGGGATTTTGTAAACCAACTTAATGCAGGGCGTAAGGCAGAGGCTCTCGCCGCTCTCAAGAAAATGCTCGATGACGGCGCCGAGCCGCTAATGATCCTCGGGCAGATCGCAGCAAGTTTTAGAAGAATTACCCTCGACGGAAGATCGGATCCCGTAAAAATGGCAAGAAAGATGCGAAAACTTGCCGAGACCGATCTTGCAATGAAAACCTCGGTCGGAGCTAGTGGACCGTTCGGTTTGCGTATGCACATCGAAAAACTTGCCTGCGAGCTTATGATTATCTGACGCTTCCGACTAATTTGAATCGCCAATGTATCGACGATTTCTCAAGCGATTTCTGGATATCCTTTTGTCAGTCGTCGTCCTGGTGTTGATCTCGCCAGTGATGGTCATTGTCGCGGTCGCGATCTATCTCGAAGACTCCGGAAGTATTATCTTTCGCCAAAAACGAATCGGTCGAGACGGCTCGGTCTTCGAACTTCTTAAGTTTCGGAGCATGCCTGAAAACATCGGCGATATTGAATCAGCTAAAGCAAGAGGGTTACCGATCACAAAGGTTGGGGGTTTCATTCGTCGCACGAATCTGGACGAACTACCGCAGCTGATCAACGTCCTTCGCGGCGACATGAGCCTCGTTGGCCCGCGGCCGCCCATACCGTCGCAACTTGGCCTCTGCCGACTTCGTGAGTCGAATGGTTCGATGTCATGTCTGCCGGGACTGACGGGCCTGGCGCAGATCAATGGTTACGATGGAATGCCTGACGAAGAAAAAGCCCAATGGGACGGTAAATATGTCGAATCAATGGGCCTTGTCGCTGACGCAAAAATTGTCCTTCGAACATTCGGTTATCTACGGAGAAAACCGCCTGTTTACTAGATCGGCTCGACGCCGGTTGCCTTGTTGAAATAATGATAAAGGTCGTTGAAATCGTGAACAGCGCGATTCAGGATCAGCGGAAGTTGCGGAATATCGCCAGTGTTGACAATAAGATTTAGGTTTCGAAGGAAGGCGTCGTGGGCGTTCATGGTAGTTCCACCCTCCTCCAATGACACCAGAAATAATCGGCGCCTTTCCGAAGAGTACATTGAATTAGCCTTTTGCTGGATCAACGCGGCACCGCCGAACTCCGCAGCGAAATCTGGCGAAAATACCAGCATCTCGGTTTTTCCTTCCCGAAGCCTCTCATTTGCCTGCCCAGGCGTCTCGGCAAGATAGACTCTATATCCGGCATCCGTCAGAGCTTTCGAAACCAGATTACGCTTCTCTCCGAGGCATAATAGAACGCGCCGGGGCTTTTCTTCTTTGTCCTCGGCCTCGACTGTCTTTTTATTGACCTGCAGCGCCGCAAGAAGCGACCGCATCGCCGAGTTTATTTGAAATTCCGATTCCTTTTCCGCAAACTCGGTTTTTCCTTCGCTTGCGGCCGGAGCCGGCTTGCTGGCCTCAAGCTGTTGAGTTGTTGAGGTGGCCTCACCCGTCGGACTCTTGGTTCCACGGAGCAAATTCTGACAGCGCGGACAGCGAACAGTAAAATTTCCGGTCGGAACTTTGGATTCGTCCAACTGTAGTGAAACGGAGCAATTGTCACAGCGTAAGATCATAATTTTATGGTCGCATTCGGATATTGATTCGCGGCACAAATCGTATGTGCTTATTCGATCATGTCGAGCACTGAACTCGGGCGGACCGGAGCGGCGGGAGCGGGTGGCGAGCTAATCGAAGGTGCGTCGGGTGTTCGCTTAACATAATCTTCTGTAGATGCCAGCCCCTTCAGTTGAAGCAAAAGATTATTCTGGTTGGTTGAGTACGATAGCCCGTCTTCCAGCGTGATCGATTTTTCTTCGATCATTTTTCTAATCACCGAATCGAAGTCCTGCATTCCGTCGATCTCACCGTCGCGGATCGCGTCAAGCAGTGTCTTACCCTCGCTTTCACCTTTTTCTATGTACTCACGGGTTCGCGGATTGGATCGGAGAATCTCTACCGCGGCCAATCGGCCCTTTCCGTCCGCTCTTGGGATCAGACGTTGTGAAACGATATAGCGAAACGTCTGGGAAAGCCTTGTGCGGATCACACGCTCCTCATTCTTTGGATACAGCCCAATAATACGGTCGATCGTCTTCGACGCATCGATGGTGTGGAGAGTCGAAAGGACAAGGTGGCCCGTCTCGGCGGCTTCCAAGGCTATTTCGGCGGTTTCCAGATCGCGCATTTCGCCGACCAGAATGACTTTTGGTGCCTGTCTTAGCGCAGCCCGAAGAGCTGACGCAAAGTCCTTGGTGTCGGCTCCTACTTCACGCTGGTTGATCGTACATTTCTTGTGATTGTGAAGAAATTCGATCGGATCCTCGATGGTAACGATATGATACGACTTGGTGTCGTTTATTCGATCAATGATCGCCGCCAACGTCGAGCTTTTGCCGGATCCAGTTGGGCCAGTAAGCAAAACAACACCATTTCGGATGTTGGCAATGTCGGCAAGTTGGATCGGCAACCTTAGATCCTCAAAACTCGGGATCTCAGTCGGAATGACCCGCATTACTATTGAGAATGAATTTCTCTGCTGAAATATATTGACACGGAATCGGCACTTTCCTGGAAGGGCATAGCTAACGTCGGCCGTACGCGTCTTTGCGAGTTGTGCGGACGCGTCAGGATTGTCGCGCAGGATCGACATCGCTATCACCTCCGTCTGATAGGCCGTTAGGCGGCCGAGCCCGAGAGGCGAGGTTGAATAAAGCGTGCCGTTTATTTCTACCTGCGGGGTTTGCCCGCAGGAGAAATTCAGGTCGCTAACGTTCTCGGAGGTGAGCAGCATCTGCTCAATAATCGGTGCTACGTCAAGCAAACTCATGATGGATGGAAATGCTCCTGGCTAAGTGTCGCAAAGGGAAAGATGAGAAAAGACGTTAGGCGATACGAGCGGGGCGTGTGGAGTCGCCAAAAAGCATTATGACCTACAAAAGGGCCAAATGCAATGTTTTTTTAACATTGCCTGTACCCGGGAAAATGCTAACCATCTGTCAGAGAAATAAGCATTTCCGCGGTTGCGGTGATCGCTGACGGGTCCGAAACTAAGCCAGCTATCAAGGCAACTGAGTCTGCCCCGGACCGTAGAACGTCGCGAAGATTACTTGAGTTGATCCCGCCAATCGCCACAAGCGGCATTTCCCCTAACATCTCGCTCTTTGCGGCATTGAGCGTCTCGATCCCAACAACGGCGTCCGGATTTTCTTTAGAAGATGTAATAAATATCGGGCCGATGGCGATGTAATCGACTGGAAAGCTCATCGCTGCTTGTGCCTGATCGGCCGAGTGGGCGGAAAATCCGATTATCGCATCCGGGCCAAGGATCCGTCGTGCATCCGCCGGCGACAAATCTTCCTGGCCCAGATGAACGCCGTGAGCGTTAAGGGCCATTGCAATGTCAACCCTGTCGTTTATGATGACCGTCACGTTGTGACGGCGAGCTAAATCAACGACTGGCTTTGCCGATTCAAAAAAATCACGAGGACTCGCATGCTTTTCGCGCAGTTGGACAAGTCTTATGCCTCCTGCGATCAATCGCTCGACTTGCTCAAGATGTGAAATCCCTGAAATATGCGCATCGGTAATGGCGTAAATTTTCGGTGGGTTGAAATTCAAGGCGCTGATAGAAACAGGATCAAACGAGCGACTTCATCATAAGATAGCAGGCCTCGTTGTTTGTGTAATAATTCTCGATCCGCTGTACAACAGCATAGCCGAAGGCTCTATACATCTCCTGGGCCGCCGTATTACTTACGCGAACCTCGAGTACTACAGTGGTTGCCTCTCTTTTCTTCAATGCATCCTCTGCATGGACAAGAAGCATCTCGCCAATTCGCCGCCGCCGGTGCTCCGGAGCAACACCGATCGTTGTTAGATGCCCCGAGCCATTGTTGTTCATCATCACGAAAACAAACCCGACCGTTTCGTCCAGCGGTGTAACCGCTCTGTAGCTCAATGCGTTGGGAGCATTGAACAAGTAAGCGAACGTGTGTCTTGTATAGTTTTCCCCGTTTTGAAAACACCGAAGGTTTAGCCGCAACACTTCCTGCAGATGGTCACGAGTGAGGGTCCGCACCTTGTAGGTTGTCGGCGGCGCAGGCACGATCATTTCGGGCTCTTCGATTTGCGTCGAGCCCAGAAAATTGCGGATCGTTTGTAAAACTGCCATGTAGATCACGATATTCCCGCACGGCCCGAATACGCAATCCGTCAACCGGCTATCCAAAATATAAAGGAATAGAATTGGCGAATCAATCAGATTGCTGCAGCCCGGGCAAAATTACATTCCAATCTTCTTTGTTTACTAAGTGATAAGCATGCAGTCGCCGTAACTAAAAAACCGGTATCGTGCTTCGACTGCGTGGCGGTACGCCCTTAGGGTCAGATCATGTCCCGCAAAGGTCGAGACCAGAATAAGTAATGAGCTGCGAGGCAGATGAAAATTTGTAAGTAATGCGTTAATCGCACGAAATTCGTAGCCGGGTGTAATGGTTAGGTCCGCCGAAGCTCGTTCCGCCGTGTATCCGCCGTTGCGCGCGAGGGCTGTTTCAAGAGTACGCGTTGTTGTTGTTCCCACGGCCACGATCCGTCGTCGTTCCGCGCGAGAACGATTCAGAATGTCCGCCGATTCACGGCTGATCTCATACTCTTCCGGCAAAACACGGTGCTGCGAGATGTCGTCGACGCGCACGGGCTCGAATGTCCCATACCCGACGTGAAGCGTGATCTCACAAACATCGACGCCGGAGGAGCTTAATTCTAAAAGCTTTTCCGGTGTGAAATGAAGTCCGGCGGTCGGAGCGGCGATCGCACCCTGGTTTTTCGCAAAAACGGTCTGATAACGGTCGCGATCCGTGTCGGGTGAAGCGATCTGACGCTTGATGTATGGGGGGAGTGGCGTTCGTCCAAACTTTTCGAGCATCGGTTGAATGTTATTGCCGGAATCGAATCGGATGGTCAGGCGCCCCTCTCTATTTTCAAGCACTTCTGCGTCAAAACCTTCTCCGAAGTTTATTTTCTTGCCCGACGGCAGGCGTCTCGCGGGCCGGCCGAGCGATTCCCACAAACCATTGCCAATGTCACGAATGAGAAAGATCTCCACCTTTGCGCCCGTTTCCGATCTGCCGAGAAGCCGGGCAGGAAAGACCTTTGTATTATTAAGGACGAGGGTATCATCGGGGTGAAGCAAGCTTCCTATGTCGTGGAAATAGGTATCTTTCAAAGAACCGGACGAACGATCGACTACCATCATCCGTGACGCACCTCTTTCTGCCAGCGGTTCTTGAGCGATCAGTTCCTCGGGCAGGTCATAGTCAAAGTCATCGATGCGCATTTCTCAATATTTTCGGGGATTCCCGAGGCAAAATAAAACGGCACACTTCAAAAAGTATGCCGTTTTAATAGATCTCTGATCGTTAGATCAGTCTAATAACTATTAACCTCGGTTGAATTACTTATCATAATATCACCCCCTGTGGCTAGAGTATCGCATACCGTGCTTGTCGGAAACAAGGTTTTTGTATAAATTTCCGCCGTAAATCTGATAAAATCGCATCTAAAGGATGAGAGTCTTTGTCCCCTTTCCCCCCAGTTGAGACAAATACGATTTACGGTTGGCCGTCAAAGTATCAAGCTTTGAAAGCGGCATTTAATTTAAGCAGAGAGGAGAATATATGAATATCAGAAAGACTATTTCATTCGCTTCCATGTTAGCGTTTGCAGTGGTTTCGATACTGATTTTCTCGAACGCGGGACATGCTCAGGGACGGTATGCGAGTACTTACTCGAGGAACCAGGTGAGCGACATTATCAAGCGTGCCGAGAACAGCAGCGACAAGTTTAGAACCGACTTTCGCAATCAGATGGATCGGAACAATAACCTTAGCGGCAGCCAAAAGGCCCAGTTCAACAATAACGTAGCAAATTGTGAGGATTCGCTTGATCGCCTACGCCGACGATTCGACAGCGAAAACACCTGGTGGAATACTCGAAACGAAGTTCAAAACGTTATCAGTTCTTCGCAGAATGTGAATACGATGATGAACATTTTGCCATTCCGGCGAAATCTTGAACGTCAGTGGACGAGTCTGCGAAACGATATAAACACGCTTGCGGACACTTATGATCTACCCGGGTTGAACGGCGGCGGTTGGAACGGTGGACCATGGAATCCGGGAAATCCAGGTGGTGGTGGCGGTGGAAATGTTCCCAATTGGGCCCGGGGTACGTTTTACGGGCGTAATCCAGAAACCGGCGGTACGATCACGATGACCGTGGCACAAAATGGTTCGGTAACTCTCGTTTTTGATGGTGGAGCCCCGAGTTATGCAACCATGAACGGCACGATCTTGCAAAACGGACCATATAGGTCGCGAGTGTCTAGAATAAACAACGGGATTCGCACTACTGACACCAGAAATAACTCGTATATCGATTACTTTCGAAATGGCGGGGGCGGTCCGATCGGCGGAAGTGTGCCAAGCTGGGCCATCGGAACCTTTTACGCGCGAAATCCGCAGAACGGGGGCAGAATCGTGATGACCGTAAATCAAAACGGCAGCGTCGTGCTTACGTATGACGGTACAAACCCGACGTACGCAACGATAAGTGGAACCTTATTGACTAACGGCCCATATACATCCAGGGTCACACAAATAAGAAACGGGATTCGGACCACCAGCACGTCGGATGGCAGCGCCATTGATTATTATAGGCAAAATCGCTGATTCTGAGAGCGATTGGATCCTAAGATAACAACAGCACGCCGGATCGGCGTGCTGTTCTCTTTTTGAATCAATATAATTCCCAATTCTTTTGGGAAGAGCGCGCGGGACAGAGAAATGGACCCACGAATGGAAGCTGAATTCGAGAGAAAAGTGGTACCGGAGGTCGGACTCGAACCGACATGGGCGTTAAGCCCGCCAGATTTTGAGTCTGGTGCGTATACCAATTTCGCCACTCCGGCTTGGAACTTTGAATAATAAAACTCTTCACACGGCGAGGTCAAGAATCACCCGGCAATTATAGGTATTACCTGGAAGCACCATTCGCCCCGAATTACTTAACTAACAGGCCCAATGCCATTTCAGAAATTGCGGAAAAAACCAGTAATGTAAGTCAAAAATCCTATAGAACAGGCATTTTTTCTATAGAAAAACTCAATATTTCTATAGAAAAAGGCAATATTTTTATAAAAAAACTCAATATTTCTATAGAAAAGACAATATTTCTATAGAAAAACTCAATATTTTTATAAAAAAACTCGATATTTCTATAGAAAAACTCATTATTTTTACAAAAAAACTCATTATTTCTATAGAAAAACTGAATATTTCTATAGAAAAAGTGAATATTTCTATAGAAAAGACAAATATTGGAGGGGAAAAGCCACACCTTTTGTTGCAGAAGCAGAAAGGCTAAACATTCGGAGCAAAGCATTTACGGCTACGTATTATTGAGATTCGACGGCGGAGGTTGAACTCGCCCACCGAATCAATGGCAGGGGGCCGCGATCCCATCGGGGATTAGTGACGACCCCGATCGGGCTGATCGTATGATGAGCTCCTGTCCGCGGAGGGCGTGGGCTGCTCCAACTTGTATTCGAGTGCAATACAATGCTGAAGGACTGAAGGAGATCTTCACACTATCACATCATTCTCGCTGCTTCAGCTCGCAGGCAATTGCAAAAAGCAGGAAAGAAAGGCTCGTGGCAATGCCGAAGTCGCTAAAAATTTATTGCCAAATCTTGTGTGCGTGTGTTAAATTCTGTTTGCCGGATTCTTCCGTCGCTGGACGGTCTCGCCTGTAAATCCGATTCCAAGAACCAACCCTAAAACGGCCGAAAAAATCCCCATGTTTGGCAACGATCAGACCCCCCCAAAACTCCTAATCATTGAATCTGACGCCGAAAAGCGCCGGTTGTTGACGACCTACTTCTCCCGTCGTTATGAATGTGTTGCGACAGATTCAGTTGCCGCCGCGCTTGACCTCGCAGGGCGTTCGCCATTTACGGTCGTTCTGGCGGCAATTCACCAACCTGAAATTACACCACAGGCTCTTATCCCACATTTACATGCCGTGTCTCCCCGTACCATGCTTGTCATCCTGGACGAAGAGGGTATAGAGGAGAACAGTGCTTCCGGGTTTCGCGCCGGAGTATTTGAGATCGTTCAAACGCCGATCTCGCTAAAGGCTATAGAGGCCTCCGTAAGCAAAGCGTTTAGTCAGTTTGAGCTACACAACCTCAAAGAACAATATCAACATCATCTTGAAGATCTGGTCTCCGAGCGGACGGCAGAGCTCGATAAGGCTCTCGACGAGATCGAGAATTCATACCGGATGACATTAAAAGCACTGGTACAAGCTCTCGAAACGCGCGATTTTGAAACGGCCGGGCATTCAGAGCGGGCCGTGACCTTCAGTCTTCGGCTTGGGCACGAGGTTGGACTTTCGAAGGACGGCATGCGTGACCTCGAACTTGGTGCGCTTCTTCATGATGTAGGAAAGATCGGGGTTCCCGATGCCATCCTTAACAAGCCTACCGATCTCGATGAATTGGAATGGGCAAAGATGCGGCTGCATCCGCTGCATGGTCAGGAAATACTACGCAATATTCCTTTTCTCAAGGGAGCGGCACGAATCGTAGCGCAGCATCACGAACGGTGGGACGGTTCGGGATATCCAAAGGCACTACGTGGTGAGGCGATCGATATCGGTGCCCGTATTTTTGCCGTGATCGATGCCTTCGACGCGATGATCAGCAAACGTGTATTCCGCGACAGCCGAACCTACGAAGAAGCGCGATCAGAGATCGAGAAGTATTCCGGTTCGCAGTTCGATCCGATGGTTGTAGAGGCGTTCAAGAATGTCCCGAAAGAAGACTGGGAAATATTGCTTGACCGTTCCCTTCTGGAGAAAGAAAAGACGGTTTCGCCGCAGGTCGTGGTTGCATCACTCGTATACACCGAAAAGCATCTCGAAATGGTTCACTAGTTTTCGCCGTCCTGAACACCGAGCAGCAACAAAACCCTCGGCCGTTCATTCAGCCCCGTCTGGATGTAATTGAGTTTTCGTTCGTGAGAACAGGTCCGTTTAGACTTCGTTAAGAATTACGACCTCGATCCGGCGTTTGGCATCATCAAGAAAGGTTTCTATGTCCGCAGCTACCCTGTCTTCGGTCAATGTTTTATTGATGCTGCTGCGCTTTTCATCGAGAGTTGGCATCAGCAGCCCAGGAAACCGCCGGCGAAAATCGGGGGTGAAAATGTCACGGTAGTATTTAGCCTCGTCCTCGGGCGTAACGACGATAAAGGACCGAAAACGAAAATCAAGGTATTTCTCGATCGTCAGCCGATCGATGATGATCCGCTCGAAATTAGGGTCTTTGATCGACGTGAACCCGACCTTTCTTAGCCTCACTTCGAATTCCGCGGGAGAAGCAAATCGGGCAACAAGTTCTGCCGTCGCAGCACTTATCTCCTTTTCGTCCGGAGCCTGACGGGGAACGCGCTCTGCTTCGAGCGTAAAAAGACGCTGATTGATCTGTGTTTGCAGGGCACGATTAAGATCTTCGGATGATGGCGGATCGATCGAGATACGGGGTTCGAGAGCCAGCTGCCACAAGAGATCCGAGTAGGTTATCAGTTCGGAACGGACACCGTCATTCACGACCGCAATTGATTTGTCGACCGTGGTCTGTGCGGCGGCAATGTGTGCCACAGCCGCAATTAGAAACATCGGAATCGCCAAACCAAATCCCAATCCTCGCAGAATCACCCCAAATCGCAGTTTCATAACGCCTTTATTGATTTTTACGTGGAAACTAAATATGTGTCAATACACGAGATAGTTTGTTAAACACATTGACAATTTGTTCAAAAAGTTTTCTAATCTAAGATAGGGCTAAGCGACTCCTTCGCAGCCTTTCTACCTTCACCCCGCGTCAACGTTAAACGCTGCCGCCTCCGACATAAATCTTTTCAGAATGCTGGTTTCTCCAAGCCCCAAGAAGGACGGCAGAACTTTACCTGCCGGCGAGCGAGTTGAAAATGCGTCTTTTGACCTGAAGACCATTTCCGAACTCGGTCGCAGCCTGCTTCTTACCGTTCATCCCAAAAAAGTCGCAGCTCGTGTGGCGGTAGCAATTCAGGCGGGCGTTCAAGCAGAAACCTGTGCTTTCGTCGCCGAACTTAAAAACATAGGAATGGTGAGCTGCGCATTTTCCGAAGAGGGGGATGTAAGCGAAAACTCCCTGATCAGGTCGCGGTTCGAAAAATGGCTTGATTTCCTGCCGCCGCAGATCGGGTATCTCGAGGAAAACACGCGCGAGTTCTTTATCACGGGAAGACATAGGGTCGAGTATGTTTCACCGCTGCGGATCGATGGCGACATCAAGGGAGCGATCATTACTGCCTTCACCCGAAAGCAGGATTTTGTCGAGAGAAAGGCTCACCTCATCGACGCGGCGACGCAGATGGCCGCGATGAGCGTTAACCTTTCCGCACACTACGAAGCCGCCCTGAATAATTCTATCAATAGGGCTAAAGAAGAGAATCGAAAGTTTACCGAGGCGGTTCTCGACTCACTACCAGTTTCACTTTATGTTGTTGACCGCGACTACAAGATCGTGACCTGGAACCGCCACCGGGAGATCGGTGTTCAGGGCATACCGCGCGATACAGCGATCGGACGTGACGTATTTCAGGTGCTCGCCAAATTTCCGGAGGGAAGGCTGCGGCAGGAATTTGAAAGAGTTTTCCGTACAGGGAGCATTGAGCGGATCGAACAGCAGACCGTCGGCGACGATGGTTCCACAAAGCACTGGATGGTCAGCAAAGTGCCGATGAAAGATCTCGCAACCGGTAGGGTCACACATGTAATAACTATCGGCGAAGACGTAACCGTCAGGGTCGAAGCTATCCACGCTATCGGTCGCGCAGAAAAGCTTGCCGCGGTGGGGCGCTTAGCTGCTGGTGTAGTTCACGAGATCAACAATCCGCTTGCCACGATCGCAGCATGTGCGGAGGCTTTGGAACAGCGGGTGGACGAAGGAGCATTTGCCGAGTCCGAGGCATCCGATGACCTGAACGAATATCTCGGGCTGATCAAGAGCGAAGCCTTTCGCTGCAAATCGATCACAACCGGGTTGCTTGACTTTAGCCGTGTGCGAACCGGCGAACGCACGCCTGTCGATGTTGCGGAGGTACTACGATCGTCGGCAAGATTGATCTCCCATCAGAAACGAGGCGGAAGTATTAAGATCGACGTCGACGCGAATGACGCTCTTCCCACAGTAAACGCCGATGCCGGCCAGATCCAGCAGGCCGTTATCGCCCTCGGCACAAATGCTATCGATGCAATGCCGGAGGGAGGAGAGCTTGCTTTTCGGGCATACGTTCGCGCAAACAGCATAATCATTGAGATCGAGGATTCAGGCGTTGGTATCGAACCCGATCATTTATCCAAGGTGTTTGAACCTTTTTTCACCACCAAAGAGGTGGGTCACGGTACAGGCCTCGGGCTGGCGGTTTGTTACGGGATCATTACCGATCACGGCGGCCGCTTAAGCGTTCGTTCAAGTCCCGGAAAAGGGACGGTTTTTTCAATCCTATTACCCTTAACATGATCGCAGTCGATCTAAGCTTTTGATGTAAAACGACCTCACTCCCAAGCGAGACAATATGGCAAAACTTTTGGTGGTTGATGACGAAAAAAATTTACGCCTTGTGGTTCAGAAAGAACTAACACGGCAAGGCCACGACGTCGAGACCGCATGCGATGGCGAGGACGGATGGGCAATGCTCGAGTCGCAAGACTTTGACGTGCTTCTTTGCGATATTAATATGCCGCGGCTTGATGGTATGGGCCTGCTACGCCGTCTTTGCGAGAGAAGTGCCCTTCGGCCTGAGGTCATCATGCTCACCGGCCAGGCAACGGTCGAAACCGCTATCGAGGCAATGAAGCTTGGAGCCTACGATTACCTGACAAAACCCTACCGGATAACCGAGCTTTCAGCGCTTGTCACGCAGGCGGCGGAAAAGCAGGAACTAAAGGTTGATAATCAGCGTCTCCGGGCACAGATCGAGCGATCGGCGAAATCGGTTCCGGACATCGTCGGCGAATCGCGTCACATGAAAGAAATTCTGCGGCTTGTCCAACGTGTCGCTCCATCTGACACCTCAGTGCTAATCACTGGCGAATCCGGTACGGGTAAGGAATTGGTCGCTCAGGCGATACATCGGCTTAGCAAACGAAAGGACAAAGCTTTCATCGACCTCAACTGTGCGGCGCTTCAGGACACGCTGCTCGAATCCGAACTTTTCGGATATGAGGCGGGCGCCTTTTCGGGTGCGCGCACAAGAAAGCTCGGCCTATTTGAATTGGCCAACGGCGGAACTCTTTTCCTCGACGAGATCATGGAAATGCCTCCGCAGCTTCAATCAAAACTTTTGCGGGCTCTGGAAACACGTTCCTTTTTCAGGGTCGGCGGCGTTAAAAAGGTCGACGTTGACGTCCGCCTGATCGCGGCGACCAATCGCGATAAAGAGAAGGCTCTTGCCGAAGGGATCTTCCGGTCCGACCTTATGTACCGGATAAATAGTTTCGAAATCGAGATTCAACCGCTTCGCGAGCGTCGCGAGGATATCGAGCCGCTTGCCCGTCATTTGCTGGAAAAGATCGCCGGGCCGAATGCTCCGGAACTTATGCAGCCGACAATCGACGCGCTTGTTGCTTTCGATTGGTCGGGTAATGTTCGCCAACTTCGCAACTGCCTCGAACGAGCCGTGCTCCTGGCCGACAACGGAAAGATCACGATCCGGGAACTTCCGCCCGAGGTCATTTATCGAGCCGAACGGCCGAACGTGTCCGTCAGCTACAACACGCCGACATCCGGTGCAGTAGGAGCGTTTCAAAACGCGTCGCCGACAAATCTCCGTGACGTCGAGCGGCAACAGATCGTCCACGCCCTTGAAAAAACAGGTTGGCATCGCGGCAAAACTGCCGAAATGCTTGGCATCTCACCATCGACCTTGTATCGCCGCTTGCGCGAATACGATCTCGAAGCCCGATAACTTTTTTTCCACAAACTTATGAAAT
>Ga0207712_10001011_pt1 | contig 20023 bp, 19 predicted proteins | sample KBSS44metaG_FD_184402 | JGI IMG/M metagenome (GOLD analysis project Ga0207712, IMG submission 184402) | Switchgrass rhizosphere microbial communities from Kellogg Biological Station, Michigan, USA - KBS S4-4 metaG (SPAdes) (version 2) | ecosystem: Host-associated > Plants > Roots > Rhizosphere... | reverse complement strand
ATGCCTTGCACCAACACTGTCTGAGGGGGATGTCGTCATTCTAGACAATGTGCCTACACATAAGGTCAAAGGCGTACGCGAAGCGCTTCGGGCAGTTGGCGCAGGACTCCTTTATCTACCGGCTTACAGTCCGGATTTGAACCCGATCGAGCAGGTATTTTCGAAACTGAAAGCGCTGCTACGCAAAGCTGGCGCGCGTACACGCGAATTACTGTGGAGTACGATCGGTCATGTTATCGGCAAATTTACTCCGCAGGAATGCCGCAACTACATTACCAATTCTGGCTATGGGCTCGAGTAACCTGAAAACGCTCTAAGCCAATTGAGTGTCAACGACCTGCTCGAACTGCGCTGGATTTCATCTGACGGACTTTTAGGCCGCCGCCACACCGTCGACGCGTGTCGCTGCGGTGCGTTTGCCGGCTGCCTTCTTCTTCCGCGCGTCGATGTCCATCCATTTGCGGATCTTGTCGCCGCAACGGTCGGCCTCGAGCTGCGCAATGTCGGGATCCCGCGCGAGGACTGCGTCGATCATGCGATTGCGCTGATGGCGGAAGTCCAGGTATCGTGATCGTTGGCCCAGCAGGATATCGTCTACCGGGGACAAACTCGCGACCAGATCGAGAGAGATCCGCAGATAGAGGTAGAGCACGCGGTTGCGGGACAACCGACCGATGATATTGTTCTGCTGCAATTCAGCTTTGAGGAAGACGGTGAAGCCGTAGTCCTTCTCGTCGATGGCGCGGTCGTGTTCGAGGAATGCGGCGAGTTCGGCGTAGCCCTCCTCGTCCATGTTGAGCGCGGCCAGCGGCGCAAGCTCGCGGCGAAGCGTCGAAGTCGACGCAAGGATCTCGCCGATCGCGACATGCTCGAGCTGAAGCCAGATCGCCGCCATATGGACGACCGCAGAAATGTCCGGCCGCGTCGTGAAGTAGCCACCGCCTGGACCGCGGCGAACATTCATGAGCTGCTCCTGACCCAGCAGCGCAGCGGCCTGGCGCAGCGTCGGACGGCTGATGCCCAGGCGTCGGAGAAGCTCCTCTTCTTGTCCCAACAGGGTGCCAGGATCGCGCTGGATGCATTCCCGCCGCAGTTGATTGACGGCCTTGCGGACCACCGGCTGCGACTTTGAGCCGGGTTGGCGAGTGAGGATCAATGGTTTCATAGGGACATATCTCACGGCTCCTGGCTGAAGACCAGCCTGCTTTCGATAACCCGGATATGGTAGCGAAAGCCACATCCGCCGCTCACAGGTCTCGGATTTATCCAACTGGCACCGTGGTGCCTGCATAGGGAAAGTTTCCCGCGGCCTATCCCTGTACTTCAATTCCCGTTATCCCGAGCTGCTGCCAGATCGCCGTCGGTCGAACCCGCAACTTGGATGTCCGGCCGCTGGCCGGCTCTGCAAGAGGAGATGATGATGGATCCGCGCGATGAAGATTAAAGCGGCAGTCGCCACCGCGGCCAACGCGCCGCTGCAGATCATGACCGTCGATCTCGCGCCTCCCGGCGAGGGCGAGGTTCTCGTTCGGATGCACGCGGCGGGCCTGTGCCACAGCGACCTCAGCCTGATGGAGGGCAAGATCGGGCACTATGGCTTCCCGATCGTCCCCGGCCACGAGGGGGCCGGTACGGTGGTGTCGTGCGGTCCCGGCGTGACCGGCCTTGAGCCCGGCGACCACGTCGTTCCCGTCGCGATACCGGAATGCCGGGTCTGTCCCAATTGCACGTCGGGCAAGACAAACGCCTGCGTCGAGATGCGCAACCCGCCTTCGCCGCGGTTCGCTCTGGATGGCGCCCCGGTGACCGCGTTCTGCGGCCTGGGCACGTTCGCCGACCACGCCGTGATCACCGAGAGCCGGCTGGCCAAGATCCGCCCCGACGCACCCGACCACATCGTGTGCTACATCGGATGCGGTGTCATCACCGGAGTCGGCGCCGCGCTCCAGACCGCGAAGGTCGGGCCGGGCTCGTCGGTGGCCATCGTCGGCATGGGCGGAATCGGTCTCAGCGTGCTGCAAGGTGCTCGGATCGCGGGTGCGGCGAAGATCATCTGCATCGATCTCAATCCCGAGCGCGAAGCCATTTGCCGTGATTACGGCGCGACCCACTTCATCGACGCCCGCTCCGCGCCTGACCTGGTGTCGGCGATCAATGCGATCGTGCCGGGCGGGGTCGACTTCGGGTTCGAGTGTGTCGGCCATCCGGCGCTCATGCGCAGCGTGCTGGAAGCGACCAATCCGGGGTGGGGGATGGGGATAAGTGTCGGGATCCCGCCATCGGGCACCGAGCTCGTGTTCGACCCGTCGTCTTTCATGACGGGCCGCAGTTGGAAGGGCTCAGTGCTCGGCGGCGAGAAGACGCGAACGACGATTCCACGCCTCGTCGACTGGTATTGCGACGGTTTCCTCAAGCTCGACGAGCTGATCACTCACCGGCTTTCGCTCGACGAGATTAACCGCGGCTTCGACTACATGAAGAGCGGCGAAGCAATCCGTTCGGTCATCCTTTTCGACTGACCGGGCGCGCCTGGGCCAAAGCTATCGTTGCGGATAGCAAGCGAAGCCGCGACCGACGGTGGCACCACCATCGACGGTGAGCTCCTGGCCGGTAAGCCCTGGCGCCGCGTCGGAAAGAAGGAACAGGCAGGTTTGCGCGATCTCGTCGGCCAGCACGGGCTTGCCGGTCGGCACCATTCGCTCGACCAGGTCCGAGTCGAACGACATGCGACCGTCGGGTGCGAGCGTTACACCAGGCGCCACCGCATTGACGCGAACCCCGCGCGCAGCCCACTCGACCCCGAGCTGGCGGACCAGCCCGGCGGCGCCGGCCTTGGCTGCGGCATAGGCCGCGATACCCGGCGCAGCCATCTGTCCGCCGGTTGAGGTTATGATGACGATCGAGCCGGAGCCTTGCGCCAGCATCGCTCGGCCGGCCTCCTGCGCGCAGCGGAACGGGCCGGTCAGGCCTTGCTCGAGATTCTCTGCCCAGTCGTCCTCGCTTACGTTTTCGGCCGCGGCGTGCCGACGGGTCATGCCGGCGCAGACCAGCCCGTCGATGCGACCGAAGGCCGCGACCGCGGCATCGACCAGGGCGCGAGCCGTCGCGCGGCTCGCGGCATCTCCCGCCAGGGTTCCGACAGCCGTGGCGCCTCGCACGCGGCATTCGGCCGCGGTGGCGGCGAGTGCATTGGCATCGAGATCGCACAGGACCAGCCGAGCTTTCTCGGTCGCGGCGGCAAGCGCGACCGCATAGCCGATGCCGCTGCCCGCTCCAGTTATCGCAACGACCGCCATGCGGGATCCGCTCCTAAGCCAGGCATTGGCTTCCTCCTCCTGCCATCAGGTGACCGCGGTGACCTCGGCTTCGCGCGCGGCCTCCGGGCCCGGGTTTCGCTTGGCGATCGACCCTTGCAGCTTGAGCGTCGGCAGCAGAGCCAGGGCGGCTACTATCGCCATCGCCAGCAAGGCCATGTGGTAGGAACTCGGCGAGGGATAGAGATGGCCGTCATTTCCGCGCACGCTGGACAAGGCCAGCATGCTGTTAATCGCTTGTGCGCCGATGGCCTGGCCACTTGATCGGAAGACGGCCATCATGCCGATCGCCTCGCTGGTGCGGCTCTCCGGCGTGATAGCGACCATCGTCGTGGAAAACGCCGCGACGGACGCCGAGACGCCGAAGTTGATCAGCGAAAATCCCACGATCACCAGCGGTAGCGAACCGCTGAACGTCAGCGGAATGAGGCACGCGAGACTTCCCACCAGGCACGCGATCACGATCGCGTAGCGCGTGCCCGATCGCGCGATGATCGCGCCCGCCAGCATCGAGCCGATCATTCCGACGATCAGGGTTGGCGTCTTGAACGCGCCCATCATCGTCGCGGAAAGGCCGAAGCCGACCCCGGTTTCGGGCGATTGCTGAAGCAGCGGCGCCAAGATCAACAGCGCCTGCATGATGCTCACCGAAATCGCAAAATAGCCGAGGTTCGCTGCGAGGACGCCGGGCGAGGCGAACATCCGGACGTCGATCAGCGGATTGGCACAGCGGCGCTCCTGGAGATACCAGGCGACGAGGAGGACCAACGAAATCGGCGCCACCACGAGGCCCGTCGCACCAAGCGCGCGACCCTCCCCGAACAGCGTGATGAAGACCAGTAGGCCGGCGATGCCCAGGCTGAACAGCAGGCCGCCGATCCAGTTGATGCGTCCAGCCGGCGCCCTGGCGCCATCGGGCGGCAACAGTAGAAGCACCGCTGCGAAGGCGATCGCGGAAAGCACAAGTTGGAAGCCGAAGATGGACCACGCGCCGAATTGGTCGGTCAAGCTGCCGGCGATGACAAGGACCAGTGCCGAACTCGCCGCGGCCAAAGTGATGGTTACGCTCACGCCAAAGGGGATCTTGTCCGCCGGCAGGTGCTCGCGCATGATGCCCAGGATCAGCGAAAGGATGACCCCCGCGGCGCCCTGCACGGTTCGTGACGCGACGATTACCCAAAGATCCTCGGTGATCATGCCGATGACCGATCCCGCTGCGCTCAATGCCAGCACGAGAAGCGTGATCCGCCGCCGCCCATACATGTCGCCGAGCCGACCGAACACCGCGGCGCCCACCGCCGACACGAGCAGATAGGAAGAAAAGATCCAGCCGATTCCGGCGTCGTTCCCGAACATGCCCTGCCACGCGTGCATCCCGGCCAGCACCGCGACCGAGCCGGCGACCGAGACGAGCTCGACGACTTGCAGCACGAGCAGAATGACCCACTGTCGAGCCGACATCAATTCATCCTCCAGTTATCCGGGCGAATTGCCCCAGGCGAACGCTTGCGCATCTCTCACACCATTGCCGACCCAGATCAAAGCTACGCGGCGAATTCGGAAAGATGGGGTGCAAAGACGTGATCGATCTTGTCATCAGTCAACCCGAACTCGGCCAGATCGTAGTCGAACCGGCCATCGGCGTGCCGTGGATTTTCATCGTGCCAATGCGCCACCGCCGCACGGGTTTCGGCCGTCACGAGCGCACCGGCGAAGGCATAGATGCGCTCGATGGCGGGCAACGGATCGGTCACGAAATCGCGAAACGCGACGTGAACGAAGCGCTCGTCCCCGTGGCGCGCGCGGAAGTCCATGAAGCGCTCGATCGCCAGCGAGAGGTTGCGCAGCCAGACGTCGCGAATCCGATCGCGATCCACCTTGCGGGCGAATTGCCGCTGCGCCAGCTCGACCAGCTTGAGCATCGAGCCGACGCTCGACCGCGGGTGGCGGTGGGTCATCACCAGCTTGGCATCAGGAAAGACGTTCACCAGGGCATCGAGCGAGAGCAGGTGCGGCGGCGACTTCGGGACCCACCGCTTGCCCGGTGAGCGCGGGAAGTCCGGGTCGGCGCCGCGCAGGTACCAGCGCAACGCGATTTCGAGCAGCGTGCCGAGCTGCGCATGCCCGTCGGTCCGCGCGAGGGTGTCCTCGCGCGACGCAATGCCATCGATTTGCTCGCCCGCGCGCACCAGACTGGCGGCGAGCTCTGCCCAAGGGGCCTGGGTGGCAGTCACTACGCGGGGAGGCCTTGAGGAAAGTCGGCTTCGCCGGCCGATACGAATTGGGTTCGGACTTCTTCTAGGCGCCGTTGGTGAGCGCCTTCGATGATTTTGACCGCCGCGGCACCCAGCACGAGCCGCTGCGGTGGCGGAGAGTGGTGCATGGCGCCAAGGATGATGCGCGCGGCTCTATCGGGATCGCCGGGCTGTGCCCCGAGCCCTTCCGCCGGGGAAAGCCGTCTCCTCGCAACCTCCCGGTAGGCGTCGACGCGCGAGCGAGCCAGTGTGCGGGCGTCGCCGTAGAAGCCCGTCCGGAAAGCCCCGGGCTCGACGATCATCGTCTCGATGCCGAGCGGCCGGCACTCCTCGCGAAGAGCTTCCGAAAGCCCCTCGATCGCGAATTTCGAGGCCGCGTAGAAACCCGATCCAGCGCGTGCGGCGATGCCGCTCACCGAGGACATGTTGACGATGAAGCCGCGCCCGCGCGCGCGCATTCCCGGCAGCACCGCCTTGGTCGCCGCGACCGCCCCGAAGAAATTGACCTCGAAGAGCGCTCGGTACTCGGCCTCGCTGGTCTCCTCGACCGCGCCGACAAGCCCGTATCCGGCGTTGTTCACCAGAACCCCGATGGGCCCGAGCAGCGCCTCCGCTTCGCGTATCGCGGCGGCAATGGATTCGGCATCAGCGGCATCGAGCTTGATCGGAAGGAGGCGGCCGCTGCCTCGAACGGAGTTGGAAAGGGCCGATGGGCTTCTCGTGCCCGCCGCGACGGTACCTCCGCGATCGAGCACCGCGCCGACAATCGCTCGACCAAGCCCGCTGGAAGCGCCGGTGACCAGCCAGGGAAGAGAGAGCCAATCGCTCATCCGCGCAGACGGTTCAGCACCGGCTCACCGGACGCCCTATGGTGCATTCGGCCCAGTATGCTAACCTCAACAGACTGCCTCTCGCGCTGGCCCGTTTAGCAAGCCATATAGGTCTATAGGGGTATAGCAATTTATCGATACAATCAATGCCTCTTGCGGAGAATGGCTTCAGGAACGAGAATGCCTTTACGCTTCGTCGCGACATGCGGTTATAGTTGTAACGGAATTGGGCGATGGGTCCTGAGGCCTGTGCTGATTTATCGGGAGCGAAGGGGGCGCCATGACCGAGGAAACCGAACCTCCCCAACCGGCGGTCCGTTCGGAACGCCGCGGTGCGGTTCTTCTGGTTCGCATCGACCGGCCGGACGTGCGCAATGCCATCTCGCCGGCGGTGAGCACCGAATGCGCGGCGCAGTTCGATCTGTTCGCCGCCGATCCGTCGTTGCGCGTGGCGATCCTCACGGGCACCGGCGGCCAGGCGTTCTGCGCGGGATCGGATCTGCGCCCGCAACCGACCAAGGTGCCGAGGCCGGCGACCGGCTTTGGCGGCCTGACTGAGCGTTTCGATCTCGACAAGCCGATCATCGCCGCGGTCAACGGCGTCGCACTGGGCGGAGGGTTCGAGCTGGCGCTCGCCTGCGACATCATCATTGCTGCCGCCGGAGCTGGCTTTGGCTTGCCGGAGCCCAGGATCGGGCTGGCCCCGCTCGCCGGAGGGCCGCATCGCCTGGCGCGGGCGATCGGCGACAAGCGGGCGCTCGCGCTGCTGCTGTCCGGGCGAACCGTCGACGCCCAAGAGGCTCAAGTGCTCGGCTTCGTCCATCAGGTCGTCCCCGACGACGAACTCATGGACACCGCCTGGCGCCTCGCCGAAGACATCGCCGCACTCAGCCCAGCTGCGGTGCGGGCGTGTAAGCAGCTGGTGACGCGTGGCGGCGCCGAACCCTCGGTAGAGGCGGCGATGCGCGCACAGGCGGACTACCCGGCGGTGAAGGCGATGTTCGCCTCCGGTGATGCCAGGGAAGGTGTCCACGCCTTCAGGGAGAAGCGAGCACCGGAATGGCGGAGCTAGAGCGCGGTCAACGCTGCACCTGGCCGCGTGGCGCGACGAGGTGCTGGTAATAGTTCCGCTCGAACGTCTGGATCGTCACTTCCTGCGCGGGATTGGGGCGGATGGCCTTCATCCGGCTCGACTTCACGCCCCGCTGGATCGCCCTGATGTTGTCGAAATCCTGCTCGAGGAAATAGCAGACCCCCTTGAAGCTCGCCATTGTCGGATAGAATTCGGGCTCGACGGTCGAGGGCGCGTCGGGTGCGCTGCGTTCCAGCCACCAGATGTCGAAGATCGCCGAATCCGGGTCGTCGCCGTTTGGACGCGCGCGATAGCCCTGCCAGCCGTCGATCGTTGGCAGCACGATCATGTTGGGAAATACGTTCCAGGCGGTGCCGGCGCGCTGCAGGTCCTCAGGCGTGACCTCCACAGGGTAACGAGCCCCGTCCTCGGCCATTGCCTCACTGTGAAAGCGCACGAACGCCTCGTTGACCTCGTCGAAGGTTGCGGTTTCGGGTAGGTCGGTGAGCAGCCGCTCGGCCGCCTTGAGCCCATGCCGCCCCCACAGCGCGCCCAGCGTGCGGTTCATCTCCTCGACGTAGGCATAGCGCGCCATGCGATAGTCGATCGGCGGCGCAGACGGGTCGGGCTCAGGGGGAGGGACGAAATGGAAGGCGAACAGCGAATGCTTGCCGTGCGCTTGCGAGAAAGGCTTGCGATTCCCGAACTTCAGGGCCTGGGGATGGGTGGTGGCGGTGTGATAGCTTTCGAGGAATGCCTCCAGCACCACTTTCCAGTTGCACTCGAGGACCACGGTCTTGTGCCAGGCCAGGCGGGTGTTCTTGTAGTCGAACTTGGCGAAGACCTCGGGCAGCGGATGGAGGTATTCTTCGAGCGGCTCGATCGCCGGATCGAGCGTGACGAAGACCCAGCCTTCCCACAGCCCGACCCTGACCTCGCCGAGGTTCACATCGACCCCGCAGATGCCGCCGGTCGCGGCCCAGTCGTCCTTGTGGAAGACGAGACGATTCGCGCCAGTGCTGTCCCAGGTCCAGCCGTGAAACCGGCATACAATGCTGTCGCCGGTCTCACCGGTCCCCTCTTTCAGGCGGCGGCCGCGGTGCGGACAGACATTGTGGAAGGCGCGGATTACGCCATCCTTACTGCGGACCACGAGGATCGATTCGTCGGCAATGTCGAACACGTAGTATTGGCCGGGCTTGGCCACGAGCTCCTCGCGACAGGCCATCAGCCAGGTGTGCGGCCAGAGCATTTGCTTTTCGCGGGCTACGAATTCAGGCCTGTAGTAGCCGTCCACGGGCACGTAGTCCGGCCGTATCCTAGAGAGCAGCTCAGCAAAGTCGACGGTCATTGTCCCCTCCAGCGGCGGCGCTTCGGCACCCGGATCGCGCGAACCCTGGAATTCCTATAGAGGTTTTGTTATTGGGCCGCAATCGACAGAATCGGCGTCAAACCAATTGATGTTGGCTATTCAGATGCTGGAATACCCGCTAGCGTGGCGTCCGCATCGATAACGCCAGAGGTTACGCAGGGGCGATGGGTGTCCGCCCGGCGACGTGCTCCGAGGAGAGTCGAGACATGCTGGAGACCAACAAGGCCAACGCCCGGCGCTTCGTCCACGGGATCTCGCGCGAGATGCCCGACGATATCTTCGCGCCGGATTTCGCGGGCTGGTCCGGGCTCTCGGGCGACATTCCCGGGCCGACCTTCCTCGAACGCGCCAAGCTCCTCGGCGAAGTGTTTCCCGATGGCCTGGACTTCGAAATCTTCGAGACAATTGCCGAAGGCGACATAGTTGCGTTGCGCTGCACGTCCACCGGGACTGTCTTCGGCGGACGCCCCTATCGCAATGACTACCACTACCAGTTCGTGTTCGATGGCTCCGGCCGCATTCGCATCGTACGCGAATACATGAACGTACAGGTCGCAGCGGAAGTCATTCGTCCCGCATTCGCCGAGATCATGCGCCGCAAGGGTTGAAGCAGAGGGACCGCCAATGGAGCTGCAACTGACCGGCAAGCGCGCGCTCGTCACCGGGAGCTCGGGCGGAATCGGCAAGGCGATCGCCGAGGCCCTCGCCGGGGAAGGCGCCGACGTCATCGTTCACGGTCGCAACATCGAGCGGGCGGAGGCCACGGTTGCGGGTCTGTCCGGACCGGGCCGCTTCGGTTTCGTGATCGGCGACCTCGCCACCCAGGACGGCGCCGACACCGCGGCGGAGGCTGCGCTGGATGCTTTCGGTGGCATCGACATACTGGTCAACAATGCGGGAGCGGTGAAGCCGCTCAATTGGGAAAAGACCAATATCGCGCACTGGATCGAGCGCTTCGAAGAGAATGTCTTCTCGATGGTGCGGATGATCACGCGGATAGTGCCGCAGATGCGGGAGCGAGGCTGGGGACGGCTGATCCAGATAGGCAGCTCGAGCGGCACCAGCGCGCTCGCCGTTGCGCCCGACTATGCGGCCGGCAAATCGGCGATACTCAACATATCCGCCAGCCTGGCTAAGCAATACGGCCAGTATGGGATCACCGCCAATACGGTCAGTCCCGGCGTGATCCTCTCCGAGCTGATCACCTACCGATTCAAGGCGCTCGCCGAGAAGACCGGCAAGCCGGCCGAGACCGACGGCGACTTCTATGAACTCATGCTGGAATACGACCGGTCGGTGGCCAACCCGCTGCACCGGCTCGGCCATCTGCACGAAGTCGGCGACCTGGTGACGTTCCTCGCGAGTCCGCGGTCGGGCTACATCAATGGCGCCAATATTCGCATCGACGGCGGCAACGTCGGAACCATTAACTGAGCATGCGATAGCGAGACGGACTGCCGGTCAGGCAGGAACCTTCAACGCAAACTCCCGCTTCTTCGCGTCGAAAACGTCGCGGGCCACCTGGTTGGCCCGGAACAGCGCGGAGGGTGTGCGCTCGCGTCCGATCAGGAGCTGGCCGTAATAGCAGCCTTCGTCGAGCGCCGCGCTGTCGGCCTCGTTCAGGTTGGCCGCCCGCAGCGGAACCTGGCGGTCGATATGGGTCTCGGCGCGCTCTATCCAACTGGGATCGTGGGGCATGCCGAAGAACGAGGCGACCTTGCCGAGCACCGCTGGCGGATCCGCGAGCAGGTTCTCGAAGCGGATCTCGAGCAGGTTCTCCGGCTTGATCCGCGGCATGACGTGGTAGCCGCGGGCGATGCAGAACGACCAGTAGTCAGCGAAGCGGCGAACGTCCTGAGGCCCATCGATCCGGGCAAGGAACGGATCGGACTCAGGGGGGTCGAGGTCCAGCGCGGTGCGGCGCACTTCCTCGTCCGACGGCGGATCATATTGGTAGGAGACGATCTGCCGGAAATGCATGTGGTTGAGCATCGACAGAGCGGCTTCGCGGCCATCGCGGTGGATGTGCACGAAGCGGGCATCGGGGAAGGTGTCGACCAGCCCGTCGAGGAATTCGAACGAGGCCCCCGAGCGTTCGATCCACATCTTTCGCCCGAATTTGCCCGCAAGCCATTCGAACAGCGCCGGGTAATGCCGGGACAACGGCAGCGTCGGCCGCGAGCGGGCCCACGCGAGCATCTCCTCGAACAGCGGCTCGGGCTCGGCGGTCAGTGCGGGCAGGGCGATCTCGAGGAGCACGGGGATGTGCCCGTGCCACTTGTCGGCCAGCGCCTTGCGGTCGACGAGGATTTCCTTGATCTTCTTCGATCGCGTCTTCCAGAAATGAGCCAACTCCATGTCCCGGGTGAGCATCGTCGCCAGATCCTCGCCGCTCATCGGCGCGGCCGAGAAGCGGTTGATCATGTCGAGGCCGCCGAAGAATTCGCTCAGTACTAACGCCTGGCGGTTCTCAGCGAGAAGCGTCGATAGCAGCGTGGAGCCGCAGCGGCCGGTGCCGATGACGAAATTGGCCTGCATCGTCTTTCTCTCCGCGCCATTGCAGTATTTGAATGACGAGATGGCAGGTGCTAAGCTGAATTTTTGCGTTGCAACCTGCCACACTCGATAGGATAGAGTGCGTTCTAATGGCGCAGCGCATCGCCGTAAAGCGGCGGCGAAGGGAAGTGGACTAATGACCACGGACGGTTGGATCAGGCCTGCGCATGTTCCCGAGCAGTTGGTCAAACCGTTCGATTTCCGAGCCGGCATCGTCGATCGCCCCCATGAAGCCGTGGGCGCGCTGCTCGACGGGCCGCCGGTGTTCTTTTCGCCGGTCCTTCACCATCCGCTGCGCAAGGGGGTCGGCGCATGGATTGTGGTCGGCGCCGAGGAAGCGCGCGAGGTGCTGGGCAATCCCGACCGCTTCCCCAGCACCGGCTTCGGCAGCTATGCCGATTTGGTCGGCGAGTGCTGGCGGCTGACTCCGCTGGAGATCGATCCGCCAGACCACCGGCAGTACCGTGCCCTAATCAACCCGCTTCTGTCGGCACGGCGGATCAAGGAGCTAGAGCCCAAGATCCGTGCGTGGTGCATCGAGCTGATCGATCGCTTCGCCGCCCGAGGCCACTGCCGCTTCGCCGACGAGTTCGCCCGGATTTTCCCGACCGGCTTGTTCCTCGATATCATGGGCTGGTCGAAAGCCGAGCTGCCGCGGTTCATGGACTGGGAAAAGCGCTTGCTGACCAGTCCGACCGCCGAGGAGCGCGCGGCTGCCTTGCGCGAGCTGCTGGCCTACCTTCGGGCGCAGATCGCAGCCCGGCGCGTGAGCCCCACGAACGACCTCATTACCTGGGCCGTGAACGCCAGGGTCGACAATCGCCCCACGACCGACGACGAGATCGTCGGGATCGTGCTGCTGCTCTACACCGCCGGCCTCGATACGGTCACCAACAGCTTGTCGTTCGTGTTCCGCCATCTTGCCGAGGACCAGGAGTTGCAGGCGCAGCTGCGCCTGCCCGACGCCGATCTGGCGCGGACGATCGAAGAGATGCTGCGGCTCTATTCACCGGCTACGGTGCAGCGCATGGCGGCGGTCGACACGACCATCGGCGACGTCGCGGTGAAAGCGGGAGACCTTGTCACCGTGTCGACCACCGGAGCCTCCCGCGATCCCCGCGAGTTCCGCGAGCCCGACAGCCTGCATCCCGAGCGCAATCCCAATCCGCACTTTGCGTTCGGTTTCGGTGTCCATCGTTGCGCCGGGGCGCAGTTCGCCCGACTCGACATGGCCATCGCTGTCGAAGAATGGTTGCGTCGAATTCCCACCTTCCGGCTCGATGACGGCGCCCAGCCGCGCTACATCGGCGGCGCGATCATGGCGCTGGACGAAGTGCCGCTGGTCTGGTCGAACGAAGCGACTCCCGAATGACGCTGCGCGCCATCGCCGATCTCATGGGCGAGCTCGAGAAGCTGCCGGACAAGGTCGGCTATCCCGCGCCCCAGCGTCGTAGCGAGTACGACCGTTTTGTGATGTCGATCCTTGCGACCGCCTACAACTACTGCATGGGCGCGCGCACCGATCTCGCCAACGTGGTTCCCTGGGGCGGGCTCCCCTATCCGTGGGCTGCGGCGAACCCGGATGACGCCTACCGCTTCGTTGCGATCGACGGCGCCGGGACCTACCGGGTTTCAGGCATCCGCGGCGAAGAGAACCATGCGACGATGATGATGCGCCCCACCGGGCCCAACACCGGCGGCGGGCCGGGACCGTCCCTCGGAGAAATCGACCTGCTCGACCGGCCTTGCGATGACGAGGGCCGGTTTTGCTTCTTGTTGTGCGCGGAACAGCCCGCGGATGATAACGGCGACTGGGTGCGCCTCGATCCCCGCACCACCAGCCTGTTCTGCCGCCAGGTGATGCTCGATCCGGCCGGGCGCGACATGGTCTGGGCAATCGAGCGGCTGGACGCCTCGCCGGTGCCCTGCGTTCCTTCACGGGAGGACACCGAAGCCGCCTTTCGCAACTTCGTCGGCTACGTTCCGAAGATCGTGGAGTTCAATCTCGTCGAGGCCAAGCGGCTCACCGAGCTGCCGGTCAACACGCTGGCTCCGCTGCGCTTTTCAGTGTCGGGCGGAATGCCAGCGCAGATGTATTTCACCGGCATGTTCGATGTCGGGGACGACGAGCTGCTTGTGCTCGAGGCGCCGGCGCCTGAGTGGTTCCGCTATCTCGGCGTGCAATTGTTCGACCGCATGTACAACACGATTGATTTCGTGGCGCACCAGTCCAGCCTCAACAATGGGCAAGTCGAACCGGACCGCGACGGTCGTTACCGTATGTTCATCGCCCCGCGCGATCCGGGTTTTTGCAACTGGCTCGACACAGGGGGCATGACCTACGGCGGGGTGATGTGGCGCTGGCACACCGCCGCGTCGTTTCCCGAGCCCGAGGCGCGGCGGATGACGGTGGCCGAAGCGCACCGGCTGTTCGCAGACTCGCCAAAAGTGACTTCGGACGAGCGTGTTGCGGCGCTCAGCGCGCGGTCACAGGCGTTCCAGGCCCGGCGCCGCTGGTAGCGCACGCGAAGAAGGAGTTACGACGATGGAAGTGCTCGACCGGCTTTTGGCGATCGAGGAGATCAAGCAGCTACGCGCGCGCTACTGCCGGGCGATTGACACCAAGGACTGGGATTTGCTGGCAAGTACGCTGGCTCCTGACGTCGAGCTGGACCTTCCGTCGCTGCGCGGAGGCGGAAGGGAAGTACGCGGGACCGCGGCATTCCTCGCCCTGGTCAAGGAGTGGTTCGGCTCGACTCCGTCGCTCCACGCCAACCATCTGCCGGAAATCGCGCTGCTGTCGCCCGACCGGGCCACGGGGATCTGGGCGCAGGAGCACTATCTCGGCCCGCTCTATAAAGCCGGCGTCCATCATGGCCACGGCTACGGCTACAGCCACGACGAATACGCGCGGATCGAGGGTGCATGGAAAGTTGCGAAAGTGCGGCTGCAGCCGCTGTTCACCATCGAGTGATTCGGCACCTCAGCGCCGGAAATCGACCCAGTCCGCGATTTCGGGAACCTTGAGTCCGGGGTTCAACACCATGCGCCCGCCGTCGACGAACAGCTGCTGCCCCGTGACGTAACTGGATTCCCGGCTGGCCAGGAAAGTGGCTACGGCTGCCAACTCGTCGACTTGACCGTTTCGGCCGAGCGGGGTCGTGCTGACCAGCTGCTCGCGCAGCCCAGGGGTGGTCGAGGTGCTCGACAGCATCAGCTCGGTTTCGAACGCGCCGGGCGCGATCGCATTGACCCGTATTCCATACTGCCCAAGGTCCAGCGCCGAGCTTCGCGTCAGCATGGCGAGCCCTGCCTTGGTAACATGGTAGGTCGTCCCTCCGGGACGGCACACTGCGGCGCCGGTCGAGGTGATGTTGATGATCGAGCCGCCCCGCCGCTCGCGCACCATGATCCGCCCGACGAGCTGGGTAAGCAGGAACGGAGCGGTCAGATTGAGCTTGTGGATGCGCTCATATTCTTCGATCGGCAGGTCCAGGACATTAGCGCGATGCAGGTCTCCCGCGTTGTTGACCAGTACGTCGATGCGCCCGAGCAGGCTGTCGGCCTCGGCGGCCAGCGCTTCTATCTCTTCCTTCCGGGTAAGATCGCAGGCGACGAAGTGCGCATTGGGCCCGAGCGCATCGGCGCATTTGCGGCCTTCCTCGATGGAACGCCCGGCGAGCACGACTGAGGCTCCCTCGGAAACAAAGCTTTGCGCAATGGCAAGACCGATGCCCCTCGTCGCGCCGGTTACGATTGCGCCCATGCCTTCCAGTCGCATGTCGGTCCTTCCCTATTCTGGTTGCGCCGGGGGTCAGGTGCGCGGCGGCAGCGGAACCCGCTCGATCGGGCTGCCCTCGTGGATTTCCTGCATTTCCACGATGTTGCCGTCCGGATCGTAGGCGTAGACAGAGGTCGCCTTGGCCTTGGGCAGGTGCTGCGGCTCGGATACGAACTCGATGCCGGCCGCTTTCAGGCGCTCATACTCCGAACGGATGTCGGTCACGTCGAAGCAGATATGGCGGATGCCGGCGTCGCAGGCCGGGGCCTTGGCGATGTCCTTGGGTACCGGGTAGGTGTACTGGAAGAATTCGATCTGACAGTTTCCAGCGCGCAACGAAGCGGCGCGGCCCTTGGCGCCTTTCATGCCGACAATGGTCTCGAACGGCTCGTTGTTCTCCTCGAGCACCGAGACGTGCCGCGCCGAGAGGCCGAGCAGGTCGCGGTAGAATCCGAGCAGCCGATCGAGATCGGTGGTCGCGAGCGAGATGTGGTGAATTCCATTGATCATGGCCGTATCTCCCGGCGCCTCAGCGCGTGATTTCGTCGATCGCTGAAAGCTGATCGGCGGTGAATTGCCAGTCGGCGGCCGCGACGTTCTGCTCGAGCTGCTCGGGCCGGGTCGCGCCGGCGATCACGCTGGCCACGTTGGGGCGGCTTGCGGTCCAACTCATCGCCAGCTCCAAAAGCGAGTGTCCGCTTTCCTTGGCGACTTCGTCGAGCTTGCGAACCTTGGCGATGTTTCCTTCGGTCAACAGGCGATTGCCGAGATTGAGGAAGTTCTTCTGCAGGCGCCCTTCGGGCATGGCGTCGATGTATTTTCCGGTGAGCAAGCCCGAGGCGAGCGGGAAATAGGGAATCAGCGCCATGTTGTAGGCCTGTAGCGCTGGAAGCAGTTCCTTCTCGGCGCCACGGTTAAGCAGGTTGTATTCGTCCTGTGCGGCGATGAAGCCGGGAACCCCGAGCTTGTCGGCAACCCATTTGGACTCGACGATCCGCCACGGTGCAAGGTTCGAACAGGCGATGTAGCGTGCCTTGCCGGCGCGTACGATGTCCTCGAGCACGCGCAGCGTCTCGTCCATCGGCGTGCGCGCGTCTGGCCAGTGGATCATGTAGATGTCGATCCAGTCGGTCTTGAGCCGACGCAGGCTGCCCTCGATCGCGTTGAGCACGAACGAGCGCGAGTTGTCGGGAGTGCGGTCGGCACCGACCAGCGGAACACCGAACTTGGTGGTGAGGACGATGCGCTCGCGCTGTCCGACGATCAGATCGCCGAGGACATCTTCGGAATTGCCCGGCGTGGACCCGTAGAAGTCCGCGGTGTCGAACAGAGTGATGCCGAGGTCGAGCGCCTTGTGGACGACCGGGCGCGAGGTCTCCTTGTCGATGGTCCAACCGAAGTTGTTGCACCCCAGTCCGATCTTGGAAACCTTCAGACCGGATCGGCCGACGTTACGAAATTCCACGTGCTCATCTCCTGGAGGGGGGGGCGTCATCGGTTAAAGAGGGCGCCTCTTTGGGCAATAGAAAGGCTCAACGGTGCGCGGCAGGCCGCTGGTCTGCATGGCTAGTATTTTTGGCTCATTCGACTCCGATAGATTGCCTATTGAGGCACATGCATCCTGTCCCATTCGAGAACCACGCCATCGAGGCACAGGACCGAGCCGCCCGCGGCGGTGATCCGGCTGTCGGGGGCGAGCCGGAACGGCGGGATGCGCTGGAACCATCTTTCGAGCGCGATCGCGATGTCGCGCCGGGCCAGCTGCGCGCCGACGCAGCGATGGATCCCGAAGCCGAAGGCGAGATGCGGGTTGGGATTGCGCGACGCGTCGAGCTGATCGGGGTCCGCGAACGCCTCGGGGTCGCGCGAGGCGCAGGCGAGCGAGACCGCCAGCCGGTCGCCAGCCTTGATCGTCACGCCGCCGAGTTCGGTGTCGACGACCGCGGTGCGCTGAACTGTGACCGGCGAGAACAACCGCATCATCTCCTCGACGTGGCGCGGCAGCTCTGCCGGGTTCGCCCGCAAATGTGCCTGCAGTTCCTGATTCTCGGCGAGCAGGTGGAAGGTGAAGCCGAGCGAGCTGACCACGGTGTCGAGGCCCGCGGAAAACAGCAGGAAAACCACGCCCATGAACTCGCCGCGCGACAGCGGCCGGCCATCCGGCTCGGAAGTCAGCAGGTAGTGGACGACGCTGTCGGGCGGGGCCAATTTCGGGTTCTCATAGATTGCGGCGAAGAAGTCGGTGATCGACTTGATACCGGCCAGGCGCTGGTCGGGCGTTTCCCCGTGGATGAAATCCTGGTTCCACTTGAGGAACTCGGCCAGGCGCTCGCGCGGGAACCCCATCAGGTCTACGAAAATTCCCGTCGGAAACAGGTCGGCGAACTCGGGGGCTAGGTCGCAGCGACCCCGATCGGCGAACCCGTCGATCAGCTCGTCGCACCACGCCTCGATCTTGGGCGCGAGCTCGAACATTTTCTTGGGCGTGAACAGCGGATTGATCAGCGTGCGGTAGCGGGCGTGAGCGGGCGGATCCGAAGCGAGCGGCCCCAGGTGGAAGTCGTCGCTGATGGCCTTGAGAAACTCGCCCTGGATTTCGCTCGAATAGACCTCAGGATTGCCGAGCACCTCCCGAGCTTCCCGCGACCGGGTCACGACCCAGGCACCGCCCTTGTCCAGCACGTGGCGGACCGGTGACCAGAAGACTGCCGGGCCGTCGAGAAGCCCGGCGATTGCCTCTTGCGGCCGGTCGCCCAAGTCGCTGCGGAAATCGTAAGTCTTCACCAGGTGCGCGGGAACATGCGCAGGAACAGCTTGATCGGCCAGTGTCTGTGCCTCGGTCATCGCTCTACTCACTCTCGATAGGGATAGGGATAGGGACGGGGGGCCGTGATGCCACTTTGCTTGTCTGGCGATGCGTTCCGGGCGCATGCCCGCTGATGAACATTCTGACGATTTGGCCGACACGATCGCTTTCCTTGGCGTTGCCTGCCTTCGGTGGTAAGGCCAGCTCTCGGCCTTGGCCGATCAGAAGCGAAAAATGGTGCGCGGTCATCAGCGGGTCGGGCACGTCGAGGATCCCGAGCTCATCCATTGCCGCCAGATACCGCGCCAATGACGAGGCGATAGTCTCCTGGCGCAGCAACTCCTTCACTTCTTCGTAGAAATCGGGGAAGCGCTTCCGTTCCGCCAGCACCGAGTGCCATAGCGCGCCTGCCGATCCGGTTAGGTAGCTGGTCGCGATCTTGTTGGCCGCGTCGTGTAGGACCACCTCGGGCGGGCGCAGCACGTCGAACGCACGCGACGGCGTGCGGACCCGGCCGAGGGCCTCGCGGATGGCGACCTTGAACAGCCGTTCCTTCGATCCGAACAGGCGGTAGATCGTCGCTTTGGTCGCGCCCGCCGCCCGCGCGATCGCGCTGACGTTGGCCAGCTCGAAGCCGTGGCTCTCGAACTCAGTCACCGCGGCAGCGACGATCGCCAGGTACAGCGCTTCGGATTCGCCGGTCGTGGGGCGGCCGCGGGCGCGGCGTCGCGCTGGCGCGTCCGCCGTTGTGGCGAGCCGGTTCATCGCCTCGGGCTCATGCCGGGAGGCGGGAGGACGTCAAGCCTCCTTCGGTACCTCCTCACGCGGCTTTGCGGCCGAACTGGAGCTGGGCGCGGATGTCCTTGACCCGCACCGGCCCCAGGTCGAGGCTGGGCGGCTCACCGCCGCGGCCGGCCATCGGGGTGATGTCAACGCCCTGCTTCGCGGCGAGCGCGCGCAGCGCGCCGACGGTGGCCTCCTCACGCTTGTAGCCTTTCTCGAACGGGTTCCAGCTGTACTGGCGCATCGCGTTGAGGTGGGTGATGAGGTTGATCTCGTGGTCGGGGAGGTCGCCCACTTCCTTCCACAGCTGCTCGGGCGCGTAAGGCCACAGGCAGTCGGCGTGGGGATAGTCGCACTCATAGGTGATGCTCTCGATCCCGATGTCGTGGCGCAGCTTGATGCCGGTGCGATCGGTGATGAAGCAGCCGTAGACATGCTCCTTGAAAACCTCGCTCGGCAGCTTGTCGCCGAAGTCCTGACGGGTCCATCCGCCGTGCTGCTGGCGAACCATGTCGATGCGCTCGAGCATGTAGGGAATCCAGCCGATCGAGCCCTCGGACAGGGCGAAGCGGATGCCCGGATACTTGCGCAGGATGTGCGAGTAGGTGAGGTCGGTCGCCGTGTTGAGCAGGCTGACCTGCATGTTGGCGATATAGGCATCGACCGGCGTGTCTTCCGAGGGCGCGGCGGCGCTGGCGTCGGAGATGTGCAGGCAGATCACCACGTTGTTTTCCGCGCACGCCCTCCAGATCGGGTCCCAGACTTCCGAATGGAGCGAAGGATTGCCCGTCAGCGAGGGGTTGGGCGGGAAGCTGACCGCGTGGCAACCCTTGGCTACGCAGCTACGGATCTCGTTGGCCGCCTCCTGGGGATCCCAGGTGGGCACGATGCACATTGGGATAAAGCGATTGGGGTAGGCGCCGCACCACACGTCGATGTGCCAGTCATTCCACGCGCGGACGATGGCGGTGGCGAGGCCCTTGTCGGCGATCGGCTCAAGGTTCTGCGCGGCCATGCCGACGAACGACGGGAAATTCATCGACCCATAGATGCCGTTGACGTTCATGTCTTCAACGCGGGCGTGGACGTCGTAGCAACCCTTGCGCAGCTGATCGAGCGCGGTGGGCTCCATGCCGAGTTCTTCCCGGCGACGCCCGACAACCGCGTTGAGGCCGAAGTTGCGGATGATGCGACCGTCGACGGACCAAGCGTCGCAGCCGTCGACCTTCACCATCTTGGGGAAGACGTCCTTGT
>Ga0207712_10001010_pt1 | contig 20031 bp, 18 predicted proteins | sample KBSS44metaG_FD_184402 | JGI IMG/M metagenome (GOLD analysis project Ga0207712, IMG submission 184402) | Switchgrass rhizosphere microbial communities from Kellogg Biological Station, Michigan, USA - KBS S4-4 metaG (SPAdes) (version 2) | ecosystem: Host-associated > Plants > Roots > Rhizosphere... | reverse complement strand
TCAATAACGCCATGTCGATCACTCCAATGTCCTCCGGCCCAACGGCCAGAAGAACGATCAAAAACATGGGTCACTTCTCAGTGGAAATTTATCCCCCTCCCGGGTCAACTCTCAGCAGAAATCAACATCAACTCGCCTCAATGCGGCTGTGGCTGCGCGTTTATGAGTCTACGGCCTAGGTTCGCAGCGGAAATGGGCAGATGGTATGAATGGAAGAAGAAGGGCAAAAAGCTCGGCAGAGAATCGCTCCGCCAATGCGTCAAGGAAGCCGAAGCGATCTATGAGGAGATGCGTTCAGCGCCGTTGAACTGACGGTTTTGCCCATTTTGGGCAGTTGATTGGTCTGTGGCCCAAAATTGCGAGAATTGCCTCCCCGCCTCGTCGGACTTTCCCGGCGAGAAGGGAGGTTCCAATGCAACCTATCGCAATATCCGTAAAAGAGGCGGCAGAGGCGCTTAGCCTCGATCGTACCTTCATCTACGCGCTTATCAACGAAGTTCAGTTAGAGACGATCAAAGTTGGTCGGCGCCGTCTGGTAAAAACGGAGTCGCTCCGCCGATTTGTGGAGTCGAACTCGTGAGCGGCCGCGCGGCCCGCGTCAATGCCGCAACGCTTGCCATACTGCCCGATCTTCTGGGCCATTGGCTGCCGGGCGGAGAATATCGAGGTCACCTGTATGTTGCCCTTAATCCGCTCCGAAATGATCGGAGCCTTGGCTCCTTCCAGATCGATACCCAAACCGGCCAATGGGCTGATCACGCCGTTAATAAATGTTCCGGGCGCGATCCAGTTTCTCTGTATGCTTACCTGTTCACGCAAGGCAACTATCGAGAAGCAATAAGGCAGCTTGGAGTCGATCCATTCGTCCAAGCAGCCATAGCCACAGGTGCCACCACCCCGGCCACTAATACCGCTAAACCCGCTAAGGCGTCCGGGAACAAGATGGCGCTTGCCCAGCGGATATACCGGGGAGCCTCAGGCGTCTCCGGCACGCCAGCCGAAGCCTACCTTCTAGGGAGGGCCTTGCTGCCAACCAAGGCGTGGGAGAGCCTACGGTGGTCGCTGCTCCGCTATCCGGGACGCGGGCGACACCATGCCCTTATTGCCGCCGTCACCGCCATAGACGGCGCCCTGGTTGGTATGCACCGAACCTATTTGCAGCCTGACGGCGCCAAACTTGATGTGGAACCGGTGCGGCTTGGAATGGGCCAAGTTCGCGGACACGCCATTAGGCTGGGCGATGCTCACGACAGATTGATCATCTGTGAGGGCCTCGAAGACGGCCTTACGCTCCACCAAGAACTCAACGGCCACCCTGTTTGGGTCTCCACGGGAGCCAGCTTGATGGCGGCGATGCGGATTCCCGATACCATTCGCACTCTCAGAATCGCCGCCGACAATGACCGAGCCGGCGAGATGGCAGCGCAGAACGCAGCTGACGCCCACAATATTCTAGGGCGCGACGTTCGCATCATGCGCCCGGCGGCAGCCTTTAAAGACTTCAACGACCAGCTTCGGGGGATCACAAATGTCGGATGAATTCGACGATCAGTACAACAATGCGGAAAGAGCTGAACGGCCCGCTCCCTTGCCACTCCGCCGAACGATAGCGCCTGCCGCATCCTATCCGCTCAAGGCTTTAGGTAAGTTACTCGAAGATGGCGCTCGCGCGATTATGGATAAAGTGGCTTGCCCTGACGCGCTCGCCGCTCAATCAGCGTTGGGAGCTGCGGCATTGGCTGTCCAGGCACATGTAGATGTAGTGCATCCGGCAACGGGTGATCGACGGCCGATTTCGCTTTTCCTTGTTACTGTAGCGGCATCGGGTGACCGAAAAACTGCCGCTGATAAGTTTGCCTTGGAGCCCGTTGGGTTGCGAGAGGCAGAGCTGTACGAAAAACATGAGCGTGATCGCCGTGCATATCTCGACGCCAAGGCCAGCTATGAACATTCGCGAGACGCTACGGTTAAGAGCAAGAATAGTTCAAAGCAGGAGATTGCCAAGCAACTGGGTGCACTGCCGCCGCCTCCAGTCGCACCCCTGATTCCCTTGCTCACCATTCCGGAGCCCACTCTGGAAGGCCTTCATAAATTTCTTGCATTGGGGGAACCTTCCATCGGCCTTTTCAGCGATGAGGGCGGCACGTTTATCGGAGGATACGGCATGTCCGATGATATACGCCTGCGCACCGGCTCGGGATTGTCCGACCTGTGGGACGGCAAGGCGATAAAACGTGTCCGAGGCGGAGACGGTGTATTGTTTCTCAAAGGGCGACGTCTGTCCCTCCATCTGATGGTCCAGCCCGGGATTGCAGAAGCTTTGCTGGCTGATCCGATACTTATGCAACAGGGATTGTTATCCCGCGTTCTCGTTTCCGCACCACCCAGTATTGTGGCTCCCGCATGCAACGTCAGGTGAAGAAAACCACCGGGCCCGCGCTGAAGCGGTATACCGCCCGGCTGTTACAGTTGCTCCGCCAAGCTCAATCGCGGGTTGCTTCCTCCAATCCTGAACTGCGTCCCAGGGCGCTATCGCTTTCTGAAGGTGCAAGACGCCTATGGATTAAGTTCGCAGATGAATGCGAAATGGAACTGAGCGCAGGCGGCAAATTTGAACCAATCAGAGGGTTCGCAAACAAGCTACCGGAACACGCGCTACGGATCGCGGCAGTGCTAGAGGTCGTCGAAGATATCAACGCACCGCGCATTAGCGCTGGAGCCATGGATCGAGGCATCACGATCGCGTGGTATTATGCCAGCGAGGCCTTGCGTCTGTTCGAGCAGGGCTCATCGTCGATGGAGATACAACGGGCTGAAAAAGTCCTGAAGTGGCTCCATGAGCGTTGGGGAAAGCCTATTGTGGCATTGCCACATATCTATCAGTTCGGACCTAATTCCATTCGCGATCAGGCACGTGCACAGGAAGCGGTGAGCATACTGGTGCAACATCATTGGTTGTATCCTATACAGGGCGGCGCTGAGATCGACGGGAAACGGCATAGAGAGGCCTGGGAGATTGTAGCAAGGTAGGTCAGGAAAAGAGCTGAACGATCTCTGGTTCACCTGTCGTTGGCAATGGGAACGGAGTACGTGCCTTTCGTATCCCAAATGTTGGAAGCTCCCGGTCAGCAGACGACCATTCTTTGTGGAAGACCCTATAAAGCTAATTCTTCCGACCCGATGGCCGCAGTCGATAGCCCACGCCAGGCTCGTTGATAATCATTCTGGGATCGGCTGCATTCATTTCCAGCTTTTGACGCAGGCCCCGTACAACGATGCGCAGGTACTCGATCTTATCCTCCTGCGCGGGTCCCCACACAGTGCGTAGAAGCTGTGCATGACTGATTACTCGGTCTGGGCGGCGCGCGAGCTCGGCGAGGACACCATATTCTTTGCGTGAAAGATGTACTTCTTCGCCATCGCGCTCAACGCGGCGACGGTCCAGATCGATCGTGACCGCTCCCACCGCGAGAAGTGGTGCTCCGCCTCCATCGCTCAGTTTGTGGCGAAGGGAGGTGCGGACACGCGCCAGCAGTTCCTCGGTATCGAATGGCTTTGTGATATAGTCGTCTGCCCCGAGGTCGAGCGCTGCGACCTTTTCCTCGCTGTTTTCGCGCGCTGACACGACAAGGATCGTCGCCTTCGATCGCGAACGGATCAGCTGGATCAACTCAAGCCCATCGCGGTCAGGGAGACCGAGGTCGAGCAGCACGACATCTGGATGCTCGATCTCGACCAACGAAAGCGCCTCGCGCGCCGCTGAGGCTTCCAGCACCTCGTAATCGGCGCGATGCAGTGCCGCCCGAAGCAATCTGCGGATGTGGGTGTCATCCTCGACAGTCAGGACCTTGGCGCGGGACGTCATATCATCAGATTAGGGCCGCACCCCTTGCGCGTCGAGCGCTTGGTTAAGCGCCAGTACGTTGACACGCGGTTCGCCCAGAACGCCCAGCAGCGGCTGCTCGGTAACGTGATCGACCAAATCCGAGAGGGTTTGAAGCGGGAGGTTGCGCGCCTTCGCCACCCGGCTGATCTGGAAACGGGCCGCTTCCGGACTGATGTGCGGATCGAGGCCGGACCCCGATGTGAGGACCAGATCGTTCGGCACCGGCCCGCCGCCAAGTGCCACGACATCTTTCGTCACCCGTTCAGCCAGCGCTTTGCTGGTCGGGCCGAGATTGGAGCCAGCGGACGCGAGGCCGTCGTAGCCGCTGCCTGCTGCCGAGGGACGGCCGTGGAAATAGCGATCGGACGCAAAGCTCTGGCCAATCAAGCTGGACCCAACGATTTGATCATGGTCGCGGACCAAGCTGCCGTTGGCCTGCTCGGTAAAGAGCAGCTGTCCCAACCCCGTCAGTGCCAGCGGATAGGCGAAGCCCAACAGAAGCGCGAAAGCGAGCGTCAGCACGAGGGCGGGGCGAAGTGCGGTGCGAAGATCAGTAAGCATGAGACCAAATCCTCAGGCGAGACCAAGGCCGGAAACGGCGATGTCGATGAGCTTGATGCCGATGAAGGGCGCGAGCAGCCCGCCGAGCCCGTAGATGCTGAGATTGCGCGCGACCAGCGGTCCAGCGGCCATCGGCCGGTAGGTGACGCCTTTGAGCGCCAGCGGCACCAGCAGTGGGATTATCAGAGCGTTGAAGATGATGGCGGACAGGATCGCGCTTTCCGGCGTCGCAAGCCCCATCAGGTTGAGCACACCCAGCCCTGGATAGAGCGCAACAAACATCGCCGGGATGATCGCGAAATATTTGGCGACATCATTGGCGACCGAGAAGGTCGTCAGCGCCCCGCGCGTCATCAGCAATTGCTTGCCGAGCCCCACCACCTCGATCAGCTTGGTGGGATCGCTGTCGAGATCGACCATGTTGCCCGCCTCGCGCGCGGCTTGCGTCCCAGTATTCATCGCGACACCGACATCGGCCTGCGCAAGCGCGGGTGCGTCGTTAGTGCCGTCACCACACATCGCGACCAGACGGCCACCTTGCTGCTCCTTGCGGATGAGGGCCAGCTTATCCTCGGGTGTCGCCTCGGCGAGGAAATCGTCGACTCCTGCTTCGGCGGCGATGGCGGCGGCGGTAAGCGGGTTGTCGCCGGTTATCATGACAGTGCGGATACCCATTTGCCGCAGTTCACCGAAGCGCTCGCGGGTGCCGGCCTTGACCACATCCTTGAGATGAATCGCGCCGAGCAATCGACCGTCGCGGATCACAGCCAACGGCGTGCCGCCAGCGCGGGCGATCTCATCGGTGATGCGGCGCAGTTCGGTCGCGGCAGTCCCCGTCGCCACGTTAGGATGCGCCTTGAGCACGGCGTCGACTGCTCCCTTTTCGATCAACTCGTCGGCGACGCGTACGCCCGAAAGCCGGGTCTGCGCCGAGAAGGCGATCGTCTGCGATCCGGCAGGAAGCTCCCGCAACGCGACACCGTGCTTTTCGCGCGCCAGCGTGACGATCGAACGGCCCTCGGGGGTTTCATCGGCCAAGCTCGCCAGCAGAGCGGCGCTGGCAAGCGTCTCGATACCTACGCCTTGCAAGGTGCGGAGTTCGGACGCCTGCCTATCGCCGATGGTTATCGTGCCGGTCTTGTCGAGCAGCAGAACGTCGATGTCGCCCGCCGCCTCGACCGCACGACCAGATTTGGCGAGCACATTGAAGCGGACGAGACGATCCATCCCCGCGATGCCGACAGCCGAAAGCAGGGCCGCGATCGTGGTCGGGATCAATGTGATCAGCAGCGCCGACAAGACCGCGACCGGCACATGCCCGCCCGCATAAGACGCGAATCCGGGGATGGTCGCCACCGCGATCAGGAAGATGATGGTGAGGCCGACGAGCAGGATGGTGAGCGCGATCTCGTTTGGGGTCTTCTGGCGTTCAGCCCCTTCGACCAGCGCGATCATGCGATCGAGAAAGCCCTGGCCCGGCTCCACGGTGATGCGGACCTTGATCTGATCCGAGATCACGTGCGTTCCGGCTGTTACCGCCGAACGATCACCACCTGCCTCCCGGATCACTGGCGCGCTTTCGCCGGTGATGGCGGCTTCGTTGACAGAGGCCACTCCCTCGATCACCTCGCCGTCGGCGGGTATGAGATCGCCGGTTTCGACAATGACGATCTCGTCCTTCTCAAGACGACTGGCGGGCACAATCTCATAGGTGTCGCCGACGCCAAGCAGGCGCTTCGCCTTGAGTTCGGCCTTGGTTGCACGCAGCGACGCCGCCTGCGCCCGGCCACGCCCTTCTGCCAATGCCTCGGCGAAGTTGCCGAATAACACCGTCAGCCAGAGCCAGAACACAAGCTGGACCTGCAAGCGGATGCTCAGTGCCTCGCCGCCCAGCAGGAGCAGGATGGTCAGAAGGAGTGCGACGGTCGCCGTGACGAACATAACGGGATTGCGCACCAATTGGCGCGGATTGAGCTTGCGGAAGGCATCGCCGATTGCCGGAACAATGAGCGAGGCCGTGAAGATGGATGTCATAGCGGTCATGTTAGATGTCCGTCAGAAGAGCTGGCCGCGAACCATCGCGATGTGATCCGCGATCGGTCCGAGCGCGAGGCTCGGCAGGAAGGTAAGGCCACCGAGAATGAGGATGATGCCGACCAGCAGCCCCACCCACAGCAGACCGGTCGTCGGGAAGGAGCCAGCTGAGGCGGGCACATATTTCTTGCCCGCCAGACTGCCCGCAATCGCAAGCATCGGCACGATCACGAAGAAGCGCCCGATCCACATCGCAACGCCCAGTAGGCCGTTGTAGAATGGGGTCCCCGCTGTCAGCCCGGCAAAGGCCGAACCGTTGTTTCCGGTCGCGGAGCTATAGGCGTAGAGGATTTCCGAGAAACCGTGCGGCCCCTTGTTGAGCGGCCCGGCAAGGCCATCAGCCAGCACGCTGGAAAGCGCGGTGAAGCCTAGAATGCACAACGGCAGCACTGCGATGGCGAGCACGGCGAGCTTCACCTCGCGCGCCTCGATCTTCTTGCCGACATATTCCGGCGTACGGCCGACCATTAGTCCAGCGACGAACACCGCAAGAATTGCGAACAGCAGGAACCCGTAGATGCCCGCGCCGACGCCGCCGATCACGATCTCGCCGAGCTGGATGTTGAACAGCGGAATCATGCCGCCGAGCGCAGTGAAGCTGTCGTGCATCGCGTTCACCGCCCCGCAGGATGCAGCCGTGGTGACGACCGAGAACAGCGCCGAGGCGGCAATGCCGAAGCGTACTTCCTTGCCCTCCATATTACCGCCCGGCACGCCAAGCTGATGAAGGATCGGGTTGCCCGCCGCCTCCTGCCAATAGGCAACGGTCGTTCCCGCGAGGAACAGCACCAGCATGGCAGCGAGGATCGCCCAACCCTGGCGCGTGTCGCCGACTGCCTTGCCGAAGGTCCAGGTCAGCCCGAAACCGATCACGAAGATCGAGAGCATCTGGACGAGATTGGTGAGTGCGGTTGGGTTCTCGAAGGGATGCGCGCTGTTGGCGTTGAAGAAGCCGCCGCCGTTGGTGCCGAGCATCTTGATCGCCTCCTGGCTGGCGATCGGCCCGAGCGCGATCGTCTGCTTCACGCCTTCGAGCGTGGTGGCGTCGATCGATGCGGCCAAGGTCTGCGGCACGCCGCTCGCGATGAGGAACAGTGTGTAGAAGACGCAGATCGGCAGCAGCAGATAAAGCGTCACCCGCGTGACGTCGGCCCAGAAATTGCCGACGCCCGATGCCTGTCGCCGCGCGAAGCCGCGGAACAGCGCAAAGGCCAACGCGATGCCGGTCGCCGCCGACAGGAAGTTGTGGATGGTGAGGCCCAGCATCTGGCTGAGGTTGGAGAGCGCCGCCTCGCCCGAATACCATTGCCAGTTGGTGTTGGTCGTGAAGCTGACGGCGATGTTGAATGCGCCATCGGCACCGATCCCGGCAAGCCCACGCTGATTGAGCGGCAGCACGGCCTGCAAGCGCAGGACGGCATAGGTCAGCAACAACAGGGCAAGATTGAACAGGAGCATGTGAACCGCGTAGGTCCGCCAGCTTTGCTCCTGTTCGGGTTCGATCCCGGCTAGTCTGTAGAAACCGCGTTCCACTGGCCCCAGTACGGCATGCAGCGGCGTGCGGCGCCCTTCATAAAGCGCGAACAGCCATAACCCCATAGGCTTGGTCAGTGCGAGCAGGATCGCGACGAAAACTGCGATCAGCAGCCATCCTTGAAACGTCATGCCGACTATCTCCTCAGAAGGATTCAGGCCGCACGAGTACGGCGACCAAGTAGAGGAGCAGACCTCCGGCGGTGACGCCGGCAAGGATCAGGTGAAGCGCCATCTCTCTTCCCCTCAGGCATTGTCGCAGAGGCGGACATAGGCGAGCGTCGCCGCGAATAATCCGGCGAGTATCGCCAGCCAGAGCACATCATTCATTGGGCATGTCCCGTTTCAGGCGCGAAACCTGTCGCGTCGATGCTGAGCTAGGCGCTGGGGGCATTAAATTTCGCGGTCGAACTTGGGCTTCACCCATTAAATCGGCATAAAATCGGACGGCGAGCGCTCGCCATTGCGGTTGTAGCGGAATAGGCAGATTTGATGGACCGAACCGCTCAGGAGCCACAGCGGCCTTCGCCCGAGGCACTTCTGCGTCAGGCCAATCGTGAGGCGCGCGGCAAGCTCAAGATATTCCTGGGCGCAGCTCCGGGCGTCGGCAAGACCTATGAGATGCTCAGCGACGGTGCGGCGCAGCTTTGTGGCGGCATTGATGTCGTCGTCGCGGTCGTGGAAACGCACGGCCGCGCTGAAACCGGCGCGTTGCTCGCACCGTTCGAGGTGATAGCGCGGCGTAACACCGAGTATCGTGGGCAGACGCTTACCGAAATGGACATCGATGCTGTGTTGGCGCGCCGCCCGCAGCTCGCGTTGGTCGATGAGCTGGCGCATACCAATGTCGAAGGCAGCCGCCATCCCAAGCGCTGGCAGGATGTGATCGAGTTGCTTGATGCGGGGATCGACGTCTACACGACGCTCAATATCCAGCATATCGAAAGCCTGAATGATGTCGTTGCGAGCTTTACGCGGGTGCGGGTGCGCGAGACGGTCCCCGACAGCATCTTCGAGGATGCCGAAATCGAGATCGTGGATCTGCCTCCCGACGAACTGATCCAGCGGTTGAAGGACGGCAAAGTCTACGTCCCCGCTGAAGCGACGCGGGCGCTGTCGCATTTCTTCTCCAAGCAGAACCTCTCGGCGCTCCGGGAGATGGCGCTGCGCCGGGCGGCGCAAAGCGTCGACCGGCAGATGCTTGAACATCTCGACGCCAATGCGCTGCCCGGTGCCTATGCGGCCGGAGAGCGGGTTCTGGTCGCAGTAAGCGAGCTGCCGGGTTCGGACCAGCTCGTGCGATCGGGCAAGCGGCTGGCGGATGCCCTACATGCCCCCTGGCAAGCGGTATTCATCGAAACTTCGCGTGCGCAACGCTTCAGCGAAAGCCAGCAACGCGCGATCGCCGACAGCCTAAGGCTGGCCGCGAGCCTCGGTGCGACCATCGCGCGCATTCCCGCCGACAGCGTCGCCGAAGGCCTGCGCGCGCAGGTCGACGCAACGCGCGCGACCCAGCTTGTGCTCGGCAAGTCGAAGCGAAGCTGGTGGTTCGAACTGCGCAACGGATCGGTGGTCCGCTCGATGCTCGACATGCGCGACGGGCTCGCCGTTCATGTCATCGCATCGGGCCAGTCCGCGAAACCGGAAAAGAGCGCGGCTCCAGCCTTCCTGTCCGATTGGGGAAGCGTGAGCGATTACGCACAGATCATCCTGCTGGTCGCGGCAACCACGGGTCTCGGTGTAATCGCACTTCCTCTGGTGGGAATCGGCGGCATCGATCTATTCTATTTGTTTCCAGTCATCATTGTCGCCAATCGGTTCGGATTGCGACCCGGTATTGTCAGCGGCCTTCTTGCGGCGCTGGCCTATAACTTCTTCTTCCTGCCGCCGATCTACACCTTCACCATCGCCGATCCTCAAAGTCTGCTAACAATGGTGGTGCTTTTCGGGATCGCGGTTTTCACCAGCAATCTTGCTAGCCGCCTTCGTAGCCGCGCCCAGCTCGGTGTTCGAACAGCCCAGGAAAATGCATCCGTTGCCGCATTCGCGCAGGCGCTTGCCCGCGTGAGCAACTGGAACGAAACCGCCGCTATCGTCTGCCAGGAGATCGGGCAGATTCTCGGCGTAAATGCCGTTCTGCTCCGCATGAACGAAGGCGAACTGGAGCAAGTCGCAGCCGCACCCGAAACCGCCAGTCTGGGGCCGGTTGATCGGGCGGCTGCCGATTGGGCATGGAGCCGTGGCGAGGAAGCGGGGGCCGGAACTGCGACGCTTAATGCGGCCGACTGGCAGTTCCATCCGCTCAAGACATCGCTGGGTGTGCTCGCGGTCCTTGGCCTGGGCACGGACACGGGGCGCGAACCTGTGGCCACCGATCGTGCCGTTTTACTCTCAACACTGCTGAGCCAGGCGGCGCTCGCGCACGAACGGTTGCGGCTTGAAGACGAGGTCCGTGAAGTAACTGTCCTGAAGGAACGCGATCACCTGCGGGCGGCGCTCCTCTCTTCGATCGGCCATGATCTACGCACGCCGCTGACATCAGTTGCTAGCGCCATAGAGGAGGTCGCGGCCGAATTCCCCACGGCGAAATCCATCCCACTGGCGCGCTTAGAGGTCGATCGCCTGCGGCGTTTCCTCAACAATCTTGTCGACATGGTGCGGATCGATACCGGCGCGTTCAAGCTAGCTCCGGAGGCCATTGATCTAGTCGATGCGATCGGTGCTGCCGTGCACGACCTGAAGGGCCTGCTAAGCCGAAGCCACATCGATCTCAAGATCCCAGCCAATCTGCCGCTGGTGCGAGCTGATCCCCGCCTGCTCCACCATATTCTGATCAATCTGCTCGCCAACGCTGTGCAGCATGCCGGGCCCGAGACGCTAATTACAATCGAAGGCCAGCGTACATCTGATGCGGTCCTTCTGACCATTAGAGATCGTGGACCGGGGCTGGAACCGGGAACCGAAACACATGTATTCGAGACCTTTTCTCAAGGGAAAGGGGGAGATCGGTACGGAGGCAGTGGTTTGGGTCTGGCCATTGTTAAAGGCTTTGCCGAAGCGATGGGCGTGCGGGTCTTGGCAACGAATGCACCGGACGGCGGTGCAGCGTTTTCGCTGCGGTTCGGAGAATCCCTGCTCGTTAAGATTTAATGGCTTTGACCTGCGAAGATGTCCGCTTTGCCAATTACCGCTTCAAAAGTGCTATTTTATTGGTTTTCGCCCGCGCGGTAATCCTTTTCGACTAGCATTGCTTCCACTCTCTGCAAATAATTCTCGGAGCGGAACGGATAACGTTGTAGCAATACGATCAAGAACATCCACAGTTGGATTTTCTTCTCCCCGCTCCATACCCCCGAGATAGGATCGATCCACACCGGAATCAAAGGCTAGGCGTTCCTGCGATATTCCCTGGCCGACGCGAATGCGCCTTACATTCCTGCCCACCAGTTCGCGCCCTCGCATGAGGAAGGCGGTCTCTTTTTAATGGCCATTAAACCACTGTCCATATCCATCATATTAACGATTGTAGGCTATAAAATAGGCGGATCGTAATGCTGGAGTTCTACAATGCCGAGACTACCATTGGCCCTGGCCATGCTCATTACTACCGCGCCCGCGATAGCTCAGACCACGAATTGCGTGGCCAACGGAAACTTCATTCGCTGTAAGACTAGAAACGGGAGCGAATCAGGCGGAAGCCTAGTCGATTTCGTTCGCTCGGCGCAGACGCGTCATATGCGCGCTAAGGTATTAAATGCACTAAAGGCTGGGGATTGTTCCACGGCGATGAGCATGGCGCTAGATGGCAATGATATGGAGTTGGCCTCAGGAGTCCAATCCTTCTGCACGCGCCAAGGGGCAACGGCCTCCGCTGCTCCGTGAGTCACAAGAATTAGCTGAAACCCGTGATTCCCGTCTGCCAGCGCAGAGGGCGTATGTTCTTCACCATTCTAATCGCAGTTTTCGCTGCGCTTCTTCTCTTTGCATTCCTACCTGAAATCATAGGCTTTCTGCTCGTGTGGGTGATACCGATCAGCCTGTTGGTCGTGATCGTCGTATTAGCAATTGCCTTCTGGCGCTTTGTGCTCGGCATTGCGATTGGAGGGCTCTACCTAGCTAGTCGCACGGTCGTTCGATTGACCGCATGTCGCCCATTTGCGGTTGATGGGCGAGATGGCCGCCGTCAACCGAGAACGCCTGTCCAGTGATATATTCGGACTCGTCGGCAGCCAGGAAAGCCGCCGCGGCCGCGATGTCGGCCGGGCGGCCCATGCGCGGGATCAGAGTATGGGGGACGAACTTGGCGACATAGTCTTTAGCTTGCTCGAGGTCGGCATTCATTATGCCGCCCGGCAGAATGGCGTTGCAGCGGATATATTGCCGCCCATGCTGGGCAGCGACATATTTGGTGAGGCCGATCACAGCCGCCTTAGACGTGCCGTAGGCGAACCGAACATTGTCACCCAGCAGCGCCGAATTGGACGAGATATTGATGATCGATCCGCCCCCGTTCCTGATCATGTGCGGGATGGTGTATTTGCAGGTGAGCATGACCCCCTTCACGTTCACGTCCATCATTAGGTCCCAGGTTTCGACTGTCAGTTCGGGGGCGGTGGTGTCGTGCTGCATGATCTCGCGGGACGTGACGGCAGCGTTGTTGAACAGGATGTCGATCTTGCCGAAGCGCTGTGCGACATCTTCGATACAGGAGCGGATCGATTCTTGGTTGCCGACATCGAGGGACAAACCGATTGCGTTGTTGCCGATCCGGCTGGCGACCTCACTTGCGCGGTCCTCGGTCCTGGCGGTCACCACGACTGTGGCACCCTCCGCCGCATAGCGCTCGGCAGTTGCAGTCCCAATGGCGCCGCCACCGCCTGTGATAATGGCTATCTTGCCTTGCAACCTGTTCATCACGCTTTCCTTTTTACCACGTTGCCGATCATGCCCCAAGGCATGCCCGCCCTCGCACGAGCGGACCTACGCCATCCGAAAGGACGACTAGCGAAAACTGCTGTGCGAGCCGCTTTCCAAACATATCCACTGTCGCGCGGGCGGCCTCGCGCACACTCGCGCACAGACGTCGCTCACAGCTCGATTGCAGCCAAACGCCCTTCGTTGATAGCGGTCTGCAGAAACCTCGGAGTGACCGCGTCGCCGATCGCCTGAACGTGCGGGACCTTCCCCGAGAGCCCATCGAACAACGATCTATCGACGCGGTTGATGGAAACGAAGACGAGCGGCTGACTGCCAACCCGCTCTTCCAAGCCGCCATAGGAGGGAACGATGGTGGCATGGTCGCCGTCGATCGAAATGACACGATGCAAAGTACGCAGGCGCAACAGCCCCTTGGCGTTCATTCGCTGGAGGGCGGGGGTGACCGTAAAGGCCCCCGTGATCAGGTGGCCGATGGAGCGATGACGCGTCACCAATGTCACAGATGCGCCACGATCGATCAGGAACTCAGCGCACCCGATGGCTTCGTAATGCCCGAGATCGTCAACAACCAGCGCTTCCTGTCCATCGAAACGCGCTTTGCTGGTCAGCAAATCGGTGCTCGACAGCGCGCCCGCGTGCTCGAAGTTTGCGATCGGCTGATGAATGAACTGCTGTTGAATACCGTCCATGCGCGGAAGGGATCCTGTGGCGATGAGGACAGCGTCCGGATTTTCATCAAGTACGTCTTCGGGGGAGGCATAAGTATTGAGGCGCACATCCACACCACGCGTGAACACCTCGCCCTCAAGCCACAGAGTGATGTCCCGAATACCCCGCCGCGTGGGACATTCGCCGGCAATGTTGACCGCGCCACCGAGTTGGTTGGTCGCCTCGAACAAGACAACGTCATGGCCCCGCAACCGCGCCGTGCGAGCAGCCTCCATCCCGGCCGGTCCGCCGCCCACGACGACAAGCTTCTTCCGTTGCGTTGAGCCGGACGAAGCCAGCATTGCCGCGTCCGACAAGGTTCGTTCGCGGCCAACCGCCGGGTTAACGGTACAACCGACCCGACCCTCCAGGAACAGTCCCATCAGGCACCCCTGATTGCAGCCGATGCACGGCCTGATTTCATTGGCTCTGCCCTCGGTCGCCTTCTTTACCAATTCCGGTTCGGCGATCATCGCGCGTACGAAGCCGATCATATCGACGGGCGATTCGCGCAGAGCTTGCTCCGCATCGTCGAGCGTGCGGAAGCGGCCGGTTACCAATCGGACGACCTTGGACCGTTGGGCGATTGGCACGCTGGTTTCAAGTTCGTAGCCGGTGGGTTCGTGCATCCCGCCGATCGTCTTCGTAACTGAATGATAACTCCCCATCGATAGGTCGAGGAAGTCGATCAATCCCTCGTCCTCCAGCCGCTCTGAAAGTGCCTGAATCTCATTGACCCCGAAGCCCCCCGGAATGAGATCGGGGGAAATTCGCAGGCCGACGGCAAAGTCGGCGCTGACGAACGCACGGATCGCCCGCAGCACTTCCAGGACAAAGCGGATGCGGCCATCGAAATCGCCCCCATATTCATCTTCCCGATGATTGATGAGCGGCGATAGAAATTGATGCACCAGGTAGCCGTGCGCGCCGTGAACTTCCACGCCCTGCAAACCGCCACGTTGGCAACGCACGGCGGTGTTTGCAAAGGATTCAACAACGTCGTCAATCATGGCCTTGGTCATGGGGATAGGGGTTATGCCCCATGCGGGGCTCGGTACGTCAGAAGAAGACCAAGGCGCACTCATCCGAAGGGGATTACCGTCGGCGCCGCTTGCAAGGAAATTGTGGCCACCATGCCAAATTTGCTGGAACACGGCCATGCCATGCGGTCTGACGGCGTCCATCAGCCTGGCATAGCTATCCTCCAGCCGCGGGTCCCAGCCATTGATGCGGGTGGGACAGGATGGGTGAACCGCCATGCCTTCGAGGATGGTGAGCCCGACCCCGCCAATGGCCCGTGCTTCATGGTAAGCAATCAGATCATCGGTGATCGCGCCGTCCCCCATGTGGGTTCCGTGAGGGGGGCGAAAAATTCTGTTCTTCAGATGAACTTTGCCGATGTTGATCGGTGACAGCAGGCGCTTGAAATTCACGGCGATAAACTCCTGTACTTACGCGTCGCCATATGTCCCGGCCCTTCAGCGTTCAGCCAAAGACGACAGGATTACAAATAGATCAGCCATTCGCTACGTGGGGTAACGGACCTTTGCCGCCATCAAGGATGGGCTCTACCTTGGCGAACATGATGTGGTCTTCGCTTGCCCCGGGGCCGGCGATCATCAGGCACCGCCGAAAGGCTTGGCGATGAAACAGCCTTAGCAGCGCTTCGTCGCTTTCGGGTCCTGCTGTCTCGACGAACGCCTTGAGCAGCCTATCACCTTCCTTGCTGTCCTTGGGACGGACGCCGATCAAGGCCTCGATTTCATCCAGATCTGCCTGCTCGGCCCAAAGACCGTAATGCGCCTGCTTCAACAGGTGGCGCGGAATTGATGCCAGCGCGTCGCGCTGCCAATCCGCAAGTGCCTTTGACGTGGGCAGCCGGTTGATTTCCATGAGCAACTTCTCGAGCCCGGATTCTTCGATCGGCGCGGGACGGGGGGGCGGCAGCTTCTGATCATGAGGCAGGTGTATGCCCAGGCAGTCCGCTATCGCCTCGCAAGTGCGCCGGGTGATGAGCGCCTTGGCCATGACGACCTCGCCCCAATCGCCGCCGAGATAATTCTCCGACATCGCCATGGTGTAGCTGCCCAAACCCCACGCCGAGTATACGACGGTGGAATATGCCAGCACCTTCCAGTCGATCTCCTCTCCGGTGACTTTCGCGTAATGCCGGAAGAGCGCGGGAAGGTCGCCCATATTTTCAATGGGATGACGGCACCGAAAGACCGCAAGGTCGTTATACGGGTCTCCGACGTGGGCAACCTCGACATCGATGATTGCCGCGACCTTGGTCCCCCTGTTCATGAACTGTCCGCCGTCGCCGAACACGATAGCTGACCTGGTACGATGTTGGGGAACGTTCCGGCGTACCCAGCGGGAGAAAAACTCGGTCACCGCGTCCACCGCACCGCGTCGCCTGACCATCTGGTAATAGGGTTCGAACAGCGCAAGAGCTATTTCGTCGGGCGTCGAGGGCATGATGCACTCCGTGGGAGCGAACTCCTCAACGGGGATCTTATGGGATTTGCCCAGCCATTCGATGAACTCCAGGCTTGCCTGCCATCTGTCTGGACTGATTTTCGATGCGTCCTCGGAGGCCTGCTGGACGAGGCCGGGGTCTTTTTCCCCCTCGATAAAGTCCATGACGAACGTGTCTTCGTCGATTGCACCATATACGTGCGGAACCGGGATGCCGTTCTTCTCCAGTATCTGTTGAGCCAGCATCTCATGGCGGAGGCTGTAAGGGATGCATTCGAACGGGCGCATTCCTTTTGCGACGAGGCCTGCTTCCTTGCCGTCTTTTTCGTACTTTATGATCCAGATCGGGCGCCAGCGCCGTTCGCGCTGAATATCGACAACCCGGCCGCCGATGTTGCGTTCTACCCAGGATACGAGCTTGGCCCGCTCTGCCGCGTCGGCGGCGGCTACATCCGCCTCATTGGTGGTTGGCACGTAATGACCCTTTTCTTTGAGTGTACAATAGCCTGGCGACCTAGCCAGCCACGCCCAGGAAGATCGAAGCATCGCTACTGTCGGGTAGCTGGCTGCTTTTCTTAACGGTCGATACCTAAGTGACTGCCTTAAAACCTCACGCGCGCCTCAACTCCGTAAGGTCCGAGGATCGCCAAATTGCCGATAGCTGAAGCCGCCCGAATGCAGGCCGTAAATTCCAGCTACGATCACTCGCGTGTCTACCGGAAGTCGCCGGAATAGGTCACGACCGTGGCGTCGGAACCCAGCGTCTGCTGCTGGCCGCGGAGCTCGAACACCGGCGCGCTGCTGCCGCTGATCGCATCCTGGTTCACTATCAGGCGCGGAGCTACGAACTGCAGATCCCGCGCGATCGTGATTCGCTGATTCCAAAGCGCCTGGGTACTGATGACGGAGGTCGCGAAGGGAACTCGCTGCAGATTTTCGGAGGTCCGGCGTGCGGTGACAATGATTCCGAAGGCCGCTCTGTCCGGCTGGGGAGGCAGCGGTGGTTTCGGGCGCGGCGGACTGTGCGAACGCCGGAGATAGTGACGCAGGTGCGACTGTCGTCAACAATGCCAATCTAGGCGTAGAAATAATGCCCAATATTATCTCCCCTATTTATTTATTATTTGTAGTCATGAGAAATAGATGACGTTACGAAATAAAATACATCCGCCTGGCGTCATCGCAAATCGCAGTTAGGCCGATTGTCAGCTCATTGCTTCTCCCTTGGGCCATTCGTAGGTGGTGACTTTTTTCAGGCAGTGCGACGGAATATTCGCCATTTATTTCATGGAATGTCTTCGCTATTTAGATAAAAAGGGCCATTATGATTGTCAAAGCTAAACTGTTGACACTGTGTGAAGCTGATGGCTGCCTGTCGCAGCGTTACAGCGAATGATTTCCTGCAAGGAGGGATTATGCCGAGCATTGCTCGCCCGCGATCGAAGGCCGCGCAGCGGATCATGGATGCCGCACAGGAGCTTTTTGTGGGGATCGGCTTCGAAGCCACAAAAATTGAACACATCGCGAGAAAAGCTGGCGTCAGCCGGCAGACAGTCTACCACTATAGCCTCAGCAAGGGCGAAATTTATCGGTTGGTGCTGAGCAGGGCGGCGCAGCGCTACCGGGAGGCACTTGATCGCGTTGATCAACAGCAGGATCCACGGAAGGTCCTTGCCGATATAATATCGGCGATGCTGGACGAGTATGTTGGAAGTGACCATTTGCTTCTGATAGACGTTGCACTTCACGAACAGATCATTCCACCGCCGATTGTTCGTAAAACGGCGTCTGCATATAGAGATGCAATTGGACGGGCTCTTGCGAGAGGACAGGAGCAGGGGGCATTTCATGCAAGGGCGAGCGCTGGAGTATTTCAGGCTCACGCGATTTCTTTATTGTCTGGATTCAGCCTTTCCAGAAGAACTTTGCCAGTAGTTACAGATGTTGACTGCGTCTCCACCGAGGCGCTTGCATTCTGGAAAGACTACCTCACTGCCGCGCTGATGAAGATGGTCGAGGCAGATGCACACGACCAGGAGAAAAGTGATTAGTGTAACGAAATTATGGTTTGGGTCGGACCCTATTCACAAGAATTGCAGTAGGCCGCTGCCGGTGGCTAACTTGCGCGCGGTCTTGTTGATGGAGGTTGACGTGACCCCTGGTTTCCACCAGCGGGGGATAGCACTACTTTGGCAGAAGTGTGATTGACGCTTTTCCCAGCGAGCACCCGCAGCGAGGGCATTGGGTTGGCGGAGAGCGTGACAGGTGGTCAAGAATTGCTTGGCGCACCGCTGGGAGGCTTGGTTGCGGCGGCGGGCCGGCGACTCTTTTTCCGTCCTGCCTGAGCGATCCGGCGGCTTTGCAGGAAGGCATAGGCCATCATCGTCATCAACGCGTGGCGATGAAGCCCGGTCCAGGACCGACCCTCAAAGTGGTCCAGGCCAAGCTCTTCCTTGAGTTGCTGATGGGCTTGCTGTCCCACAGACCTGCCCCGATGAAATGATGCAGCCGGTCATAAGCAATCACGTCCGACCGGGCCGCCATCGGCTGGATGCTCTTGCGATCACCCGGCCCAATCAGACCGGCAATATAGGCGGGACACATCCGGCGCCGTGTCTTGTTGCCCAGCGCATCCAGATACGGGGCAAGCCACCGCTCCAGGTCCACCTGCCAGTCCTCGTCCATAGCCAGCCTCCATCAAAGCTGGCTCCCCATGAATCACGCATCGCGCCCCAGGGGAATCCAAAAATCATACTTCTGCCAAAGTAGTGCTAGGAGTCATCCACCATTTTTGGGGAAGGAAAAAGCCAACGGCAGCCAGCAAAGAATTAGCAGATTAGCACCCTTAGCGGCCCAGCCAGCGGCAAAAATTGGGGGCCTTTCGATTCATCGGACATGTGGACACGTCCATTGGACTCGGGAGGGACGGTATAACTCACTGAACTGTTTGGAATAAGGTTCCTTAACTGCTCCGCTACGCAGACCCGCTAAAGCGCGTATACCGATGCATTTCCCGAATTTTACCACCCCTGGACTTACTTAAGCTGCCTTCAAAACCGGCTGGATGATGCCCAGTCCGGCCACGCCCGCCCGGATCGTCTCTGCCAGATAGGAGGGCGACAGGTGGGCATAGTGTTTGCGGGTAATGCGCTCATCGGCATGACCGAGAGCTTGGGCGATGACGGCCATAGGCACGCCCTTGAGCGCCATGCGGGCGCCATAAGTTCGCCTGAGATCGTGGAAACCGGCCGGCTCTATCTTGGCTGCTTGACAGGCGAGCGCCAGTGGCCGGGCCTGTTGCGAGGCGCCCCAGCGCTTGCCATCGGGCCTTGGGAAAATGAGAGCATCAGATGCCCGGTTGTTTGTACGCGACTGGAATAGCGCTGCCCCTTCCTCGTCGAGATAGACGGCACGGACCACATTGGACTTCGTCTCACGTAGCCACAGCACAGCCGCCTCGGGATCGAAATCACGAACGCGCACACCAGTCAGCTCTCCATACCGAGCGCCGGTAAGTAAGGCGCTCTGGACCATGGCTTTGAAGGCGGGTTCGACCGCCGCAACCAGCTTCCGGGCCTCATCATCGGTGAGGTAACGCAGCTTGGCGCCATCCACTTTGCCAAAGGGCTTTACCCCACGCCACGCCTCCACGGGAAGGTCGGAACGGTCGTCGGCAGCACGATTTAGGGCCGCCTTCAGCACTGTTAGGTCGCGGTTCGCGGTCGAGCGCCGCCGCCGGATTGCCTCGTCGCTATCGAGCGGCCGCAGGTTGGGCTGGGATGCCCGCTTGCTGGTGCGGAGCTTTGCCGGCGATTCGGCGCGGGCGTTGTGCC
>Ga0207712_10001009_pt1 | contig 20051 bp, 20 predicted proteins | sample KBSS44metaG_FD_184402 | JGI IMG/M metagenome (GOLD analysis project Ga0207712, IMG submission 184402) | Switchgrass rhizosphere microbial communities from Kellogg Biological Station, Michigan, USA - KBS S4-4 metaG (SPAdes) (version 2) | ecosystem: Host-associated > Plants > Roots > Rhizosphere... | reverse complement strand
AGACATTCTGCAAACGGCTGGTTAAGCCCAGAAGCCTTTGAACAGAAATATTTTAAGACTTTAGAGGGATCGGTTGTCCACAATACTGTCTAGGATCAACTTAAGACAAAGCTTTTAAGCTTATTTAAAATTTTATAACCAATAAAATCGTTAAAATTTGGATATTTAATTCGATAATACTCATTCCAATAGCTGACAATTCTACTTTGAGTCGTTTGGTCATATTTTGGATTTTGCAGCATAAATGCTGCAAAAAGTCCTTGATTATTTGCATCTAGAATCGGTTCAATGGCCTCTAAAATTTCTTGAACATATTCACCCAATAACTGAAAAATGAAAGGGATCATAAAACTTGTAAGGTCAGTTTTAAGGAGTCTTTCGAGCGCTCTTTGCCGAACAAAACCATTGTGATGGCGAGTAAGAATACACCATAGAATTTGACGTTGTGTTAAAGAAAAATTATGAAACTCAATACATTGTAACTGAGTTATATAGATCCTTGATGGTACAACGATATGTTCGTGATGAATCAACACTTCGCATTGAGAGCTTTCATGAATTTTTATTTTTTTACTTTCTAAGTATTTTGATATTACTAAAACATCATCTAATAGAGCTTTAGGAAAAGCTCGGATTAACTTTAGATGATTGCTCACGGATTTGCTGTTCTCAGTTATTTTAAAGTCGGTGCAAAATGAAAATCATAACTCTCAGAAATAGAAATAATTTTTTTATCCACTTGTTCGATATCCTTACCTTCTTTGGTAAATAACATGGGCATAAAACTAAAGACTTGGTTGCCATTGAGACTTTGAAGATCTGTCTGCCAGTTTTGCCAACGGAATACTTGATAAAACTGAGCAATATCTCCATTGAATGCCCAAGTCAAAAATTCTGAATAGCTCACATCAAGATTTTCCCATACCAATGTATCTGGGGCAAAATAGTAAATCTTTCCAATTGCTTCACCTAATTTTCCATTATTGATAGCAAAGTAACCCCCTAAAACATCATCAGTAATCAGTAGATAGGTTAGCTCCTGATCAGAGTGATGAAGCGTTTTATGATGATTCCATTCAGTAATACCACGATCTAATTTTGGATGTCCTGAAGCTAAAATTCTCAACCATCCATGATCAATCAGTATTCCACCTGTTTCATAAATAATTGAACCCATAGGTGAACGTGTTGTGACTTGAATGTTCAGTAACTCTTGTTCAGCTCTTAATTTGTTCTTGGGTAAAACTTCAATATGGTTGGTGGCTTGAGTCATCCATTCTTGTACCAATATCCAGCCTGAATCTTCAATATTGATTAATTGTTCTAAAGTTTTCATTGTTTGCTGTTATCCAAATAATACAAAGCGCTTAAGTGGTTTCCCTCGGGTACTCTAAAATTCGAGGAAAATGGAAATCATAACTTTCTAGTGCAAACTTATACAATTGAGCAGGACGTTTGCCCGCAATTTTAGTTTGGTTTGTTTCCTCAACTGCGCCAGCTTCAATCATACGCCGTCTAAATGACTTCTTCTCTAAGCTTTGTCCCAAAATAATTTCATAAATCTGCTGTAACTCAGTCAAAGTAAACAGTTGAGGCATCAAACTGACGGGTAAGGCTGTATAACGTGCTTTACTACTTAAACGGTCAACAGCTATATCTAAAAGCTGTAAATGATCAAAAGCCAAGTCTAATTTTTTTGCCTCAGCAATTGAAACCCACTCGCTATATTCATTTTGTTCAGTGGTAATCTGTTGGAATGCTTTGAAATCAATCAGGGCAAAATATAAAGCTGTTACAGCCCACCCACGAGGATCACGTGTTGCATTGCCAACCGTCGCAACTTGTTCCAAATGCGGTGATTGAAGTCCAGTTTTTTCAACCAATTTACGATGTGCTGTTGCCATCAAATCTTGATCTTTAGACAAATCGACAAAACCACCGGGGAGTGCCCATTTATCTTTTTGTGGGAAATTAGAGCGTTTAATCAATAAAACCTGTAGCTGACCTGCATCAACAGAAAAAATCGCCATATCCACTGTAAATAATGGGGATTCATAGTCCTTTTTATTATAGTTAGAGAGAAATTCCTGTTCGGAGTTAAAGGTCACTGTAAGGCTCGCTTAATTTTATTAAAGTAACGGATTGTGTTGGATTATTGCAGGGTGGAAGAGATTCGCCAAGTAGAAAATATGTTTAGCAAGAATGAGATTGGCAATGGTGCAGCCTAAGCGCAGAAACCTTGCGATAAAAAGCAAGGTTTCTGCAAATGGTTGTTATAACTGATTTGCCAAGCGTTCCCGAATTTCATTCAAACGACACGCTCGAATCAATTGCCCATTTTCAAACACCGTTTTTAACTCACCTTGTTGCTCTTGTTCCATGGTTTGCTGATCAAATAACACAAATCCATCTTCAGTTTTTTCTACACGAAGTAAACCTTTAGCAGATTTCTTTATACCAGAATCAGTGATCGGATCTTTAAACAATTCACGTGGAACACCGTTGACTTGTCCCCAAGTGGCTTTAACTGCAAAACCAAATGTGTCACGTGTTAAATAGTTATAAGTATAACTACCGATGCCAAAGACCAGATTATTTGAAGCATAGCCCTTAGCTTCCAGCCCTTGAACAATATTTAAAGCACGTTCCAAAGTAATCGAGTCACCATAAATCAAACCAACACGCTCATTTAAAACTTTATAGCCTTGATCTGTTTCGGTTCCACCAAAGATTTCCCATAAACATTGCACAGCGCCTTTATAAGCTGGACTGCCCATTTCAGCTTCAGGGTCACCGCAAATGATTTTTACAGGATCACCAGAGTCAGGACGAAAAACCAATTTAGCCAAACCTAAAGCATTTGGCTGACGAGCTAGAATTTCATCTTTTAGCTCCACAGTAAATTCTGTAATCACTCGCCAAAAATCCCAAGTATCCGATACGATACTGACCACACCTGATGGATAAAGCTCAGTGATTAAACGTCTAAAAGTTTCAATTTCGTTGTCTTCACTGCCCATACACATCACACTATGTTCAGTTGCTGGAACCGAAACACCTACAATGCCGTCTGCATCATAATATTCTTCTGCATAATCAATCGCAGAAACCGCGTCTGTACCGATAAAGCTGGTTAAATGTCCTACACCATTTTGTGTGGCATCATAAATCCCACTCATGCCGCGACTGCTAAAATCATGGCCTTGTACAGCAACGAAGTCTAAAGGTGCACCTGTTTTAATCGCATATGCTGTCAGTAAGCGTTTGTATTCAAATGCAATCGTTGCTGTCGTACAACTTTTCCATAATTCAGCACTGAGTACTGTTTCTAAGTAGTTGGTTAACCAAAAGAACTCAGGTAGGGTATTTACAATAGTGAGTACAGGTACTTTTATATTGACACGACTGCCTTCTTCTAGCGCCTTGATTCGGATTGGTAAATAGCCTAAGTCATATAAAGCTTCGATATGATCGACTGGTACTGCGCCGTCACCCAATGCGTTATCCATTCTACGTTTATATCTAGCAATCACTTTTGCCTTATCTTGTTGGAAAAAACCTTCATTCCAAGTCTCAATCAAAAAGTGTTTGATAAAGCCTTGTAGGCCAAAGAACACGATTTTATCGTCGAAATCAGGCAACATTTTTGCTAAACGAGAAGAGCGTGGCGTGAAATTGGCATAAACATATTCTGTGCCAACAGGATACTGACGTCTGTGATCTGCTTTATAAAAGTCAATTGCATTCAGTGGATTGATTTTTAAGCTCATTCTTATTCTCCAAAATAATTAAAATGAATTGAAACGACTAAATGAAATGACGTTTAGATTTGGATGTTCAGTTTGTGGAAAGCTCGTCGTAGTAAAAATTTGATCAACCAATCCTTCAAATACGTGCATACCTTTACTAAAGATCCCGTGAGTTACATACAAAATCAAATGTTGGCAATTTAATTTTTTTAACTCTTGTGCAATACCAATAAAAGTTGCACCACCATCACAAATATCGTCCGTGATCACAGCTGTTTTGCCCGTTAAATCAGTTGCATTGACTTGAGCATTCTGAATTTTTCCTGTGATGGCATCACGTTTTTTTTCACAGTAGACCATTTCGATTTCGTGATCTCTTAAGCTATTGATGACTTTGGCAATCGTTTTGGTCCGTTGTTTTGCACCTGCATCTGGACAGATTAAAATGGTGTCTTGAGCAATTAAAATGTCTTGTAACTTTGAATTTTGTAGAATGATTTCACTTGGTTGAACATTCTCAATCTCAAAAAAATGGGTGTTTTCATTTAAAAGTTTTTCAGTAACACAACTATGTGCATCCCAAACTTTGATTGATTTACGTTGTTGTGGAAACTGTTCAGTATTGATATTTAATAATTTTGTCATCAGTTCTAATGAGAATGCCTGTCCCATCGCACAGATTCGATCTTGGCGTGCGTATGGAAAATAGGGGATTTCTAAATCAATTTCTAAACCTTGATTGAGTAATACATTTTCAATTAACAAGTAATCCATCAAATCTTGCGTGTTACTGATTTTGGCTTGAATCTGAATTTGCCCTTTCAACGTTTTTAACGTATCTGCTGAAATTTGAACATGTCGTTCACCACCCGCAAACTGAATATTTTGAATAGGGATAATATTGTTGTTTGAATCTTTGACTTGGATAGACATGTTGCTTATACCTATAAGGTGCTTATAGCCAATAAATATATAGTGTCATAAAGCCTATTTAATTATCAATATTACTTCACAAAAGTTTACAAATCTGAGTCTTAGATGTTTTTTGAATGGATTTTTATTTAAATCATTGTTTTTATTTTAGAATATTGAGTGCGTGGAAGTGTGCTGATTTTTAATGCTGTCTATCATTCCAGATTTAACAGGTTTAAATCCCTAGACATTTATTATGTAAGAAAAAGCAGGGGATCACTAAAAGACGATAGCTATATAAAGACAGCTACGATAAAAAGTCCTTACTATAAGAAATATGCACTTTAACAAGTTAGGGGATATGATTCAGTCATTGAAATATTCTTGTTCAACAGATAGAGAACAAGAGATTTTTTAAAAATCAAAAAATGCTTATGTGGAGTAAATCATATTGGTATTGAAAGTTCCTTCTCCACCTTTAGGGAAGTTTAGGATGAGGAACTTTTATGTTGAACTCAGTTTTAAAAAGGGCTTTTGAAAGAAGCCGAATAAAAATATTTTAAAATGATTTAAATTATTGAAGGCAGTTAAATAAAGTCGCTCTAATCCAAGAACACGGTAAAGTTTTCTATAGGTTCACGCGGGGTAATAAATGTATTTACAATATGATCTGGATCGGCATAGCCCAATACAACAGCACAGACTAACTCCTCATCATCAGGCGCATTGAGTACCTCTAAGACAATACGATGAAAATGATTCCAAGCAGCTTGAGGACAACTGTCTATACCGCGAGCTTTGGCTGCAATCATGACATTTTGCACCATCATGGAAATATCCATTTTAGCGCCAGTTCCCATGATTTTATTTACAGTAAAATACAGCACAACAGGTGCATCAAAAAGCTGATAATTTCTTAAATGTTGTGCCGCCATTTTTTCTTTTTCGCTTTTTTGAATCGCCAAAAGTCCATACAGCCCCCAACCATTTTCACGACGACGATCAATAAATGGTGAAATCCAAGTGGTTGGGTAGTATGAAAAGCTCGCAGTATGCTGTTCGGCAAGTTCTGGTCGGGTAAATAATTCGATTTGAGCAGCACATACACGGTCAATCATTTCTTGCCGTTTGTTACCAGTGACGACATATACTTTCCACGGCTGGGTATTTGCTCCTGATGGCGCACGACAGGCAACTTTTAAAATATCTTTAATAATAGATAAATCGATAGGTTTATCCAAAAATGCACGTACTGAATGACGGCTTGTAATTGCTTGATCTATCACTTGAACCTGTTCTAAAAACATAAAAGTCCTTTATTGGTCTAATTTTTCATCAAATAGACTATATACGATAGTCGTAGAGGCGTTATATTCATTTTTTGAAATTTTAGCTAAGCCTTAGATTATATAATGATTATAGAAATACTAATCTGAAAAAAGAATTGAAATTAAAGTATTATTCGATAAAACTGATTTAATAAAGGGGTTGAGTTACGCTAGATTACAAAGGTGTAAGAATTATACACAAATTGTTACTTTTGGGTTTTAACTTAGTTTCAACGCTTTCATAATTTAATAGCAAGCATATATGTGCAAAGTTTTTTTTATGTGGTGTTTGAGAAACTACTGAAGAAAACAAGAAAAATTGATTTTTTAGCAAAGTATTGGGGTTAAAAGATCAAATTGTACGGATGCACATCATAAATAAGGCTAGGAGTATTTCATGAGTCTATTCACAAATCGCAAGTCATTGATCGTCAAAAGTCTAGCATTAACAGTAACAGCTTTGATGGTAAATACAGCTCAAGCTGCTACTGACAGTCAAGAGATTCAACAATTACGTAATGAAGTTCAAGAATTAAAAGCACTTCTTCAACAGCAACAGCAGCAAGTAAGATTAGTTGAATCTAAAGTTCAAGCAGCACCATCTTCTTCTTCAGTTGGCTTAAAGTCTAAGTCTGGTGCAGATATCAATATTTATGGTTTTGTTCGTGGTGATGCGAACTATATCATTGAAGGCGGTGATGACGACTTCAACAAAATCAGTTCAACCAATGGCGAAGCGAAAGATAAACTCCGTGCTACAGCAAAAACAACACGAATCGGTTTAGATTTTAATACACCAGTAGGCGATGCTAAAGTTGGTGGTAAAGTTGAAGTTGACTTTGCAGGTAATGGCGTAAATGAAAACCTTCGTATTCGTCATGCTTATTTAACCTATAACAACTGGTTATTTGGTCAAACAACATCTAACTTCCTATCTAGCCATGCGCCAGAAATGATTGACTTTGCAACTAACGCAGGTGGCGGTACTACACGTATTCCACAAGTACGTTATGCATACAATTTGGCACCGACTACAAAATTATTAGTTGCTGCTGAAGAGGGTAATAGTACTGGAGTTACAGGTACAGCAGTTAAATATAGTCTTCCTGTGTTAACAGGTAAAATTACACAATCATATGCTGATGGCAACGGTAATGCATCTGCACGTGTTTTAGTGGAAAACTATAAAGATAACAATGTTGGCAAAGACAAGACTGGTTGGGGTGTTGCAGTTGGTACAGACTTTAAAGTTGCTGACCCTTTAAAACTTTTTGCTGATGCATCTTATGTGGTTGGTAATAGCAACTACTTATACGGAAGTAACAATGCATATTCTGTGGTAAATGGTGATATTGAACAGAATGAATTCACTGCGCTTCAAGTGGGTGGGACATATAAAATCTTACCTAACTTACGTTCAACTTTAGCGTATGGTGCATTATTTGCTGACAACGGTACAGATTTTGCCAAAGCAAACCAAACTGCAAATGAAAAAATTCAACAAGCTTGGTTAAACGTGATCTATTCTCCAGCGAAACCGATTGATTTAGGTATCGAGTATATCAACGGTAAGCGTGAAACTTTCGCGGGTCAATCTTATAAAGATAACCGTGTAGGTTTAATGGCGAAATACAATTTCTAATTCCAACTTAGAAATTTATTGATCCAAAAAGCCGAGGAATGATCCTCGGTTTTTTAATGCCTGAGTATTCATGTCAAAAATAATCATCAAATCAATATCATTTCAAATAATGAATAATATTGTAAAAACTTAAGACATTTGCTTAAAAAAATGCATAATTAACCCACTTTTTTTTGTATGTTCATATTATCGTATAGATAAATGACATGTTTTGGCCTGTTCTTGTAAAGCGAATGACTTATGAGGACTGTATTTCTCATTGTTTGATGAAATGATCTTTTATCAATAATAGGAGTAACATCATGACCATTTTCTTTTCTAAATTTTTGCAGCATTGCAATTCTGTTTATATCTAATCGCTAATGTATTTATCGCGATAAGCCTTTTTGATTTTCAATGTTGAAAATCTGCGTTTTATTTTAATTTTTTGTTGTATATATCAGGCAATTAGGTAATCACTAAATCTGAGTGATTTTAAGTCTGTTACTATGGAATAGCATTTCTATATCTATACAACAAAAAAATCTAGCCAAAGAATGGACAATTACTTATGGAATTTTCTTTTAATGCCTTCTATACGTTGATTGCAGCGGTCATCGTATTGTTATTGGGTCGTTTCCTGGTCAATAAGATTGATTTTCTCCGTAAATATAATATTCCAGAACCTGTTGCTGGGGGACTTGTTGCCGCAATTTTATCTTTACTCATCCATAATTTCTGGGGCTATAGCATTACCACGAGTAGTGAATTACAAACCAGTTTCATGTTGGTATTTTTCGCTTCAATTGGTTTAAGTGCAAATTTTGCAAAATTAAAAGAAGGCGGTTTTGGTTTAGTCGTTTTTTTAATTTGTGTTGCCTCATTTATTGTCGTACAAGACTTTGTTGGGATTGGATTGGCAACGGCCATGGGTCTAGACCCGCTGATTGGTTTGATTGCGGGTTCAATTACCCTCACAGGTGGACATGGTACAGCAGGTGCTTGGGGTGAGATTCTAGAAACCCAGCATGGTATTCAAGGTGCATTAGCATTAGGTATGGCAAGTGCAACCTTTGGATTAATCATTGGCGGAATCATTGGTGGTCCATTGGCCAAGCTACTGATTAACCGTTATCAGTTATCTAATCCAAAGACACAAAAAGAAGTGGATGAGACCAATCAGCAAGCCGTTTCTGATCTTGGTGAATATGTTCCCTTTGAATATCCACATCAAGTCCGTTTGATTACTGCAGATAATGCGATTACTACATTGGGACTTTTTGCAGCATGTTTGGCTTTTGCTGAATTTATGACAGGTTACAGTAAAGGACAATGGTTTGAGCTGCCAACATTTGTTTGGGCGCTCGCTGGCGGTGTTATTCTTCGAAATGTGCTTGAAGGTATTTTAAGAGTTAAAATGTTTGATCGTGCGATCGATGTGTTTGGTAATGCAGCACTGTCACTTTATCTAGCGATGGCTTTACTTTCATTAAAACTTTGGCAGTTAGCAGATTTAGCCGGCCCATTGGTGATTATTCTGAGTGCACAAACATTAACGATGGCTTTATATGCTGCTTTCGTGACATTCCGTGTAATGGGGAAAAATTACGATGCAGCGGTATTGGCTGCAGGGCATTGTGGTTTTGGTATGGGTGCAACACCAACAGCTGTTGCAAATATGCAGGCTATTACCAATATGTACGGTCCTTCACATAAAGCATTTTTGATTGTTCCGCTTTGTGGTGCTTTTTTTGTCGACTTAATTAATGCAACAGTGATTCAATTAATTCTAAAATTTATCGCTTAATTTTTAGATTTAAAAAGCCAGTGATATCACTGGCTTTTTAAATGAAATTCAGCAAGGCATAATGAATAAATAAAAGGCTAGGAATACTGATAAAAATTGAAATTTTAAGTTTTAAACTCAATAGCATTAAACTGGTTGTGAGGATATCTAATGGATTGCCCATGGTTTTTTGTAGCATGGGGACAATCACAGACAGGATAAATCCGACAACTGCGGCATTGATGAGCATTACAGAATTTTCAATATAACGATTCTCAAGTTGCTTAGACCAGTAAGGCAAAGCTAAAAAAACAAAGAAAAAAGAAGGTAGAAATATCAATAGTGTTGTTATGGCCGCATTAACAATGGGAAAAGTGGTAAGGGGTAAATATGCACCAAGATAACTGGCAAAGCTAAACAGTGGTCCTGGCATAAATTGCGCAAGTGTGTAGCCTAATTCAAAATCTTGTTTACTGATTAGCCCTGTATTGACAAGGTCTTGGTGAAGCATAGGAAGAACCACATGGCCACCACCAAAGACCAAAGCGCCTGTTTTATAAAAACTAAAACTGGCTTGAAAGAGCAGCTTGTTGGAAAAAAGCATTGCCAAGCACAAGGCTAAAAAGATTGAAATAAAGCCAATCAACCAGATTGAATGAAGACGATGAGCGGTTGGTAAGGTATTAAAATTTATATGCTGTTTTTCGATAGCAAGATCATTTGAATTCTTTTGAATATATGCAAATCGCGTCATTAAAAGGGCTAAACAACCAGTACCGAGAATAATCACAAGTTGTATCCAAGCATTGGAAAACAGCAGTAGCAACCCTGTACTAACAAGCATTAAGGAAAAATGCAGTTTGGTTTTACAATAGCTTTTAAACATCTGCAAAAAAGCAAAGACAATAATCGCCAAGATGATCGAGTGGATTGTTGAAAATAAGGCTAAATTAAAAACTGGATGCTGCTGAATGAATCGTGCTAAGCCAAACATTAGCAATGCTGAAGGAAGGGTAAACCCAATCCAAGCCACAATTGCGCCTAAATGTCGATGTTGTAAATAGCCGATAGCCATACCCATTTGACTACTACTTGGGCCTGGGAGTAATTGGGTGAGTGCAAGCAGTTGAGCATATTGCTGCTCATTTAACCAATGCTTTTTCTCTACAAAAGCCTGTTTAAAGTACACTAAATGTGCGGCTGGACCACCAAAGCTACTACAGCCTAATTTTAAAAAAATCCAAAAAATTTCAAAAAGTGTGGGCATATTTTTAGGATGATTTTAGACACTGATTTTTTATAATCTAATCGAAAATCATGACAGAATAAATAAATACAACAGCAAATCATTGCAAATTATGCTTAGATACATGCGAATTTAGATTGTGCCATGATCTGAGAGTATATGTCATTGTTAAATAAAACCTTAGCTACTTTGTTTTGTGGTTTATTGCTAACTGCATGCGCACATTCACCCGAAAAAAAATCTCAAGCCAGTAGCTTAGCAACCCAACAGGTTTTAGAAGCCACTTCACGATTGGACAATACTTTTTATCAATACAAACAATTGTCAAAGAAAAAGCCTGTGATTGCTTTGGTTTTAGGCAGTGGCGGCGCGCGTGGTTATGCCCACATTGGTGTAATCGAAGTGCTGGAACAACATGGTATTAAACCTGATTTTATTGTTGGAACAAGTGCGGGAAGTATCGTTGGTTCAATTTATGCCAGTGGGAAATCGCCTGAACAATTACGTCAAATTGCACTCAATATGAAAGTGGGTGATGTACGCGATTTTAAAATTGGGATGAAAGGTTTTTTTGACGGACAAAAAGTTGAGGATTATGTCAATAAGCAAATCGATCAAATGCCTTTGGAAAAGATGAAAATCCCTATGTATGTGGTTGCTACAGAATTACAAAATGGTGAAAAAACAATTTTTAATTATGGCAATACTGGGCAAGCCGTGAGAGCTTCTGTATCTATTCCAAGCATGTTTATTCCCACCAAAATTAAAGGTAAGGAATATGTTGACGGTGGTTTGGTTAGCCCAGTACCCGTGAATATCGCCAAAGAATTAGGTGCAGATATCGTGATTGCAGTGGATATATTGGCACAACCTGTTAATACTGAAACCACGAATGTCTGGGGGCTGTTTAACCAAAATATCAATATCATGCAAAATCGATTAGCAGCAGAAGAATTAAAAAATGCAGATATTGTGATTCAGCCAGATTTACGCGAAAAAGCGCATATTTTTGATGTAAAAGGCCGTCAGGATACCATGCAAGCCGGAATCGATGCTGCCAATCAACGTATGCATGATCTAGATGTGGTTATTGCCAGTAAGAAAAGTCTTGAAACTGCTCAGCAGCAATATCAAGTTCAAAACTAAGATCAATCGTAATAGATCGATTTAAAAATATTATACTTTTATCACTGTATGATTATTTGAATAACGATGATGTGCTATAGCGGTCATCTGTTTATTTAAATCTATGATGATTAAATTTGTTATGGGTAAAAAGTAAGAATTGTGACACTATCCCACAGTATTCTTGGAATCATCCCTGTAAACATTGATCATTGTTATCAAATTCAACACCAATTATCGGATCAGCAAAGACTTAGATATGGCAAGATTGCAGCACGAATATTGAAAAAAATAGAAAATGATTGATAAACTAATAAGATATACCTCAAATAAATGACTATAGTCATAATCATAAATTGAGAGAATGGTCAATTGCCGAATTAAACATGTTTTTTAGCTGAAAAGATATATAATAATAGACTTAAATCTCCTGCCAAAATAGAGTCTAGAATACGATGTCTCCATTAGATCAAATGATCCCAGCTACAGATGACCAGTCAGAATTAACCATGTCCGTTTTGATGACCCCAGATATGGCAAACTTTTCAGGTAATGTACACGGTGGAACCATCCTTAAGTTGCTTGATCAAGTCGCTTATGCATGTGCAAGTCGTTATTCAGGTAGCTATGTTGTGACACTTTCAGTCGATAAAGTGAATTTCAAAGAGCCTATTCATGTGGGTGAAATGGTCAGCTTCCTTGCTAGTGTCAACCATGTTGGTCGTACCTCCATGGAAATCGGGATTCGTGTTGAAGCACAAAATATTCAAAAACGTACAGTACGTCATACCAACAGTTGCTATTTCACCATGGTGGCCGTAGATGAAAATGGTAAGCCACAGCAAATTCCAGCTTTAAATCTGGATAATGATTGGAAACGCTGTCGTTTTGAAGCGGCTGAACAACGTAAAGTGGCACGTTTACAAGAAAATCATCATCCTTCTTGCAGTATTTATAAAAAAGCTTCAAATGGTTAATTGATGGCATTGCCCCCTCGTTGCCAATGAGGGGGCGCTTAAAGATAATCTCAAAATTTAAATGAAATGTAGTCAGCGTGATACGACCTTTTTGACAGCACTAAGCTTAAGGTATAGACGCTTAAACATAAATTCAAACCATAAAAATTTGATAAAGACAGAGCAGTACTTTTAATTGACTTTGTTAAGAACACGTCCATCTACAGTCATGCTCCATGTCCCATTGGCAGTTTGTTGCGGTGCTTGAGAAACTTTAAACTCAGTTGAAAGTGGTCCAATGCCAGCACTAAAGTTATTGCCTTCAAATTTAGAAATTGGGGCAGATACAGATGAACTTGAATTAGGTTGTTTATTGCTATATTCAACGCGGCCTTCAGGTGTAATCATCAAATTTACACTGCCATCCTCACTTTGCCACGTGCCTGAGTAGTTTTGCTTATCTGTCGGTAACGGTTTGCTACATGCAACAAGTAGGGTGCTGATGATGCCTAAACCGATCAGTTTTTTTAACATTTTAAATTCCTCGTTAGTCTTGATATGTCAGGTTTTAATTATAAATTTATCAATTTTACAAACTGATTTAAGTGCAAAATAGTATAGCTGAATTATTCAATAATTCGAATTAGAAAAGCACTCAGGAGGCATAATGGGCGTATGTACGAGTTATCTTAAAGATTAAAGATCAGAAAAATGAAGTTATTGGGTGACTTTAAATTTTTTTAAAAGTGCAATTTATATAAAAAATATTCTAAATTATTGGTTTGAATCAATCGCGATACTGTGGGTAAACCACATTTAATCTTTTCTGTAGTTTAGAGTCCTTATGAAAGGATGGAATTTATTTTTTTAGAAAGGAAGCACTTTGCTTTTGCATATAAATTAATCATTGTTAGCGATATTTTGATTATACTCAAAGCACGAAAAAATGGATTTAAAAACAATGAAACTTTATACCAATGCACATTCTCGTGGAAATACCATTTTGCCTTTATTAAAAGAATTAGATATCGAAGATCAAGTCGAAATTATTCAAGTGGATTATAAAGACTTGAATCAGCCTGAATATTTGGCACTGAATCCGATGGCTAAGATTCCTTTTTTAGTGAATCAATGTTCTGTCATTTCTGAGACGCCTGCAATCTTTGCGTATTTAGCAGACAAATATATTGAGAAAGGTTTCGCACCCACATTGAATGATCCCAAGCGTGGAGAATATTTAAAATGGTTATTCTTTTGCCACGGACCTTTGACTGAGTTTATGGATATTAAAAGCTTAGGTATTTCAACAGAACAAATTCAGGAACGGAGAAGAAGTCTAGGCTTTGGTACAGAAGAAACAATGTATAACTTTATTAAAATTGGGCTAAAGCAAGCAAATCCTTATTTGCTGGGGCATCAAATCTCTGCGGCTGATTTGTTTTTAGCATACTGGCTGATCTTCGCCATTTCTTTTAAAATTGTGCCATATCTAGACGAATTTAAGCCGTTTATACAGTTGATTCAACAGCGTGATACGGTAAAAGATGTAGCTTGGATTCAGGCCGTTTAGCGGAGTTTGTTCAGGGATGAATATGGTTTTAAAAATGGATTTTAAATTTATCTGGATGATTCGGAATAGTGACAATTTAAATATTATCGGTTGTTTTACAGATAAAGTAGCTGCTGAAAATACATTTATGATCATCAGCTTAAGTGAATAACATCAGAAAAAATAAAAAGACTAAATCGCAGCATGATCTAGTCTTTTTATTCAGATCGTCTTTTCAGACAACCCAATTGCTAACTCGGGAGGATTATTAAATCTTATTGACCTGCTTGAGGAGCAGAAGTCGCTGGAGCTTCAGCAGCGCTTTCAGTCGCAGGTTGAGCTGTAGGTTGACCAGCAGCTTGAGTATCTTCAGCTGCAGCTGGTTGTTCTTGAGTTGATACAACAACTTGTTCAGCTTCAGTTGCAGCTGTATCAGTAGCAGCAAAAGTTGAGAAAGCAGTGAAAGCAAGTGTAGTAGCTAAAAGTGTTTTAACGAGTTTCATTTTGGCATCCTTAATTCATTGAATTGATCGTATAACGACCTGTGAGAGCGTCAGTTGTTAAATGCGTTGCTGATCACAGGGAGTAGTGTCATGCTAAGTGCAGATGAAAAAATGGGCAACCTAAGCAACAAAGCGTAACAGACAGGTTTACATGTTTAAAACAAATCATTGTATTATGTTGTTTTTTTGTGACTCATTGACTTTTACCAATAGGTAAAAATGTATGTAAATATGAAAAGTTGATTAAAAAATAGACTGCACGGTTACTTACAATTAACATTCATGATGCAATCTTTATGAATGTAGTATTGGAGTTTTGGATTGTTTTTGTAATTTTAATTTAAAAAATAGATTTAAAACCTGAAACTATTGGCACATTTTCAGTAATAATAAGAAGCGCCGTGATAACCATCAATTTCTTTCATTTAATCTGCTGAGTCGATCCTTTGAAGATTTTAAGCCAAAAAACAGTCAAAACTCATATTATTTCTGGTTTTTTAGGGGCTGGAAAGACCACCTTATTGCAGCATTTGCTTCTACAGAAGCCAGAAAATGAAACGTGGGCGGTGCTGATGAATGAGTTTGGACAGATTGGTGTAGATCAGCAATTGTTACCACAAGACTCAGGCTATGAAGTAAAAGAATTACTCGGTGGTTGTTTATGTTGTGCAGGACAATTGCCTATGCAAATTGCCTTGTCTCGATTGATTTATGATAAACAACCCGATCGACTATTTATAGAACCCACAGGCTTAGGTCATCCCGCTCAACTTTTGGCACAATTGACTGAACCACAATGGCAAGCGCAAATTGATATGCGTGCATTGGTGACAGTAATTGATGGGAGTCGCTTACATGATTCTGAATGGGTGAATCAAGAGCTTTATCAAGACCAGTTAAAAGCTGCACAAATTGTTGTGGTTTCACATGCAGATAGCATGTCTGCGTCTGATCATGAGGTATTAAACCAGTTTAAAAATGATTACTTTGCTTATATTCAAACTTGGGTATTGGCAGAGCAGGGCAAACTTGATATTCAACAGCTGGATCTATCTCATCAAGGGGTTGAGAGAAAAGTTGTACCGCTGATTCAAGTGCAAAAGCAATTTAACCCCGATGAAGTACTGCCTGTGGTTAAACAATTGCCTTATCACTATGTTGAAACGTCTAATGGATATACTGTTGCAGGTTGGAAATTTTCAAAGCGTTGGCAATTCGATTTTTATGACTTGTTAGATGTCTTGTGTGAGCAAAAAGACTGGTTGAGGATCAAAGGGATATTCAATACCAATCAAGGTTGGATGACATTTAATTTTAATCCCGAAAATTTGAATTATAAATCGGGTGAAGAAAGCTTGGATAATCGGATTGAACTCATTAGCCAGCACAATCGTGATTGGGAAAGTTTAGAAACGGCTTTGTTGAATTGTCGAATTGATCAGGCGGAAAAAACGCAGTAATCCTTTTGAAAATCTTATAGACTGTGCGCCATATTTAAGAACTTTTTGGAACTTTCATGGCATTAAAAGCAACAATTTATAAGGCTGATCTCAATATTGCCAATATGGATGTACATCAATATGGTGATTATCAGTTCACGATGGCATTACATCCGTCTGAAACGATTGAACGCTTAATGGTGCGTGTATTGGCATATGCTCGTTTTGCAGATGAACGTTTGGAATTTACCAAAGATTTATTTGAAACTGATGAACCTGCTTTATGGGAAAAGGATTTAACCGGACAGTTGATTAAATGGATTGAAGTTGGTTTGCCTGACGAAGACAAAGTTAAAAAAGCGGCAGCACGTTGTAAAGAAGTGGCTGTCATCGCCTATGGTTCAGCCGTTGCAGAATGGTATAAAAGAAGTTCTAAACTCAAAACCTTGTCAAATGTTCAGGTATGGCAATTGTCTGAGGCGACGACAACTGCAATTCAAGCCTTATGTCAACGCACAATGCAATTGCAATTAAATGTTATGGATGGTGAGTGGACCTTGATTGGTGATGATGCTCAAGCTGTGATTGAATGGACACAGTTACAGTAATGATTGTTCTTCAATAAAAAATTGACAAGAAAAGCAAGCGAATCGCTTGCTTTTTTTTGCTCAAATTTCGTATACCTAGAGGGATAAAAATAGTTATGTAGAAAATCAATGAATAATGACATCTACCATTTACTGATGGCTTTGGCGATTGGTGCGATTATTGGTGCAGAGCGTGAGTATCGCAGCAAGTCAGCAGGGTTACGTACCATGATTATGGTGAGTTTAGCATCCTGCTTATTCACCATACTTTCAATTAAAATTGGGGTACAAAATCCTGACCGTTTGGCAGCAAATATTCTGACGGGTTTGGGGTTTTTAGGTGCTGGGGTTATTTTTAAAGATGATAACCGAATTTCAGGGATTACCACTGCAACAACAATTTGGATGGTGGCTGCATTAGGTATGGCCGCTGGTGCAGGTTATGAATATTTAGCATTTGTTGGAACGCTACTGGTACTGGTTGTTTTAGTATTTCTCGTCTATTTTCAAGAAAAAATTGAAGCGATTCACCAAGCTCGTAATTACAGGATTTTATGTGATTATCAACAAGAGACCTTAGATAAATATGAAGAATTGTTTAAGCAATATAATATGAAAATTTTACGTGGCGTACAAAATAAAACTGAAAAACAGATTGTTGGGCGCTGGGTGTTAATTGGATCTGCACAAAATCATAAAAAACTCACAAACTATTTGCTTTTAGATCAAGAGATTAAAGAGTTAAGTTTCTAAAATAAGAAAAAAGTGTGGTTGATTTATTCAATCCTTAATTCATCAAATTTTCAGCTTAGCGATTTAATCTAAGCAATTGCATAAAGTATTGGAGTAAACCGATGCGAGATCCTTATGAACGTGTTATCCATTTTAATCAGTCGCGAGATGAGCGATTTTTAGCAATTAAATATAAATTAATGGCGAGTAGTGCTTTCCGTTTTTTTCGTGGTTCATGTCATTTATATTATGAAGATTTGGCAAGCCAACAAACATGGAAAGATCAAACCATCACTTGGATTTGTGGTGATTTGCATGTCGAAAATTTTGGCAGTTATCGTAGTCGGCATCAGGTAGTTTATTTTGATTTAAATGATTTTGACGAGGCAATTTTGGCCCACCCAACGTGGGATGTGTCGCGTTTTATTTGTAGTATATTTTTAGCTGGCAAAGAGCTGAATATCGGCGACGATGATTTAAAAACGATTGCAGCACAACTGCTAGATGAGTATTTAAATGCACTTCGTATAGGAAAAGCTTATGCAGTAGAAAAAGAAACCGTCGATGGCATTTTAAAGAAATATATTGTAGCCGTTTCTGAAGGTGATCCTGTGGCATTTATTGAAGCGCGTTGTTCTTTAGATAAAACAAGTGATCGACGCTATTTGGTGATTGATCAGAAAAAATATTTTAAAATAGAATCCAAAAGCTTATATACGTCGCTGATAAAAACATTTTCTGAGAATTTAAAAAAACTCAATACGAAAAATCAATCAAATTTTCAAGTATTCGATGTCGCAGTACGCATTGCGGGAACAGGAAGTATCGGTTTAAATCGCTATGTATTTTTAGTCTATGATCGTGAAAATAAAACCTATACTTTATTCGATATGAAACAAGCCCAAGCTTCCTCTCTAAGCTTGTCTCCATTTCTCAAAATAGAACAACCAGAATGGGATGATCAAGCGCAACGCATTCAATTCATTCAAACACTCATGCAGTACCAAACACCAGCTCAGTTATCACGGCTGGACTTTCAAGGACAAGCGTATATTGTCAAAGCATTACAACCTGAACAAGATAAAATTGATTTTAAACAGTGTGTAGATAAACCTAAAAAATTTACCGATGCCTGCTATAACATGGCTCGATTAATTGCTTATGCTCAATTACGTTCGACAGGGCGCAAAGGTTCTTCAACAGCAGATGAATTAATCAATTTTGCAGAACAAGCAGAAGTTTTGAAAACGCAATTGTTGAAATACACGTATAATTACGCCCAACAAGTTGAGCAAGATTATAAAAGTTTTTGTAAAAGTTATGCTGAATATTGTACTGAACAAAAGACAGTGATAAGTAAAGCTTTGCACAAACCCGAATGATGAATAGGAATAATATATGTCAAATGAATTAGAAATTATCGACTTAAAAGTTGGTGAAGGTAAAGAAGCGGTAAAAGGTGCTTTGATTACAACTCATTATACTGGCTGGTTGGAAGATGGAACCAAGTTCGATTCTTCAATTGATCGTGGCAATTACTTTGAAACAGTGATTGGAACAGGGCGTGTAATCAAGGGCTGGGATCAAGGCATTATGGGGATGAAAGTGGGCGGTAAACGTAAATTGATCGTTCCTGCACACTTGGCGTATGGCGAGCGTAAAATGGGAAAAATTATTCCAGCAAACTCTAATCTGATTTTTGAAATTGAACTTTTTGATGTAAAAACGCGTGATTAAATCTGCGAAATGTCTGAGCTAATTTAGTCCTCAACATGGACGCAAAAATAGAGATCAATTGATCTCTATTTTTTTATGTCTAATGAAGCATCTATTGACTACACTGTCTTATGTTAGTGATGTTGAAAGAGTCTTTTTGATTTCTGTATATATTACTCAGATAAAAATATCATTCGAATCCGACTTTATGCGCTTGTAATTTAGCTAATAGTGTGATTTTAAACACAATAGTTTTATTTTTTTGTTTGTTATTTGCTCAATACTTAACAATCATCTACAATACTTTTGTCTTAAAAGTGTTTAAATGTCATAAATAAATAATTCTGCTCAGAGTTATTTTTTAAGGTTCGTTTCAGTTTTATTCTTTTAAATCATCGTTGTAAAACCTCTGGTTCAATTCGTCTTGAAAAAGGATTTTAGTATTTCAATATTGATGTACTACGGACGGATTCAGATTTAAAACAATGATGATCGAGTATTTAAATATATGCTAAGCCGTTACTTTTCTCCTTCAGCGATGATATGCGTAACACTATTGTTTTCGTCCTTTTATAATAGTGCAATGGCAGAAGTAGACCAAGTTGCTACTGAAACTCCAATCGAGCATGAATTACCTAAAATTGATTTAAATACGCTGACGATTATTGGTTATCATGAAATTACGCCGAATCATGATGCTGTGATTCCAGATTATGCTGTGACCACGAAACAGTTTGAGCTGCATTTAGATTGGCTACAAAAAAATGGCTATAATTTTGTCAATGTAGACCAAATTATTAAA
>Ga0207712_10001003_pt1 | contig 20108 bp, 27 predicted proteins | sample KBSS44metaG_FD_184402 | JGI IMG/M metagenome (GOLD analysis project Ga0207712, IMG submission 184402) | Switchgrass rhizosphere microbial communities from Kellogg Biological Station, Michigan, USA - KBS S4-4 metaG (SPAdes) (version 2) | ecosystem: Host-associated > Plants > Roots > Rhizosphere... | reverse complement strand
AAATGAATGGAAAGTTTGTGTATTGGGATGAACCACCAACACTAGATAAAATGACAGGCCATGCAGGATGTTTGCCGAATTGCCGATGCTATTGCGAACCAGTCATACCAGATGATTATTAACCACCTTTTTGGTGGTTTTTTAATGCCTAAAGAAAGGTAAAACCATGTTTAAAATCAAACCAAAATCTAAAGCTACTGTAGATCGCTCAAACTTTTACACGACTGGTCAGATTGGACGTACACGGGAAACCACCCCTGAAGGTTATTTACTTTGCCGTGATGTTCCAATTGCGCGTATAGGAAAGCTGATGTATGGCGATGGTGAGATACCAGTCACAGCGGATAAGTCAGGCTTGATTATTATTGAGCGTGATGAGGATGTACTTTTTGATCCACGTACTATTGCAAGCTTTGAGGGAAAGCCTGTAACTGATGACCATCCTAATGATTGGGTTAATCCTGAGAACTGGAAAGATTTATCTAAAGGCTCTGCGAACAATGTTCGTCGTGGAGATGATATTGATTCTGATTGTTTGGTTGCAGATCTACTTATTACCGATAAAGAAACTATTGATGCGGTAATGGCTGGAAAGGTTGAAATCTCGTTAGGTTACGATGCTGATTATACTGAAATTAGTGTCGGTAAAGGGTTTCAAACTAATATTTTTGGAAATCACATTGCCTTGGTTCCTAAAGGGCGATGTGGGTCACGTTGTAAAATTGGAGATAGCTTTATGGCTAAGAAGAAAATTAGTTTTGCTGATCGTATCCGCAATCTAGTTAAAACAAAGGATGCTGACGAGGCTGAGAAATTAGCCAAAGCAGTTGAAGATGAGGCGCCTGATATAAAAACTGAGGATGAAGATCCTGAGGATGAATCTGGTACACAAACTGGTGATGCTGCTGTCAATCGTGAAATTCTTAAAACTCTTAAAACAATGGATGCGCGTCTAGTTGCTTTGGAGAAGAAAAAAACCAAAGATTCAGAATCAGAAGAAACCGAAGATGATGACGATGAAGAAGCCGAAACCAAAGATGATATTTTAAAAGCTGAAGAAGCAGCTAAATTATCAGAACAAGGTGTTCAAAATCATACTGGTGACTCGTTAAAACAAGTATTGTCACGCGCTGAAATTTTGGTACCAGGCATTAAGCTGCCCACTATGGATAGTGCGAACAATGGAAAGGCTGTATTGAATGCAAAACGATCAGCTTTAAAACAAGCCTATGCAACCACAGATGGCCAAAAAGCCATTTCCCCATTTATTGGTGGCAATACAGATTTTGATGCAATGTCAGTTGCAACGATTGATGCTGCATTCATTGGTGCATCTGAGTTATTGAAACAGCAAAATAATTTAGCTGGTGTTCGTTCAGGTATTTCTACCCGTGACTTTGGTCGAGCGCCAGCATCACCTGCAGATATTAACGCCCGTAACCGTGAATTTTGGAATAAAGGAAAATAAGCATGAGTAATGCAATTTTATATCGTATGCCGTCAGGCATTCCGGGTGATGTGAGCCGAAAATCACATTCAACAATTGAAGCGCATCTTGCGGTCGGTAGTTTTGGTGCGTTCGGTGTATTTGGAAAATTAACGGCAGATGGAATTGTCCCATTAACCGCTGCAGATACTGACGTATACGGCTTAATTGTTCGCTCATACCCAACACAATCATCTTTAAACGGCATGGGTGCTGCAATTCCCCAATCAGGAATTATCCAAGATGTATTGCGCCGTGGTTATATGACCGTTCGTTGTAATGCAGGTAATGCCAAAAAAGCAGGTACAGTATTTGTTCGTGTTGCTGCTGGTACCGAACTTAAGCCTGTAGGCGGTATTGAAGCAGTTGCGGATGCCACAAATACTATTGAATTAAAAAATGCCATGTTCATGCACGATGCTGATGCGCAAGGCAATGTAGAAATCTCATTTAATATCTGAAGTTTAGTTGATGTAAAACAGGACGCTATAAGCGTCTATTTTTATGTCTGGAGAAAATAAAAATATGAGTAAATTACTCTTAGCCACTACCATGGCGCAGGCAGTAGCAATGGGCAATCCTATTCGTGCACGTACACGTGACAATGGTATGGGAATGCGCACCTTTGATGCTCAAACAGTGGACAGCACTGGTGCTTTCTTACTGGGAGAATTAGAGCGTCTCGATCAAACCATGCACGATCCATTGGTGAGCGTAACATGGGGGCGTGATGTTGACTTGCGCTCTGATGTATCGATTGCTGATGAAACCTCATCATTTACCAACTCTACTTTTGCAGCTGCAGGTGGTGCTTCACCGAATGGTAAATCATGGGTAGGTAAGAATACAGATGCAATTGCAGGCATTGCATTGGATATTGGTAAGACTGCACAACCATTGACTTTATGGGCGATGCAGGTTGGTTGGACTATTCCTGAACTTGAATCGGCACGAGCAGTAGGCCGTCCTGTAGATTCTCAAAAATTATCAGGATTACAGCTTAAGCATCAAATGGATATTGACGAGCAAGTCTATATCGGTGATGAAATGATTGGCGTAGAAGGTTTACTTAACTCTTCAAAAGTGGGTGCTACCAACGTCAACAAAAGCTGGAAAACCTCAACGCCACAGGAAATCTTGGATGATGTAAACCTCATCTTAAATAACGCTTGGTTAGCATCTGGTTTTGCAGTATGCCCTGATAAGTTATTGTTACCGCCTAATCAGTTCAGTTTACTAACATCTCGAATTGTGAGTGATGCTGGTAATATCTCGATCCTTGAATTCTTAAAGCTAAATAGCTTGTCGAATAACGTTAACGGCCGACCTTTAGACATTCAACCATCAAAGTGGTGTGTTAAGCGTGGAGTGGGTGGTACAGATCGTATGATGACTTATACGCAATCTGAAAACCGTGTACGTTTCCCACTGGTACCATTACAACGTACACCGATTGAATATCGTGATTTACATCAATTGACCACTTATTTTGGTCGTTTGGGTGCTGTTGAGTGGGTCTACCCTGAAACTGCTTACTATGCTGATGGGCTATAAGGAGTCACTATGTCAAAGTTAGTTCAAATCCTTTTGTCAAAGCAGCTCACTGTAAACCTTGGTCGTGATGACCAAGGGGAAGCAAAAACTATAGTACTGCAACCCGGCTTGCAAGAAGTTGAGCAAGATATTGCAGAACATTGGTTTGTTAAGGCACATGCGCAGGCAATCACTCCGAGTGATGCACTATCAGGGGAACTTCAGGTTGCACTTGATGCTGCAAATGCTGCAATTGAATCATTAACAACCCAATCCGAAGCGGCAACAGACCAAATCAATCAACTTACCAACGACTTAAAAAATCGTGACAAAGAAGTTGCTGATTTAAAGATCCAGTTAGCTAAGGCGCAACAAACCCAATCCGAAGCGGCAAAACCTGCCGATTCACCTGCAGACACTGAGACTAAAACAAAAGGTAAATAATCATGATTACTGAATCATCCTTTCGTGAATCTATGCCGATGTTTGCCGATGTGAATGAATATCCATCCTTTCAGTTCAATTTCTACTTGAACCTTGGAAAAAAGCTATTGCCTGTTTCACGTTGGGGTGATCCTAATGATCCTGATGGTTTGATTGATTATGGTCTGACTCTTTTTATCGCTCACTATCTCACGCTTTACAAGCGTGGGATGGATGCTTCAAGTATTGGCGGTGATGCAGGAAAAGTCATAGGCAATGAAACGTCCAAATCAGTAGATAGTGTATCTAAATCAATGGATGTATCAGGTGTTTTAATCACAGATGCAGGGCATTGGAATATGACGACCTTTGGTATTCAGTTCTATGAGCTCATGATGATGGCTGGTGCAGGTGGTATTCAACTATGAGTGTAACTTCAACAGGAAACGGATTGCTCGATATTCTCAATGCTGTATCTGAGTTATCGAAAACAGATGTTTTGGTGGGTGTACCACATGGTGAGGCCAGAACAGATGGAGACGGTATGACCAATGCCGCTATTGGTTATCTACTTGAAACTGGTTCCCCAGCTATGAACTTACCCCCACGACCGCATTTAGTACCTGGTATTGAAGAGGTTCAAGATGTTATCGCAGAAAAGTTAACTTGGGCTGTTGATGCTGCATTAACTGGTAACACCAAGCGCATGTATTTCTATCTTGAATCTGCGGGCATGAAAGCCACCATGAATGTTAAACGATTTATTAATGCGGGTGATTTTGCCCCATTAGCGCCGTTGACAATCAAAGGCCGTAAAGCACGAGGGCGAAAGTCTGAAAAGCCATTAGTTGATACAGCTCAATACCGTAATTCACATACTTATGTTGTGATGCGTGGTGAGGAGGAAATTAAACGTGCCTAATCTTGATGTATCAGACGTTCTTCAAGATCCTGACTTTATGACGAAGGACCTTATTTGTAAGCGGATCGAGGTCGACGTTGGTAAGAATGGGCGACCGATTAAAACTGAAAACAGCTTTAAATTTAGTGGCGTGGTGACAACCAATAGCGGTCAAAATATGGATCGCCGTGAGGATGGAACTTTAATCAAAGGCGCAATCAATATTCACACCAAAACACCATTAATTGCAGGTAGTAAAGATCATCAAGCAGACGAGATTACATGGAAAGGCAAAGCTTACTATGTTGTCCAAGTATTTGATAATTTGCATTATGGGCGTGGATTCAATAAAGCAATCTGTGACTTAAAACCTTTGGGGTAATCATGGGTGACTCTGCAACAGGTGGTTATATTCCACCAAGCGGAAGTACAGCCTATGACCAAGAATTAGAAGATATTTTTCAAGCTTTCATTGTGGGGATTACATCACTACAAGGTCAGTTCGTTCGTCCTCGATGGCAAGAAGATCCACCACCTATGCCCGCCGTTGGCGTGGATTGGTGTGGTTTTGCAGTAAAGGCGCTCACCTCAGATGATGGTCCTATGTTTGAACAGCATGACGAGGATATGGATTCTATACGCCACGAAACATTAAAGCTGTTTTTATCCTTTTATGGCCAACGTGGTCAGGTATTTGCAAATATCTTTAAAGATGGTCTAGGCATTCCGCAAAACATCGCTCAATTACGCGAGTACAAAATCAAATATGTTGGGTGCGATGAAATTATCACCGCCCCTGACTTCCTAAATCAACAATATGTGCATCGTTATGACTTGGTCGCTACTTTTAGACGTAAGACCAAACGGACGTATGCAGTCAAAACATTCAAAAGTTTTCAAATTAAAACTCATCGAAATTAGGAGTCTTAAATGACATTACCTGTTTCTAATGTCGTCAATGTCAGCATTAGTCTTGCTGCATTAGCGGCAGGGCCTCGTTCGTTTGGCTCTTTACTGATTCTAGGTTCAACCAGTGGTGTGGTCGATAATATTGAGCGTATTCGCCAATATTCGAGCATCAAAGAGGTTGGCCAAGACTATGGCGTTGATGATCCAGAATATAAAGCGGCATTAACGTATTTTGGACAATCACCAAAGCCACGAACTTTATATATTGGCTATTGGCACAAAGATGGCCAAACACCTGAAACCATTCAAGCCGCTGTTACAGCATGTTTGGATTCACTTAAATGGTACGGTTTGGTTGTAGCTTCAGATCTTACAGATGAACAGGTCTTATCTGTTGCCACATTGATTGAGGCGGCTGATCCTGTACGCGTATTTGGTTATACGACTCAGGTAGATGATTCAACAAGCGCAACAAGCAAAACCGATATTGCTTATAAATTATCCAATGCAAAGTACCGCCGTACCTTCTGTATTTTTTCCAGCACCAATGCTTATGCTGCAGCTTCAGTTTTTGGTCGTGCATTTAGCGTGAATTTTAACGGTACTAATACCACTATCACCCTTAAGTTTAAGCAATTGCCAGGCATTCCACCTGAAGATTTAAAAATCTCAGAAGCGAATGCATTGACTGCTAAGAACTGTAATGTTTTTGCAGGTTATGACAATGACACAGCCATTCTACAAGAGGGTGTGATGTGTGATGGAACGTTCATTGATGAAATCCACGGATTAGACTGGCTTCAAAATCATTTAGAAAATTCGCTATGGAATCTGTACTACACCAACACAACCAAAATTCCCCAAACTGCTGCAGGCGTAAATCGTCAGTGTGGCGTACTTGAGCGCGCATGCGAACAGGGAATGAATAATGGTTTGATGGGTGAGGGGCAATGGAATGGTGATAGCTTCGGCGCTTTAAACACTGGAGATTATCTGCCTAAGGGCTTTTATGTTTATGCAAATAGCCTAGATGATCAAGCTCAGTCGGAACGTGAAGCACGTAAAGCCCCAGTATTTCAAATCGCGGCGAAGTTGGCGGGTGCAACACACTTTGCCGATGTTCTAGTCGCAGTCAATCGATAAGGAGTCATTATGAGTACATATAGCTTTATGGATACCCAATGCTCTTTAACGAGCGCTGACGGTGTCATCGATCTTGGCTATGGCGCAGGTATTGCCGAGGAAGGTATTACCTTTGCAATGGCTGGTGATAAAAACACCATGACGATTGGTGCAGATGGTGATGGTATGCATTCCTTACATGCTGATAACTCAGGTCAGGTCACGATTCGACTACTTAAAACATCGTCAGCAAATGCCAAGCTGATGAACATTTATAACGCTCAGAAAGGCGTTACACGTAAATGGGGTAAAAATACCATTACCTTGAACCATTCAGGCTCAGGCGATAACCACACTGCGTCCAAATGTGCATTTAAAAAAATCCCTGATTATACCAATGCAAAGACAGGGGCAATGGTTGAGTGGGTTTTTGATTCAATCAAAGTCGATATGAAATACGGTACTTACGAATAAGGTTTAAATATCAATGAATGAACTCATCACAATTGGTGAGCATGATTACACGATCGGGCGCTTAAATGCGCTCGATCAATTTCATGTATCACGAAAAATCGCCCCCATCGTTCCTACACTTATGCCGATTATTACCGAAGTAGCTAAAGGTGATTTATCTAAAGCTATTGAATCAATTGAACTTGGTGATAATAACGAGCTTGGAAGTCTTGAGCCATTAGCGCAGGCATTAGAGCCATTTATGGAAGCTTTTGCAAAGATGCCAGAGGATGATGTTAATTACGTCATTCATAAATGCTTGTCTGTTGTTAAGCGTGGTTCATCGATCGTTTGTCGAGGTCAAACAATCATGTTTGATGATCTTGATATGGGGCAGATTCTTCCGCTTGTTGTTGCAGTGATTCGTGTCAGTTTAGGAAATTTTATTCAAGGACTGCTTACGAAGGCATCAGCCATTCAGACGCAGTCCACATAGACTTTAAAAACCTCCCGAACCAAGAAGATTGGCTTTTGCGACCAGTAATAAAGGGCATGTGCAAGTTTGAATCTTTAAAAAATGGCAAGGTCGATTTGGCTGACATTGCATTGATGAATGATGCGCTGGATGTGGTTGCTGATAATGAATATTTGATCAGTAAATCACGTGAAAAAGAAAAGTAAATAATTAGGTGGTTTCATGGCTGGAGAAGGTGTAATTCGCAACTTCATGGTTGCATTAGGTTTTAAAACTGATAATACCGGTTTAGGTCAAATGCAAGATGCTATGGGGCGTGTAGAGCTTAAGTCTGTAGCGTTAAAAACCGCTTTAATGGCTTTGGCTACTGGTGCATTAATTGCGGTGCGTCAAACTGCAAGTGAGCTAGATAAGCTTTATTTTTCTTCTCAGCGCATAGGTGCAAGTGCAACTAATATCACCGCATTTGGTAATGCTATTAGCCAAATGGGTGGTAATGCCGAAAGCGCCATTGGCACATTAGAATCGTTAGCTGAAAAAATGCGTAATTCTCCCGGTTACGAGGGAATGATTAACAGCCTTGGCGTGAATACCAAACAAGCCAATAGTGAGATGCGTGATCGTGTCGATGTAATGAAAGATTTAAGTGGTGTGCTAGCTCAAATGCCAGCATATCAAGCGAATGCTTATGCCAATTCATTAGGTATTGATCAAAATACCTTATTGGCCATGCGTGATGGTAAATTTGTATCGAACATGGAGAAATACCAAAAGATACAAGAACAGCTTGGCATGAATGATGATTTGACTAAATCAGGCAATGATTTCATGACTGAATACCGTGACTTGACCATGGTAACCAAGACAGGCTTTCAAGTCATTGTGATGCAAGCGGGTAAGGCATTAATACCAATTCTGCGATTACTTAATCAATTAATCCAAGCAGGGATTTCAGCATTTAGCCAATTGAATCCTGAAATTAAGCAGATGCTAGGTGTTGGTTTACGCTTTGGCATGTTGGCCTTAGTTTTTGGTGGGTTCATCAAAACGTTTGGGATGATCTTTAAATTTATACCAATGATCAAAAGCTTTATTGGCGTATTAAAATTATTCCGTTTAGCTTTCCTTGCATCTCCCATAGGTATCATTTTAGCTTTAGCTGCAGCATTGGCCTTACTTTATGATGACTATAAAACATGGCGTGATGGAGGCAAGTCTTTATTTGATTGGTCTAAATGGACAAACGGCATTGATACCATTATCAATAAAATCAAAGACTTTTTAGATTTACTCGATAAAATTAAAGATAAAGTTATTAACTTTGTTCAAAAGATTATTTCAGATCCTGTCAGTGCTGTTCAGGAAGTTGTCGAAACCACGAAAGATGTATTATCTAATGTTGGCAATGAGCTGGCCAATCCAACTCCAGATGAAAATGGGGAGGTTTCTGCCCCACGTGATGCTATTGCTAATGGGATGGATGCTGGCTTTGGGTTGGTTGATAAAGGGTTGGCTTTCTTTGGTGATAAAGATGCCCAAACTCGGGTAGATCAGCGTGAACGTGGTGAAATCGGCTATCAATCACAACCAAAGATCGAAACGCCTAAGAATGCTAAAGACTTAGCTAAATTTGCCGAAAATGCACAACAACCAAATAAACCTCAGAATATAAAGCCTAATAGTTCTGAAGCTTCACAACCTAACAACGCCCACACAATTAAATCCGCTTATATTGAACAACCATTGAATAAAGATAAATCATCTTTTATTGATGGCTTACAAGGCAATATTCAAAAAGGAATTAATGCTGTAGTGGGTGTGGCCACTTTGGCGCAGAATGTGGTTAAGGAGAGTGTGGGTAAAAATGATGCTGAAGTCGGTAATCCAAGGATTGGCAAAGATAAAGCAAATAACAGGTTAGCTGTTTACAACTCTTTCATTAATGCTGGGTATTCAAAGAATCAAGCACTAGCTTTAACTGCTGAGGTAGGGCGTGAGAATGAATATAATTTGGATACTATGTTTGGAACACATAAAGATCTTGGTAATGCCAAGACAAACTTAGGCTTCTTTAGTTGGCAAGGATCAAGAAAAAAAGCTTTAGTAGAATATCTTAAAACCAAAGGGCAGATTGACGCAAAAGGGGAAATTAAACGAGATCAGAAATCTCTTAATGCTATGGCTGAATTTTCAAAATATGAGATTGAAAATAAATCATCATACAAAAAAACTAAGGAGAAATTTTTAAAGGATAAGGATATTAATCCTGAGAATGCAGCACCAATACTTGGTAAAAATTATATTGTTTGGGCTTATGGGCAGGATTATGTGAATAAAGGTACCACTAAGTTTGATTGGAAGGCGCACGATCAAAGGCGTAGAAAAAATTTGAACGCCCTACAAAAGCAAGTTCAATTATCAACAATTGATTCAGGTGGGGTAAAGCCAAATATTCCTGTAATTAAAACCCTTTCTCCGCCATTGGTTAATCCTAATAAGGGGCAAATTAATCAATCCAATGCGAACTCAAAAGTATCTCAAGTTACTATTCACCAAGAGTACAAAACTGAAATGACTATTAATGGTGCAAGAGATCCACAGGCATCGGCACAGGCGGTAAAACAAAGCCAAGAAAATGCAAATATATTCTTGGCTAGAAATGCTGTGAATCCAGTTAAATAAGAGATTTTATTTGTTTATCAATTGATGAGCAAAGAGATTTTTGCTCTATTCCTGGCAGGCTTTCAATTTCTTGGAAAGCACTATCTACTTGCTCGTCACTAGGGTCAATTTGCTCACTTGAAACTTTGCATTTATTCTGATCAAGTAGGAATAGAGTATTTAGTTTTTGTGCATAAGTTGAATTTTCATCTTTTCCACAAAAACTTCCAGCAGCAAATAAGCGAGCATATCTTGATTGAAGATCCAAAGTATTGCAAGAGAGCTTAGGTTTTGGTAAATCCGCCCAAGCCCCGCCACTTATAAGCATTGTTAGAAGGAGTAGTTTTTTCATTTAAAAAAGTTCCTTGATTTTTATCAATTAAGCATCAATTTATAGATTTATAGTCAAGAGGTGAGTAATATGCAACTTTATTTAAAACTAAATAATGAGGCTTGTGAGAGCTTTATGGACTATATTAAACAAATTTTCCAGCATGCGGAATCATATGGATCAAAATCTTCAATATTAAGCATTTTGCTTTGGATTATTTTTGGAGTTATTGGTCCTATGATTTTATCATCAATATTTGCTCCTATCTGGGTATCAATACTACTGGCGGCTATACTTGTTGCATTTCTAGGGATATTTGCATATACGTATCTTCGTTGCCTTCACACTGGGGACACAGATTCTCTTAGAAGTGAAAAGTTTGTTATATCTAAGATGGCAATAGCAAAACAGATCACAAGTGATAGTGATACTGGAGTGCAAAAGATTCCCCAAAATATGTCAAAGAATAGTAATGTTATCGAATTGGTACAGGATGACGTTAATGAAGCGTAGATATGTAGTTTGTTTTGATACTCTGGACAATGAGAAAAGTAAAGAAATCACTTCAGCCATCAAGGAAAAAGGTCTTGGGTGGTGGCATTGGATTGATAATTTATGGTTTATTACAGATTCAAGAGGCAGATTTAGTGCAGTTGAGATTAGAGATTTATTAAAACCCTTTGCTCCTAATGAACGTATGATTGTTTTAGAGATAAATGAAAAAGGTGACACTTGGGCTGGTGTAAGAGCAAATGATCCAGAAGAGAAAATGTTCACTTGGTTTAAAGATACTTGGAACAAAAATAAAAAATAGTAGCCACCTTACCCTTTAATAAATCTCAATAAGGGTTTAACGGTATTATAAATTAAAACCATATACCGCATTTTCAAAATGGTGTTAAAATTATATCGTACGATATAGTATGGGTTTAAGGTAACTACTATGACTAAATCAGTTAGAGCAAGAACAATGGATAAAGCATCATCAACTGTGCCAAGATTGAAGGATTTTGGTATTGAGCATGTGGCTACCTTAGATAATGTCTCAATGAATGTTGTTGCTATTGATTTTAAGGATGATGAGGCGACAAAAAGGTTGGTAATGCACAGTGCAAGGCGAATTATTAAGCAACATAAGGAAGAAATTCAAGAGCTTGCTTATAAATGAGCTTCATTAATGCAACCTTTGTAATTGCTGTGCATGATGAAATTTTAAATCAAACTGGTGTTGGTAGAGAAGGTTGTCATATAGACAGACTGGAAGGAGTGTTAAGTCGAATTGATCAACAGATGTTTTACAACAACATCAGTAATTTATTTGAGATAGCTTCATGGTATGGCATAGCTTTAGCAAAAGGTCATGCATTTGTTGATGGAAATAAAAGAACTGGTTTGGCTGTGATGTTAACCTTTCTTGAAATTCAAGGTGTATCTATTTTAACTGACACAGGTTTAGATGATTTGATGGTTGATATAGTTGAAAGTAATGATGAACATGAACTTCTCGCTAAACGGGTTTCAAATTTTCTAATAGCACTTTCCGAAATCTAGGAAATAGTTCTTCGCAAAAACCTCCTTAACATAGGAGGTTTTTTTATGGGTGAAATATGTCAATCAACACGATTTTAAATACAGCACTCGGTACCGTTGCTGCATCACCTTTAACTGAAATAGCGGGTTCACTTTTGCTTGCAGGCCGTGGTCGCACAATCATGGGGCTTTTTGCTGACGTAACTATCGAAGAAAAGCATAAAGATGAATTGGTAATTACTGAGCATCCGACTGAGGTTGGATCGCCTATGGCTGATCATGCTTATAAAGAGCCCCCTGAGGTAATAATAAAAGTTGGATGGTCAGAAAGTGCAGGCAAGTTAAATGGTTTAGTCGGTGATTCGCTTTTATCTGAAACCACTGGCCTAGTTGCTGTTTATGAAACCTTGCAACAGCTTCAAAACTTAAAGCAACTTTTGGTTATTTCCACGGGTAAACGTCTGTATTCAAACATGCTGATTAAATCTCTTGGATGTACAACAGATTTACAAACCGAAAATGTCTTAATGATTGAAATGACATTGAAAAAAGTGTTCTTAGTTCAATCATCTGAAACGATTGTTTTACTTGATAACCAAGCCAATCCAGCCAGTACTGCAGGCGTTTCTAGTGGCGGTACAGTTCAGGCTACACCAGAAAATGAATCCGTTTTGAGCAAGATTGCTACTGGTATTTTTGGGAGTTAATTATGGGTATATACAAAATCCCTCTAGGTATAGGAAATCAAAAGTTTGCTGTTCAGCTCAATAAAATTACCTATAAATTACAACTCATTTTTCGCTTAGATTGCTGGTATCTGGATGTGATGGACGGTTCAGAAAAACCTATCATTTCGGGTTTAGCCATGAATCCAAATCTAGATTTACTCGAACAGCATCAACACTTAATCAAAGGATCACTCTTTGTAATCAATTCAAATAAAGATGAGTCGCAAGGGTTTTATGATTTGGGTTCAAAAATCCAGTTGTATTGGAGTGATCCATCATGACATTACTATGGGACCGTAAGTGTAAATTGACTGTGCAAATTAATAATGGTCAACCTGAAGCGCTGGATCTATCCGACTTTAAAATTGTATTTCACATTGGACAGGCAACCACTTCAACCCCGAAAGCTGCAGAATTTTATATTTACAATCTAAGTGAATCTACAATGAATCGCTTGGCTGGAATGAACAATGAACGTATTGAAACTACGTTAATTTTTGAAAGTGGTTACATGCTTGGCCCCTTAGAAATTGTTTTCAAAGGTCGGGTTTTTCAATATCGCCGTGGACGAGATAATCCTACTGATACTTGGCTATGTATTCTTGCCCAAAGCGGTGACAGATTAAAAAATGCTGCCTTAGTGAATCAATGTGTACCTGCAGGTACAACGATTGATGACACTGGAAAAATTTTAATCGCTGAGGCAAACAAACAAGGAATTGAAAATGGTGATTTAGTGGATCTTCGCCAACAACAATATCCACGTGGACGTGTATTTTTTGGATCGTTAGAACAGAATTTACGTCAGTTCTATGAAGAAAATAACATGCTTATAGACTTCTCAGATGACACTTTAAGCATTGCACCAGTAATTGGATATACACCAGTACCTGTTCAAGTGCTTACGCCTAACACAGGGATGGTAGGGATGCCACAATTAACAAGTGAGGGGCTTAAGGTTTCTTGCTTGTTGAATCCTAAAATGAAATGGGGCGGACGTGTTCAAGTTGATATGACCAATTTACAAACTGAGGGGTACGATATTTCCTATGGTGGCCAAGAAGTAGATCAAGCCCAAAAGGATCCTAGAATGGCCACCAATGCAGGTGGCCTTTTTCTTATTAGATCAGTTGAGCATCATGGAGATACACGGGGCAATGATTGGTACACCGATTTAGTCTGTATAGGGATTGATGCTGTTGTACCAAAAACAGGTATCACCATTGATGCTGTAGATGAAAATTGGCGCCCAGCGAATACAGAGGGGGCAAGTTAATGGCTTTAAGTTTTAACGAGCTTTCACCTGATCAATTAACAATTATGCAAGATGCCATTAAATCTGAATTGGCAAACTTCTGGACGGCCTTGCCTTGTGAAATTGATAGTTATAACTCTGAGGCTGTAACTGTTAATGTTCAGCCTTTGATTAAGATCCCAGTAATGACTACCAGTGGTGATATTGAAACGGTTGAATTACCCGTTATTCAAGATGTGCCGGTGATGTTTCCGTGTGCTGGTGGCTTTACGATCACACACCCTATTAAGAAAGGTGATGAGTGCTTAGTTTCATTTGCTGATCGTAATATAGATTTGTGGTGGCAGTCTGGCGGAATTCAAAATCCCTTTGATATGCGAAAGCATGATTTATCAGATGGATTCGCTTTTTTTAGGCCACAATCACAAACAAAAAAAATCAGTGATATTTCTACAGATAATTTAGAGATCCGGAATGATGAGAACAGTTGCAAGATTCAAATCACACCAGGTGGAGAAATTCATTTTATCGGTACAAAGGCAATTTTTCATTGTGATGTGGAAATGAATAAAACTTTGACTGTGACAGGCATTATCAAATCACTTGCGGATGTTATCGCCAAAACGATCAGTTTATTTGGTCATAAACATGGTGGGGTTAAGTCGGGTGGTGATACTTCTAGCACACCACAATAGCAAAGAAAACCAAATACAGGGGGCGCGAAAGCGTCTTTTTTATGCGCTATAGAAAACAAGATGAACAGGGTGATTACAGCTTTGGGTCAGGTCTAAATAACTTTCATATTGATAGTGCAGAGGCTGTAGCTCAGGCAATTGAAACAAGGCTTAAGCTTTGGATTGGTGAGTGGTTTGCTAATACGTCAGATGGCACAGGTTGGTCTCAAGCAATTCTCGGAAAACAGTCTAAGAATTTATATGAACTCACATTACGCCAGCGAGTACTAGAAACCTACGGGGTAACAAGTATTGAGTCTTTCCAAAGTTCACTCGATTCAAATTCTCGCCGTTTAACGGTATCGATGACTGTGAATACTATTTATGGCCAAACTACAGTAACAGGGGCTTATGATTAATGGCAATTACAACTGTTGCACCAATCATTAATGAGAATGGGATTAGTGCACCCACGTATGATCTAATACTTGCTTACTTCAAACAGCAATATAAAAACATTTATGGGAATGATGTTTACTTAGAAAATGACAGCTTAGATGGTCAGTTTTTAGGTGTAGTGTCTTTAGCCATTGCAGATGTGAATGCAGCATGTGTAAAAACATATAATTCATTTAGCCCAAAAACCGCTGATACTGAAGCTTTAACACGTAATGTCAAAATTAATGGCATTTCTCGCGCATTAGCAACGTACTCAACCGTTGATGTGACAATCACCGGTACTTCAGGAACGCTAATACGTGCGGGTGTAGTAGCGGACACCAATAACAATAAATGGATCTTGCCGTTAAATATTACGATTCCGCAATCAGGTTCTATTGTCGTTTCTGCTACAGCAGAAAATGCGGGTGCAGTACTGGCAACAGCGAACGCCATTAAGATTATTTTAAACCCAACTCGAGGTTGGCAAAGCGTAAATAATCAGAACTCATCTTCTATTGGCCAAGACGCAGAAACCAATGCCAAGTTACGTCAAAGACAGGCTTTATCGGTCGCAATTCCCTCTCAATCCTTACCTGATGGTTTACGAGGGGCAATTCTAGATTTGCCGAATGTCACGCGCTGTAAATTTTTTGAAAATAAAAAAACAGTTGCTGATGCCAATGGATTACCGCCTAAATCGATTTGTGTCATTGCTTATGGTGGTGACTCACAAGCGATCGGGAAATTGATCCACAAATATAAATCTATGGGATGTGATTTATATGGAAATACCAGTGTGATTGTCGTCAATGTTTATGGTGATGCAGAAACAATAGAGCTGTATAGGCCAGATGTTGTAAACATTAGTTTTAAGATCCAAATCACGACAAATGATTCATACAGTGCTGATACTGAAGAATCAATTAAAAAGCTACTTGCTGAATATGTAAACGCATTAGACATAGGCGACAAGATCACGCAAAACAAGCTTATTGGTGCAGCCAATCTATACGGATCTGAACAGAGCCAGACTTATGAAGTTTCCTCAATAATTATTGTGGCCAACAATGTCGAATATTCCACTGATTATATTTTACCGTTTGGCTGCGTTGCTTTTTGTGATCCTTCATCGATCAAAATCGAGGTGACAAGTGGATGATAAAAAGATTGGTGATTATAGAAAATTAATTACTAGTCAGCATCGTTTAAAACCTAAATATATTGCAATGATTGAAGCAGTCAATTCCCCGTTAGTTGACTGCTTTAATTTTTTGAATAATTTACACAGCCACTATGATGTTGACACCGCAACAGATCCTTATCTCGAAACTTTAGCCCGTTGGACGGGAACACCTTTAATTATCCCTGGTGCAGCACAGCTTGAATATTTTGGTTTCATCGATCAAGAAAATGCACTGACATTTGGCGAAACAAATAACCCAGATGTGGGGGGATTCTTCCGCGAGTCTGGCCAATCAGGCACAGGTGGATTGATCCCTAAAGGGCAATTTTTAAGAAATCTGATTAAGGCCAAGATTCTAAAAAATACAAGTACTGGAAATATTAACCAGACCAAAGAAATTTTTAGATTAGTCCTGAATCACGACAAATTTAAAGTGATTGACAATAAAGATATGTCAGTAACTTTCAAGTTTTTAACTCGAGAGTCTTACTCGGACAAAATTCTCGTTCAATTATTTTTCCCATTGCCTGCGGGTGTATCACTTATTATTGAGAGCATGTAAAAATGGCAGTTGAAAAATTACCTGAATTTGCCAAAGATGGGCAAAAAAACACCGAAAATTTAAATCAAGAAGAAGGCTTTCCAGTCAATTTAAAACCTGCTCGACAATGGTTTAATTTTCTGTTTAATAAACTTTCTCTATCTATTAATCAAATCATTGATGAAGATTATATTCGTCATAATGAGCTTGTAGACAATCTCGTTACTGATGTGTCTAATAAACCTTTATCAGCAAAACAAGGTAAATATTTACAAGACTACAAGCTAAATCGTGCAGTAAGAATTCCTGATAATGCCGATCTGAATAGCTATCAGAGTCAAGGTAGTTATTTTGTCGATTTAGATCTAAGCGCTCAAACCATCCAAAACAGTCCGAGCAAATTGTCTTTTACACTCCAAGTTGATGTGACTGCAGGTGTGATCCAACGCTTAACTACATACAATGGAGCGGGTACTCAACAATTCATTCGTTCATATTATATAGAGTGGTCTGGGTGGCAAAGGATTTATAGTGAATTCAGTCCACAACCCACTATAGATGCGGTCGATCATTTAAATTCAAGTGATGCTAAAAGGCCATTATCAGCAAATCAAGGTCGGTTATTAAACGTAACTAAACTCGATAAAGCCACTGAACAAAATGCGTTTACCACTGATAAAGCTTTCTTAGATAAGTATGCTTCAAGAAATACGCCATCTTTCTTTTTTGATGCAGGAACTGGAAAATTCTTTAGCCAATTTACTGTAGGGGTTTCATCAAGTTTAAATTCTGGTGCTTACTTTGTATTAGGTGCATCACCAATAGACAATAAAGTCAAAGTAATGACAGGTGTAAACCGAGACAATGGAACTTATGATTTACAAAAAAATCTAACCTTACTCGATAGTGAATCAAATAACCTTGTAAATGGTAGTTTTATTTGGAATAACCATAAGTTAGGTGGATGGGCAAGAGGACTAGAATTTAAAGCAACTCCAGAAAGCAATATCTTTTCAGGTTTTGGTGCGTATGGCACTACTGATACTGTAGAAAGAGTCTATTTCGGTTTTGGTGGTGACAATCTTTGGGCTCAAGGAAATGGCAAAGGCATTTGGATTGATCAATATAAAGCCTTTACAAACTGTAATTGGGAATTCAGTGGGGCTGTTTCAGGTTCATTTTTCGGGACTTTTGATGGTTCAATTCAAGCCAAAGACATTCGTAATGTTTCGCCTTTACAAATACAAGGCGGGAAAATGGGCTACTATTTCGCTGAATATTCAGGGCTTAGATATGGAACAGCTTCGGGCGCAACTTATGGGGATTTCCTTGCATTAAATGGCTATCCAGATTCATCAGGTGGAAAAGTGAATGGATTGTTTTTTGATAAAACGAGCCATCAAATTTATCATTTTCAAAATGGATTTGGCACAAATAACTGGGGTACACCCCGTCAATTAGCATATACAGATAACCAGATCTTTACTGGCCTAACCAAATTCAACAATGATGTAGTGATTTTAGCTGCACTTTATGCACAAAAATTTAGAGGTGAAGGAGATTTTTGGTTTACATCAGAAGATGAAGGCACAGCAAAACGAATTTTGACAGGGGGATTGCTTGTTTCAGATGGCTATTCTGATGCTAGTAAAATCCCAAATTTGGGTATTTATTCGAAAGGTCATATTCAAACTGCAGGTTTATTTAGCAGTACAAATGATGAAGTACAAATTTATCATGCTCAAACAGGTCGATATTTATTTCTTAATGCAAACCGTTGGGGATGTTATTCAACAGCGGAAGGTGATATTCCTTTAGGTATTTCATCTGGTGGTACAGGAAATACACAAGGTATCGCGCCTTCAGCAAATAAATTGCAAACAGCTAGACGTATTAATAACGCATATTTCGACGGTACTGGCGATATAGATATAACTGCAGCTAGACGATTTCATGGTCAGATCGCTATTAAAAATCTACACCTTGCCACAAGTGACGGAGTTTATGAGGTTGTGGGTGATGGTTCGATTTTAGGTCTTTATGATTATGGAATTCTTGATGTGAATGTGACTGCGAGTGTTATTCATCAAACATATTATGCTCACAATGATAGTTTGTATGGTTCTGTAGCGGTTAGGCAATCATGGGCAGGTCCTGGTAATTTCAATCCATGGCGTGTTCTAGATAGTCACGTATCTGAAATATCACCAATTCCTTATGCTGGTGACACTGTACCTAATGGCTATATTGCGATGATGGGACAGGCGATATCCCAAAGTAGCTACCCGATCTTATATTCTGTATATGGTGCATATTTGCTTGATCTACGGGGTGAGTTTATTCGAGGTTGGGATGCTGGTCGTAATGTTGATTTCAATCGTGGCATTAGAAGTTTCCAACAGGATGCGATTAGAAATATTGTCGGTGAAGTCGGTGGTGGTACTGGTGATCATAGCTCAGGTGCATTTACTTTCAGTCGTCAAAGTCCTAACGGTCAAACTGGTGATAACGCCAAACAAACAATATATAACTTTGATGCATCAAGAGTTGTGCCGACAGCATCCGAAAATAGACCACGAAATATAGCCTTAAACTATATTGTACGAGCGATTTAAAATGACTATTAAATTTTCAGATCAAGACCAAACCATTACTGCTTATACTTTTGATGAAGATATGATTTATAACGGTTCCTTTCAATATTCTTGGATTAAAGGAACTGGATTAGCTGCAAAAAGTACAAATATTAAGCCACCTACAACACCTAAAGGTAAGGTGGCCGTATTTGATATTAAAACAGATCAATGGGCCATTCAAAGTGATTTTCGAGGGTTAGACGTTTATAACACCGAAACTCAAGCGCAATTGAAAGTTGAAAATGTTGGTCCTATTCAACAAGGCTTTACCTTATTAAAACCTAACAGTATTTACGATACTTGGGATGGTAAAAAATGGATTGACAAAAGATCAAATCAACAAAAAATTGTTGATGAAATCTTAGTACTACCTGCATTAACTAAACGTCAGTTTAGACTTGGACTGGTGAATAACGGCTACAACCTATCAAAGATTGAGCAAACTATAAGCAGTATTGAAGATGATCTTCAAAGACAAACAGTTCAAATCGAGTGGGAAGATGCTCAAACGTTTGAAAGAACAAGTAGCAGCTTGAAATTAATGTCTGAGCTACTAGGCTTAGATGATGAGCAAGTCAATAATCTTTGGCATCAAGCAATGACGCTTTAACACTATATCAATTGTTATCAATAGCACCGAAAGGTGTTTTTTTATTGCCAAAATTCAGGGGGAGCTATGGCAGAAATCTTGGTACTTGCGGTGACGTGGCTGAAAAGCCACATCGCTATGGTTGTTGTAGGTTTTTTAGGAGCATGCTTCGGTGTGCTTCTTTCAAAAGAACCATGGAAAGATAGATTAATCGGAGCTTTAGCAGGCTTTATTCTA
>Ga0207712_10001000_pt1 | contig 20140 bp, 19 predicted proteins | sample KBSS44metaG_FD_184402 | JGI IMG/M metagenome (GOLD analysis project Ga0207712, IMG submission 184402) | Switchgrass rhizosphere microbial communities from Kellogg Biological Station, Michigan, USA - KBS S4-4 metaG (SPAdes) (version 2) | ecosystem: Host-associated > Plants > Roots > Rhizosphere... | reverse complement strand
AACCATAGAACAAGACAATCAGTTGTTTGAAGTGGAGTCTTGTCTAGAAAGCTGGATTGAATATCAGGTCATCCAGCAGTCAAATGCGAATATTCAGCCACAAAAAATTCATTTTGATAATCATTGTCGTGAATTACATTGGATTAACTATTTTAACCAAACGAAAAATTGATATATGCAAATTCATTGCAGAATTTAATCAAAACTGAATATTTACTGACAAGTTTTGCAATGAATTAATTTTATACATTTATATATTAATTGCTGTTTTTCTATACAAATTAGATTTTTATCTGATCTATTGGTTGTTACAATCCAGCGCGAATTCTTTATGTTTTGGTGTGCTGGGTGTTTGAAAAATTAGCTGAACAAAGTTTGGGCTGGATGGGATGGCAAATTGATAACCATTGGGATTTAAACATCGACCAATGTGTCATGATTGCTGCGCCGCATACCAGTAATTGGGATGCACTCTATGCACGTTTAGCGCTGAAAGCTTTGGGCGTTCATGTGCGTATTACCATTAAAGACAGCTATATGAAATTGCCTTTTGGACCTTTTGTGCGTGCTATGGGTGGAATCGGGATTGATCGCCGTCCCAAGCAGGATGGAGAGGAACGTCCAAGTATGGTTCAACTGATGAGTGAGCTGTTTAAGACCCATCCTAAATTGGTGATGCTGGTGACGCCAGAGGGAACGCGTGCAAAGCAAGAACAGTGGAAAACAGGCTTTTATCATGTTGCCACCAGTGCTGGTGTACCTATTGCACTGGCGTATATGGATTATAAAAACAAGAAAACTGGGATTGGTAAAATTGTTTATCCAACTGGAAATTATGAACAGGACATGGCTGAAATCATGGAGTTTTATGCTCAGATCAATCCGAAGCATCCAGATTTATTTAGTATAGATACCCGATTTATTCCAGAAGCTGAGTTTTGATTCGATAGCATCTTTGAAAACTCAAATACAATGAATTTAATTTTGATATGGGAAGGGTGATTTGGCACATTCCCATATTTTATTAGGGTTAAATATTTGCTGTTATTCAGTTGATACAGCATCTGCACATTGACATATTATTTTATAAATAACCTATTTTTTTAGCTTAATTAAAATACTACTTTAATAATTCAAAAGATCTACATCGTTATTTAAGAATTACTTAATTTTTTAAAATGTCGTATATAAATAAATTGTTGAAATTGGCTTTAAGTTGAAAACAACTTAAAGCCATGGTGTAAATAATTCTAAAAGTTAAATTCAACATTTATTGGGCATAGACAGGGATAACAAGATGAATAATAGCGTCTATTACAATGCAAAATTTCATACCGTGAATCAACTGTAACCTTGGGCAGAAGCCATGTGGGTAAAAGACGGTAAAATTTTAGCGATTGGCGATCAGGATAAAATTCTGAGTTTGGCAGCGGATGCTGAGAAATATGATTTAAAAGGGAAATTGGTGATGCCTGGCATCCATGATGCACACACGCATCTTTTAAAAGCGGCACTTCTTCGATTGGAATATTCTTGCCAATTAAATGATCCGCAAACCTTGCAAGAATTGGCACAGCAACTCAAAGCGTATTGGGAAAAATATGCCTCCAAACGAACATGGATTTTTGCCGGGCTCTATAACCCATTGATTTTTACCGCTGAGCTACTGACACGAGAATGGTTGGATCAAGTCATTCCAAATGTGCCGATTGTGATTCATGATTTTTCATTTCATAACGTCATGGCGAACAGCCAAGCACTAGATCTTGCAGGTATCACGCGTGATACACCGAGTACGACCCGTGCAAAAATTGAAAAAGATCCCATAACAGGTGAACCCACTGGAATTTTGCGTGAAGGTGGATGGGTGAAATTATATATGGTCGCACCCACAGAGACTGATGAGGAAAATAAGTTCGCACTTAAAATGGCGGCAAGTATATGTAATCAATATGGTATTACTTCGGCACAGGAAGCTTCAGCAACAAGATCATTCCTGACAGCAGCTAAATCTTTGGATGATAACGATGAGCTTACACTGGATTTGATTTGTCATATTCCTTGGAAAGCAGAAATTATGTCATTGAGTGATCGTGAAGAAGATGAAAGGGTAATCGCAGAACGAGCGCAATATGCGTCAAAACGTGTCATGGTGAATGGAATCAAAGTGATGCTAGATGGTACATCTATGGCACCCACCTTTAGCCATGTGCCCTTAGATCCGATTTCAGATGAACCTATTACTTACAATTTACTTCTCGATTCCAATGAACTCACTGAAAAAATTCGTGAATGGACCGAAGATGGCTTAATTGTTAAATCACATTGTACGGGTTATGGTTCTGTGCGTATTGGTTTAGACAATTATGAAAATGCCAACAATGTTGAACGTCAAACAGGGCAATTTCATGATATTGCACATGCCCATTATGTTTCTGCAAAAGATCGTAGCCGTTTTGCAGAATTAGACATTATTGCTGAAATGTCACCCGCGATTTGGCATATCCCAGAATATCAACAAGCGCTTGGCAAAGCCTATGATTTCCGAACTTTGTATGATGCTGGTGCAACCATGACGATTGGTACAGATTGGCTTTTGCCACCTACGCCAAATCTTTTTCCCGCACTGGCAGGTATTTTACAGCACGGAGATGAAAGTGTGCCTTTGGACGTGGCAGTCAGGATCATGACGTTGAACGGCGCAATTGCTGTTGGGCATAGTCATCGTACTGGGAGTTTAGAAGTGGGTAAGGAAGCAACCTTTATTGTTTTGGATCGCAATATTTTTGAATCAAGCCCTGAAGAAATTGCTGTGACTCAAGTCATCACCACAGTATTACAAGGTCAGCATGTGTTTCAGCGTGCTAACTAATCTACTGGGTTAAATTATCGTTTATGTGCGTAAGGGAAGACATATATGAGCGGAATAAAACGTATTCCTGTGACCTTACTGACAGGTTTTCTGGGGAGTGGTAAAACAACATTACTGCATCGTTTGTTGGCCGATGATCGCATGGCGCACACGGCAGTGATTATTAATGAAATAGGTGAGGTTGGCTTAGATCATTTATTGATAGGTCGACTTGACGATGACATTGTCTTGCTAAAAAGTGGTTGTGTCTGTTGTAGCATGAAAACAGAACTTTCAGAAACGCTTAAACTTCTTTATTGTCGTGCTGAGGCAGGAGAAATTCCTGTTTTTGACCGTGTTATTGTTGAAACAACAGGTATGGCTGACCCGATTCCCTTGCTTAAGCTTTTATTGGCAGATGAAAGTGTCGCGACTTTATTTAGTATGCAAACTGTGATTGCTACGGTTGATACATTATTGTCCTTAAATGTCCCGCATCAGCGGACGGAGAGACTACGTCAAATTGCTGTTGCAGATAAAATCATTTTAACTAAAACAGATTTGTCGCATGCCTTTACAACATTTACCAAGCGCATCCGCACTCTGAATGCGAGTGCTGAAATTATTGATGGTGCGGATGTGGCGGCTGTTGCTTTGGTTATTTTTGATCGTGAAAAGTATCCAGTAACACATAATTTACTTGGTACGCAGTGGTTTACACATCAGACAAATTCTCAAAACACTTTCAATAACGCACCGCATCATAATATTTTTACACTGTGTTTATATGCCAACCAAGCTTTGTCTTGGGCGCGTGTGACCCATTTTCTTCAGAAGCTGGCACGACTTTATGGCGTGAACTTGCTCCGAATCAAAGGATTGATTCAGGTGGAGGAGTCGTTACGACCGGTGATATTACACGGTGTTCAACATTATCTATTTCCCGAATCTTACCTAAATGCGTGGCCTGATGATGACCACAGATCGAGAATAGTGGTCATTTTTGAAGGGGAAATTCATCAACAGATCGAAGCATTGTTTGATGCCATTGTGCTTGAGCCAATGACCACATAGCAGAACGCCTGCACCCATAATCCTCAGCATTTTCAATTGCGCAATTTAAGCGTAGGGGTTTTGCATCTTAAAAAAAACAATTTGATTGATCGTAATTTTTTAACGATTTCTCTATTAGGAGATACTCATGGAAGACAAATATGTTCACTCGATTGAACAACATACCATTCAGCAAATCCCATTAAATGCGCGATACGGTAAGGCTCGGGATCTATTCACACTTTGGTTTGGTGGAAATTTGATGCTACTGACGTTTGTGACAGGATCAGTTTCAGTCACCATTTTTCATCAATCTTTTGTCTCTGCTATTTTAAGTATTATTCTAGGGACGCTTATTGGTGGCATCTTTGCCGCACTCCATGCCGCTCAAGGACCGCATCTCGGTGTCCCTCAAATGATTCAAACCAAAGGGCAGTTTGGTGCATATGGTGCACTTCCAATCCTTGGAATCGTGGTCATCATGTATGTCGGCTTTCTCGCTTCAAATGCGACGCTGGCTGGACAAGCCATGAATTTGCTTATTCCCTCATTCAGTCAGTCATCCGGCATATTATTCACTTGTGTCGTTGCAGTGATCGGTACAATCGTTGGTTATCGATTAATTCATCTATTTACAAAAATAACCTTTGTGATCTCTGGTTTGGCTTTTTTGGCAGCATATGTGTGGGTGTTTTTTATTCAAGGTTTACCAGCAGACTTTTTCGCGCGTAATTCTTTCTCAGCTACAGGTTTTCTCGCGACACTTTCGATTGCTGCACTGTGGCAGATCGCATATGCACCCTATGTCTCTGATGCTACTCGTCATTTACCAAAAGAAACAGGCGCTAAGGCAGCGTTTTGGGCGACATATTGGGGATGTGGATTGGGTACCATCATTCCGATGTGTTTGGGGGTAACAATAGGATTGGTGACACCAAGTGGAGATGTTATCGCTGGGATGATCGCTTATGTGCCTAAGATGGGGAGTGTGTTTATTTTGATTTTGGTCATTTCCATCTCTGCTATTAATTCAATGAATTTATATTGTGGTGTACTGACTTTAATTTCTTTTATCCAGACATTTATTCCATCATTTATGCCATTGGCTAAGGGGCGAATTGTGATTTCATTTTTGTTAATTGCTATTGCGCTGTGGATTGGAATCAAAGCATCCAGTAATTTTCTGCCCATATTTATTAATTTTATTTTCTTGCTCATCTACGTACTTATCCCTTGGACGGCTGTGAATTTGATTGATTATTACTGGGTTCGTCATGGGGAATATGATGTCGATTCGTTTTTTCATCAAGATGGAGGAATCTATGGAAAATTTAACCTCATGGCCGTTTCTGCATATATTTTTGGTGTCATTGTTCAAGTGCCTTTTATTGCGACAGACTTGTATACAGGTCCTATTGCCAAGGGGCTTGATGGTGCAGATGTTTCGTGGGTTGTTGGTCTAATTTTAACCTCTATTTTTTATCTAATGGGGATCAAAATTTTTGGTATCAAAGACCATTCATAGAAGACTAAAAACTAAATTACGGCACGGCTATTGTGATGATGCAGCCATCATATCACTTTGCCTATATGAGGTTTGCTACAGCCTATTTTTACTGCTTCTAAGGCTATTTTGATCATGAGACCGACTTTGCAGAAGGGATCGCTATATTTCACTAGGGGCTGTATTTAAAAATTCAGCAGCAAAGAATGAGGGTCTAGGCAATTTAAAAATGAACGCTGCTCATCATGATTTACGTTTATGATTTTAAAACACAATCATTTAAAACACGATATTTTTAAGATCATAAACGTTTTGCAGTATTCAACAATAATCGGCTTATTTTTTAGCGTTGCTTACTGTTGAGCGTTGCACACCGCCAAGGGATTCACAGGCTGTTTTATAAATATCGTATTGTTGTTGAACCACTTCATCGAGAGGAATTTTAAATAATTCATCTCCAGATTTATAGCGATCGACGTACTCAGTGGCTTTTTCTTTACTCACTGCAAGTGAGCGTTCATGATAAGTATTAATTGAACTATGGGCCAATTCTGCTGTTTCAATATTATTACATTGAAATTGGCTGAGCAGTTTTTCCGCGGTTTTAATTTCACTAGATGTGCCAAGTACACATCCTGTTAAGAGAATACTGGCACTTAACAAAAATGAGTTTTTCATCACAGATATTTAAGAAAAATGAGTGGCGGAATTGTAGGATGAATCGGGTATTAAAAATAGAGCCGCTCGGATATTGTTTTCATTTTAGCAACCAAATGCTGAATAAATAGTCAGTTAAATTTATTTAATTTTCTCACTATTTTGCTAAAGCAACGATGTCAGCAATAAGAAACAACCTGAGGCAAATAATAAACTCAGAACTAATTGTTTAAATTGTTTTTCTGATATTTTATAGAACATTTGCGCACCAATCAGTGCAGGGATGCTCACTGTAAGAATGATCAGTGCAAAATAGGGCAGATGGACCTTGCGGATGGTTCCTTGGCATAGATAAATAATAATCGTAAACAACTGAATCGCAAAATTAAAATGTCTTAAAATATAACGCTGTTGTTGTTTAGGCAGATTTTTAAGCATCACCCAAGCTGATGGTGCTGCGCCACAAAAACCACCAAGACCACCTAAAATACCGCCAATAAAACCAATGCTTCCATCTGCAAGTTTTCCCAATGCTTGAATACGAGGAAACACAGGGGCAAAAAACATGGTCGGACACCAAATCACTAAAAATAATCCAACGATGGTCTTAAAGGTATTTCCATCAATGAGGTGTAAAAGATAGGTATCGAGAGGTACACCGATCAATCCTGCAATGATATAGGGAAGCACTAGGGAAAATGGGAGTTGATGTTTTTGTTCTTTTCCCAATGCAATGATATGGCTCCATAGAGAAGCAAACACCACCAATGGTGCTGCCAGTTGTGGCGGTAATACCCAAATCCAAAAAGACATCGCAATCAAGGCAAAGGCAAAACCAGTTAAACCTTGGACAAAGCCTGCAATCATGGCACCGAGAATAAAAATAAACCAAGTCATTTTTAAATTAAACAGAACTGAATAGGGTTAGAGCATAGCATTGAGATAGTCGATCTTGGTTGAATCAGCTGATTTTAAAAGAAATCGTGAGTTTCCATCATGACTTATTGAGATAAGCATATCTGTATCGTTAACATCTATACCATTAAAAACAATCAGCTGTATTAGATCATGAATAAAAATCCATCCAATAAAAAGCCCCTGATAACAGAGGCTGGTAATTAAGGGATTATGAGGTCAGTTCTATTAGTCATTGCTTGGTTTTAAGGATTGCGTTAAACCATTAATATCTCCGCCTTTAATGCCTAACTCATTCATTAAGCTATCAATCAGTGGAGCTTGAGAACGATAGCGCAGTGCACTATTGACCACTTGATCAGACAAAGCGATTTGATTTTGTTCACCAGATTCACCTGTTGCATTTGAACCTGCCATACCGCCTAAACCATTGACTTGAAGAATCTTGATATCATCAATATTTTCCATTGGTTTAACACTTTCACGAATGATTTCAGGTAAGTATTTCAATAAGGCTAAACGAATTTGCATCTCAACTTGTTCTGTTGATAGCACGTTATTGGCTTCATTGACTGCACGCGTACCTTCAGCATCAACTTGATATTGCTTTTCTTGTGCCGCAGCAAGCAACATTTTTGCATCTGCTTCACCTTTGGCTTTTAAACGTATTTTTTCAGCATCCGCTTGTGCTGCAATACGGACTGCTTCAGCATCATCTGCAGCTGCTTGTTTAGCGGCTTCTGCTGCTACGGTAATCGCAATTGCATCTGTTTCAGCGACTTGCTTTGCAGCCACCAATTCAACGGCTTTTAAACGCTCTGCACGCTGAGTTTCACGAACAGTTGTCACTTCTTCTTCCGCTTTTACTGCTTGTGCACGTGCTTGGTCAGCCAACGCTTTGGCTTCAGATTCAGCACGTGATTTTTCAGCAATCGCAATTGCACGATCTTGTTCGGCCAATTCAATGGTTTTCTTCTGTTCGACTTGAGCTTTTTGGATCAACTGTGCTTTTTGAATATTTTCATTTTCAACATCACGTGCAGATGCAATACGTTTTAATTCGACTTCACGTTCAGCAGCAATTTGAGCTTCTTCTGCTTCGCGTTTTTTTGCGGCTTCTTGTGTTGCAATTTCTGCCGATTGCTCAGCTTTACGAATGGCGATTTCACGTTCTTGTTGAAGTTTTGCATATTCTTCTTCACGTAGAATTTGCAAGCGCGCTTGTTCTGTTTCTAAGTTTTTTGCTTTAATGGCTAAGTCATTGTCCTGTTCAATGTCATTGCGTTTTTTACGGCGGTCTTCAATGGTTTCAGTCAGTTTGGTTAAACCTTCTGCATCGAAAGCATTTTGAGGGTTAAAATATTCAAAACTGGTTTGATCTAAACCTGTCAGTGAAACCGTTTCTAATTCTAAGCCATTTTTAAACAGATCTTCAGAAACCACTTGTTGGACTTTTTGAACAAAATCAACGCGTTTTTCATGTAACTCTTCCATTGCCATTTCAGCAGCAACAGCACGTAGTGAGTCTACAAATTTACCTTCCACCAAATCTTTGAGTTCTTGTGGAGACATGGTTTTTTTACCCAAGGTTTGGGCAGCTGTTGCAATAGATTCAGCAGTTGGTTTAACCCGTACATAAAATTCAGCCATCACATCCACACGCATACGATCACGAGTAATTAACGCTTGATCTGTGGCACGTTTGACTTCAAGACGAAGGGTATTCATATTGACGGGAATCACTTCATGTAAAACTGGCAATACAATTGCACCGCCATTTAAAATGACTTTTTCACCGCCAAAACCAGTACGGACAAAAGAAACTTCTTTACTTGAGCGTTTATACAGGCGAGCGATAATCACCCCGATGACAATCAGTGCCACCAATATAATGCCTGCTAAAACAAGGATTTGATATAAGTTTGAATTCAACATTTTATTATACCCAGGTTTGTTATTGAAAAATTAAAGTGGCGTTGCTTGAAAGCCTAGTTTTGTTCTTTGTGTCAAAATCACACTTTGACCTTGTTGGAAGATTTCATCTAATTCTGGTTCAACCAAAATATAATGTGTCTGTCCAAATTGATCGATGACTTTGGCTTGTGCAGGGTAGTTTTGTTTTGCTTCACCTAAAATAATCTGAGCTGTACGCCCAATCAGTTCATCACTGTGAATCGCAGTGGTTTCATCTTTTGGTAAAATTTTTGCAACGAGTGCTGCACACACTCGGACCATCGGCATAGATAAAAAAAGACTGGCTGGCGCAATCAGCCAAATAGAAAAATAATTTCCAGTGAAATTGAAAAATATACTTTGCACAATAAAACCAAATAACGCATAAACAGTCAGAAAAATGATCAACCAAACCAAGACGGGGACACGGCCAAGATAGAGCCAATCTAACAATTGAACTAAAAGGTTGTGATCTGTATGGATGTCTAGATCTGCATGATGGGTTTCTAACAGTTGATCTGGAATAAACTGGTCTAAAAAACCTTGTGAGGTTGAACCAATAATAAGGAGTAAACACTCCACAATACCCAATAAAAACATCAGGCACAGACTGACACTAAACAGTAAGTTGGATGAGTGTGTAAATAATTCCCACATATTGTTCTACTCAAAATTATTGTTGCGCGTTTTTATAAATAAAATTTTTAATTTGAACTGAATAATTAAATGATCATCAGTTAATTCAATTAATAAATTAAGTTTATCGGTTTTGTCGTAGTATTGCAACAAAATATTTTACGATATTAATTAAAATCAATATCTTATAATTTAATATATTCTTTTATATTTTGAAAATTGCTTGAAAAGTAATGCTTGCATTTTAGCCAACTATTCCTTATAACTGATTGAGTTTACAGAGGGAACTGAAGACAAAAAAATACGCAATGATTGGGGTGATCACTGCGTAGAACAACGAATCTGCTTTCACAGTTCGGTTAAGGAGAAATGTTATGAACTTTGGGGATTGTTCATAACTTAAGGTTGATAGTAGAGGTTCCCCTCTGTAAATTCATTGGTATTCACGTAAACAAGTGTTAAATCTCGTAAACATGATTAAAATGTGAACAACATCAACTAAAAACAAGATGTTAACCAATGTTTTTAAACATATTATTTAAAATAAATAAATTTTGCGCTACGTTTTCTCGATTAATCTTTTCTCTGCTTTTTAATGTAAACCAGAAAGTTTTTATCAGCTATTTTAGTTAATTTTGCTATCGTTTAAAGCTTAAATTGCAGCTTTCAAAAGTGCTGATTAGTCTATGCTATTGAACTCAATTTGCTATATCACATCATGTTTGAGCATGCTGATTGAGACGCAGAAATACGATTTAAAAAATCAATACGCCATAAACTTTGATTTAAAGCTAATTATTTACTTCTTAAGGAATTTATATTGTTGTCGTAACGATTATGCAAAAAACAAAACAACAGTATTTTTTGTGAATTTTAATTCAAAAAATTATATTAAAGATTCCGTTCTCAATTTTAGTTCTGGTTTTGCTTGCAATCATGCCGTATTTTTTCATAATAGCCTTTCCTGTCTTGATTAGCTTTTTACCATGTCACCATTAGAAATATTCGCGGTTATTATCAGTATTATTGGTGTCACATTGACGATTAAGCGAAATATGTGGTGTTGGGTATTTAACTTCTTTGCCTTTGTTTTATATGCCTATTTATTCTTTGAATTTAAATTGTATGGTGAAACAATCTTACAAGTGTTCTTTATGGTGGTGAATTTTTATGGCTTTTATCACTGGCTAAAAGGTAAGCAGCAAGATCATGAGATTCGAATAGAGCCAATTGCCTTACAAACAGTGATTCTTCAGATGATCATCGCTGCTGTTGGAGGGGGAGTATTTGGTTTATCGCTACACTATTTTACTGATGCTGCTTTGCCTATGTTAGATTCCCAACTGGCTGCATTTAGTTTATTGGCAACCTATTGGACCAGCCGTAAACATATTGCGACTTGGGTGCTTTGGGTCTTTGTTGATATCGTCTATGTAGGGATGTTTATGTATAAAGAATTATTCCTAACAGCTGCTTTATATGCTGCATTTGTTGGACTGGCTGCATTTGGATGGTGGCAATGGGAACAGGTTAAAAAGAAACAATCGGCGAGCATGTATAAAGGAATTTAACATCATTTAAGGGGCTGCCATGATTATTAATTTTGTTCAAATACAAAAACAAAAGTTTGAAGAACTTGTTGAAAAAATCATGGCTCAACCTGAGCAATATCTCGACTTTGATTCAGTCTCTGATTTTTACAAAGCCCCATGGTTAGATCATTTCCCACAGGGCACAAGGTGGAGCACTTCTGGTTTGGATGATGGTGCAGAAGAATTTTGTATTCAGATCAAATATAGAGAGCTGGTGTTCAATATAGAGATTCAATCGACTTTTATTCGTTTAAAGTTTAACAGTAAAAGTATCAGCATTTATAAAAAAATATAAAGCCAAGTTTTTTTGGTTAAGTTTTTGAAAATAATAATTTTACTTAAATTGAGCTTTAACTGAGTCTAAATAATTCTGGAGAGATTATTGCAAATTGTTTTGTACTGAATTTAAACGACAAAAATGCTAATGCTTTATGTTTAAAACATTATCATAATTAAAACAGGGAGCTAACGCAGTTTAATTGGATATTTCAAGTTTTGATTCGAGTAAAATTAACTTTTAGAATGTTAAAATATAAATTAAAAATAAATTAGAGTAAATTAACAATAAAAATATAAAGATGATAAATCTTATTTTAAAAATTTTTGTACCCAGCTCAGTGTATACGTCAAATAGGCTAAAGCTTGACGGATATCGCCAGTAAAAAAATTATTCAATTCGGTCAAAGAATGTAAATTAAATCCCTTTGTTTGTTGAAGTATTAGAAAAAATTTAAAGTTAAAATTGATAAAATAAGCGTGATAAAACTATTATTCTTCAGAAAATATTTGCAAATAATATAAAGGATTAATATCCTAAGCTTCAGGCTTATTTAGTATAAAAATCTATATTTTTGAAATACACTTACATAAAATTACTAGAGTGTTATATTTAAATGATGAGTACAGATAAATAAAACAACGGATAGAAATTTACAATTTTATGGATTAGTTATTATATGGAACAAAAAAATAGAACGGCAGTACAGTCCTCAACGGAACACTTCATGCATGATGTCATGATCATGAATTGGAGTAATCTTAAGAAGTGTAGCCTTGTGCTCTTCTTGGGGGGTGTTGCTGTTTTATCGTGGATTGTATGGTGGTTTTTTAGCAACGCTCAAATTGAGCTACAAGCTTGGATTAATCAAGATTTTTATCCAATCTATATGAGATTATTGTCTTTTGCCGCACTGGGTTTTTTTGCGCTTATTTTTATTATTCGTATTTTAAGTAAAACTTCTATTTTTGAAATCATAATACCGTATATAACCATCGCATATTTTGGTCTTATCTTTGTTTTTGGCGCACATTGCATTGGGATTTTTAGCCCAGCATCAAGTGCAGGTTATGTCAGCTTAGTCACAGTGGCGCTGGTATTATTCGAACGAAAAGTGGTGTATCTAATCGTCATTCCAATCACTTGTTTTATGTTGATCAGCCTTGGATTAAGCCTGACGAATAAAATAGCCTATGCGCCAATTTTTAGTGAACACTTACAATCCATGTCGTTATATAAAAATACATTTTGGGTGTTTTGCATGTTGTATTTTTATATTCCGATCTTTCTTGCAAGTCTAGTTTTATTCGAGCTTCTTTTAATTCAATGGCGCAAAAGAGAGCAAATGATTCAGCGAATTAGTGTACTTGATCCACTTACAGGCATTTATAATCGTCGTAGGATTGGTGAGAATATTGACTTATTAAAACAGCAGCAAAGCTCTTTTGCAGTTGTATTATTAGATTTAGATTATTTTAAGAGTGTTAATGACCAGTATGGGCATGATACTGGGGATGCAGTTTTAAAACAGGTTGCAAAAATTTTGACTGAGAATATTCGTGAACAGGATGTTGTTGGACGATTTGGGGGTGAAGAATTTATTATTCTCATGAGCAATGGTGCATTAGAAAATGCACTGAGACTTGCTGAGAGATGCCGTCAAGCAATTGAAAAAGAAGAAATACGATTAGATCATCAACAGACGCTCAAAGTGACGGCTAGTTTTGGGGTCGCAGTATCAACGAATCCTTTTTTATCAACAAAAGAAGAATTGATTCGTCAGGCTGATCAGGCCTTATATCTGGCAAAAAACAATGGGCGTAATCAGGTTTGTCATTTCTTTGAAGTAGAACTTACCCATTCATTCGGATACAAACAACGCGGTTAAACCGTTTCAAATTTTTTGCGATAAACTACACTTGTGATAAGGGTAATTAGACAAAGCACAACAATATAGTACACAGCACCAATATCGCGATATAAACTCAACCATTGTACCAATGGCAGCGTTAAGCCACCTGCAATTGCGTATGCAACATTGTATGAGAATGAAATTCCTGAAAAACGAATTGGGGCAGGAAACATCTTGACCAAGCTATAGGAAACTACACCGACTGTGCCAGAAAATAGACCAAGTAACATGTACAGTCCGAAGATCGTTGAATGAGCGGCATGACCTAAACTGTAATAAAAAAGACCTGCAGTGATTGCCACACTGAGCGATCCCAAACAAATTACGCGCCCAGCACCAAAACGATCAGCGAGAAAACCTGCCAATATACAACCCAGCATTTGCATCAGAATTGCCATGCTTTGCATTTGAAATGCATCCGCACGTTGAAAGTTAAATGTGGTGGTCAGTAAATTGGGGGTAGATAGGATAATCACCACAACACAACCGGTCAAAAACCAAGTAAATAGCATCCCGATGACAATGGCAGATTTATGGGATGCCAAAACTTGCTTGATGGGTAGATCTTTTGAGAGTTCTTTACGCGCCTGCATCGCTTTAAATACTGGGGTTTCTTTAAGATAACTTCTTAGATATAAGGCAATTAATCCAAAAACTCCGCCGACTATAAATGGGAGACGCCAAGCCCAAGCATGGATTTCAGCTTCGCTAAACTTAAGTGAAATAAACAGCGACATCAAAGCGCCCAGTAAGATCCCCAGTGACAAACCTGCGGTAAGCAAACCATTGGCAAAACCAATTTTCTTTGTTGGTACATGCTCTGAAACAAATGTCCATGCTGCGGGAATTTCTCCACCAATCGCAATGCCTTGAACCACGCGCATCAATAACAGTAGCAATGGAGCAGCTAAACCAATGTCTGCATAAGTTGGCATTAGACCAATGAACAAAGTAGGGAGTGCCATCAGTAATATGGATAAACTAAACAGGCGTTTACGTCCTACGAGATCACCAAAATGTGCCATGATCACGCCACCTAACGGACGGAAGAAATATCCTGCGGCAAAAATTCCGTAAGTATTCAGCATTGCCCAAAAAGGACTTAAAGAGCTGGGGAAAAATAGTTCAGCAATGATTTTTGCGTAAAATACATAAATGACGAAATCATAAAATTCGAGCGCACCGCCCAGAGAAGACAATGCAAGGGTTCTTTTTGCTTCCTTATTGAGGCCCAATTTTTCGTCCATGATGATGCAATGCCTTAAAAGAGAAATTGAATGTGAATGTAATCATTTTAATTGACTATTTTTTACTTAAAAAATCAATATTTATTTTTACACATCATACTTATTTTTATAGGTGATCAAGTGATTTAAAAATCATTTCTGCTTTAAAAGTATTGCGATAAGTTAGATTCTAATAGATTTAAATATTGATCATTTATATGCGAATTAACCACGGGATAACACTCAGAATAATACCGCATACAGACATAATCATTGTATTTTCAATAAAATAAGGAAAAATCATCAAAGTGATGCCACAGATAAAAGGCATGTTCATTCGCTGTCTTTTTCCATAGATAAAATAGCCTAAGCCAATTGAGCTAAAGATCAAGCCTAAGAATAGGGATGCTGTATTCATTATTTTCAACGATAGACTAGACGGTAGTTATTTACACGATCATGATTAAAAATGGTTTAAAAGACAAGCGGTCATTTGGCTTAGGTAAATAGAAATTCATTTGTACATAACCTACATACTTTTGCACAATAATTGAATTGGAAAGCGCATTTCAAATGCTACACTCATCTTTATCTAATTTACATTTGATCAAGGTACAAGATAATGAGTGCCGTGTTACCTGTCGCCCAACGTGGTGAAGACGTTTTAAAATTAATCGCAGCGCCTGTGGCTGAAGCTGAGTTTTCAAGTACTTGGCTAAACGAATTATCCAAGGCCTTACAGGCCACCATGTTAGAGCGTAATGGTGTTGGGATCGCCGCACCACAAGTCTATGTTTCTAAACGGGTGATTATTGTTGCTTCAAGAGCGAATCCTCGCTATCCAGACGCACCTGAAATGGATGCGGTCACAATGATTAATCCTGAAATCTTAGAGAAATCTGAACAGACCATCTTGGGTGAGGAAGGATGTTTAAGTGTGCCCAATGAAAGAGGGCAAGTGGCTCGTGCTGAAGCAGTTACTGTACAATTTTTTACGCTGACTGGCGAAAAGATTATTCAGCAATTTCATGGTTTTCCAGCACGCATTGTGCAACATGAAATCGACCATTTAAATGGGATACTGTTTGTTGAAAGGCTTTAAATTGAGCAAGCTTGGCTAAAATTTTACTTTGAATTTTATCTTTAATTTTAGCCAAGCTTTTCTAAGCAGAATTGCTAATTGGATATTGTTAATTGGACTTCGCTCGTTGCAAAGCACCATTCCATAAGCTTAAATGATATTGTCTTTGGTCTGTGCCCATCTTTGGCTCAAAAGCACGATCTAATTGCCAAGATTCGGAAATTTCATTGAGATTATTAAAAACACCTGCCTTTAATCCTGCCAATGCAGCAGCACCCCAAGCCGTAGACTCTAAAAGTTTAGGGCGTAGCACAGGTACATTTAAAATATCTGCCTGAAATTGCATCAGCATATCATTTTGGCTTGCGCCACCATCCACACGTAATTGTTTTAAGGGCTGTGCAATATCTGATTGCATTGCAGTTAATACATCTGAAACTTGGAAGGCAATGGATTCTAAGGCTGCTCTGGCAATATGTGATTTATTGGTTCCACGTGACATTCCACAAAGTAAAGCGCGTGCTTCACTGTCCCAATGTGGCGCTCCCAAACCTGTAAAGGCTGGAACCAAAACGACACCATCTGTAGTGTCAACTTGGCAAGCTAACTTTTCAACTTCAGCACTATTTTTGATAATTCCTAAACCATCTCTTAACCATTGCACAATCGCACCAGCCATAAATACACTGCCTTCTAAGGCATAATGAGATTGGTCTTGGCATTTCCATGCTAAGGTGGTGAGTAATTTATTTTTGCTATATTGAATATCTATTCCAGTATTGAACAGCATAAAACAGCCTGTTCCATAGGTATTTTTGGCTGTTCCAGCTTCAAAGCATGATTGTCCAAAGAGAGCAGACTGTTGATCACCTAATACGCCACAAATGGGAATTTCCGCACCAAGAAGCCCTGTGGCGGTATTGGCAATATAACAATCAGATTGGATAATTTTAGGCAGAACACTCGCTGGGATATTAAATAATTCAATTAATTCAGCATCCCATTGCTGTGTTTTTAAATCCATCAGCATGGTGCGTGAAGCATTACTTGCTTCGATGACATGCTCTGAGCCTTGAGTTAAATTCCAAATTAACCAACTGTCGACTGTACCGAATGCCACATGGTTTTGTTCAGCCAGTGCTCTTAAGCCTTGCACATTTTCCAATAACCAAACCAGTTTTCCAGCACTAAAATAAGGATCTATTCTTAATCCTGTTTTTTTGTGAATTTTTTCAGATAAATTGTTTTGAACTAACTGATTACACCAGTCTGTAGCGCGTCGGTCTTGCCACACAATGGCAGGAGCAAGTGGTTTACCTGTTCGCTTATCCCAGACTACGGTAGTTTCACGTTGGTTGGTTAAACCAAGTGCTTTAATGTCTTTGGCCAGTAGTCTTGCTGATGCGATTGCTTGCTGTACGACTGTGATTTGTGTGGTCCAAATCTCCATCGCATCTTGCTCAACCCAGCCCGAATGTGGGGTTTTAATTTGGGTTTCCCGTTGAGCAGAGGCATATACCTTTCCATGCTCATCGAAGATAATTGCTCTGCTAGAGGTCGTTCCTTGATCAAGTGAGAGTAAATAGCTCATCTTTTTTATATTTGTCCCTTGAAAAATAGTGATAGTAGCGCAATTATAGAACTAGGCGCATCATTTGATATAAATGTAGTGAATTATCTGCTTAATTTGCAACAATTATGTTATGATGGCCGTGTTATCTGGGGATGTTATTGGCTTCGACGCCGATGATGAAGCTCATAGATGCATGCCGAGAGCGCATTTTCTCTCGTAAATCAAATTTGCATATTTTAGTCGCAAACGACGAATCTTACGCTCTAGCTGCCTAAGGGCAGCTTGTCCGCTTCACTGAATACTTGTGGTCAGTGGACCCGACTGTAGCGCACGCACACAAGTCCGTATAAAGTCAAGCCTCGGGGCTTTATACTAAACTTAGAGGATCGCGTTTTGTACCCTGTTCGTCGGGTCACTTAATGTTAAAATAATTGACGATATCTAAGCATGTAGTATTCTCGAGTGTAGTGTTGGCGGACGCGGGTTCAACTCCCGCCATCTCCACCAAATTTCAATCCAGAGAAGTCTGGATAAATCAAAAAAGCCTTAATTTTTAATAAATTAAGGCTTTTTTTATTGCTTTTTGTTCTGCTCAATTCCAACCCAGTCCAACTGAATCCAAGGTGACTGTGGGTTAAAAATGGGTTAAATTAACCCACAGATTCCATAATTATGGGTTTTTTATAAAATGTCATTAACAGAAATTCAGTGTAAAAAAGCTGAAATAAAAAATAAGTCGTATCGTCTTTCTGATTCGAATGGATTGTCATTGTTTGTTGAGCCTACAGGTAAAAAGTATTGGTCTGTTAGATTTACAGTTGATGGCAAACGTAAATCCAAATCTTTGGGTAAATACCCTGAAGTGACTTTAAAAGAAGCTCGAAATCTTGCCTTTGAATTAAAACATAAGGTAAGTCAGCAGGAAGATATAGAGGAGCTAAAACCTAGTTTTAAAGAGGTAGCTGAAGACTGGTTTAGTAATCAAGTAGGAGGTTGGTCATCAAAGCATATTTTAAATGTCCGTGCTTCATTAAATGAGTTGTATATTGATTTAGGTGAGAAACCTATAGATAAAATTACTGCTTCTGAAATATTAAAAGTAATTAAGCAAATAGAAGAGAGGGGTTCACTAGAGATTGCTAAACGAACTTTGTCTCGCTGTGGTATGGTAATTAAATTTGCTATAGCAAATGACTACCGAATGGATAATCCGGCCGCTGCTTTAGTACCAGCATTAAAGTCTCGTAAAGTCGAGAATTTAGCTTCGTTATCTGTGAAAGAAATGCCAGTATTTTTAGCTAAAGTTAAGGCATATCCATGTGCTAGGCAAATTCAGCATGCAATTATGATTATTATGCTAACAGGAGTTCGTGTTAGCGAATTATTGCAAGCACATTGGAATGAATTTGATCTTGTAAACAAGATTTGGGATATCCCTGAAGAGCGTATGAAAAATCGTTTACCTCATCGTGTTCCACTTTCGAATTTGGTTATAGATGAGTTAATACAACTTAGAAGTCTACATAATAATGATCTTTTATTTCCAAATCGTCTCAATTATAAAAAGCCAATGACGAGTGAATCTATTTTACAGGTAATAAAAAGAGTTGGTTATTCTGGAAAAATGACTACACATGGATTCCGTGCTTTATTCAGTACGGTTGTAAATGAAGCTAATCTATTTAATTACGATGCTATTGAGCGACAGCTTGCTCATGTTCCTCAAAATAGAATCCGTTCAGCTTATAACAGAGCACTGTATTGGGATGAAAGAGTAAAAATTATGAATTGGTATAGTGAATGCGTGAAAGCATGGGTTATTTATAATGATTGATTTTAAAATTGTTATATCTATTAGTAAATTAATTGAAAATTATAAGGAATAAATCTAATAAGTTGTATTATGTTTTTAAGCTATTAGTTTTTTATTTATTTTGAATATGATTTTAGATTGGATTGTCTAACGAGAATAATTCGGACTGCTATGGATAATAGATAAATTGAGTTTAAGTTGAACTCTTATAGAATAGACTTGTATATAAATGTACGGTATACCTAATTTTTGATCTTGTTGTTATTATTCATAGTCGTATTGATCCTTTTTATCAAGATTATCTTGATCTGTAATTGATTTGTTTATGGGGGTCCTGTCAGATTTGCAAGGTGTGGGTATTATTAAAACATTCTTAGCTGTTTGTTTTACTACGTGGGCTGTAGGCATTTTCTTTGTATTTTTATTTAGCGGTAGTTTTGTGCCATCTTCGGTTGGCAAGAGTGTGCCAATTACAGCATCATCTTTTTGCTCAGTTATTTCTTTTTTTTGTCTGGCGTATATAGGAAGTCCTTTTTCTGATTCGGATAAGATCATTTCATTTTGAAGAGACTTTGTGGGAAGTGACCAGTTTCACTTGCCAATTTCGTTTCTTTATTGATGCTTTGGCATGACTCTAAAGAAGCCTGATTTTCGCTCTTAGATTGAATTGGTTTGTGAGAGTTTTCATCTGTGTCAACTATATTATTCTCTAGCAATGCTTGTGTATCGCCTTCAACTGTTGGTGGATATGGGGTGGTTTTTGGGGCTAAATTCTGTCGATAGCTTGCAAGCTCAGTAAGATAGTTTTTTTCACGTTCATTTGCTAAATCTAGCTGCTTTTGTAGAGTAATATTTTGCAAATGTAGCATGTTTAAAATTTGTCTAAAATTTTCTTCATTTGTTATTTTTGTTTTCTTGATTTTTAGTGTTGTAATAATTCTGAGAGCATCTTCTAAATTTAATTTTCCTTCTATATTTAGTAGTTTATGTGTTTTATTGAGATAATAAATCTGCGACCTAGTGAGGCCAGTCTGTTCACTCAATTCAATAACTGTCACTTTTTTCATAACAATGTATGTTTAAAATAGCTATAATTA
>Ga0207712_10000997_pt1 | contig 20168 bp, 18 predicted proteins | sample KBSS44metaG_FD_184402 | JGI IMG/M metagenome (GOLD analysis project Ga0207712, IMG submission 184402) | Switchgrass rhizosphere microbial communities from Kellogg Biological Station, Michigan, USA - KBS S4-4 metaG (SPAdes) (version 2) | ecosystem: Host-associated > Plants > Roots > Rhizosphere... | reverse complement strand
CGCCGAGGCGATCGAGGCCCGCAGCAGATCGGCATGGAGATCCACGCCCCGGATCACGGCGCAGAGGAACACCAGGAACTGCATGTTGGTGTGGGTCTCATCCTGCGGGTCGAGGAGGTTGACCCCGGTATCGGTGGCCATCGACCAGTTATTGTGCTTGCCCGATCCATTGACGCCGGCAAACGGCTTCTCGTGCAGCAGAGCCGCGAGGCCGTGCCGCTCCGCCACCCGCTTCAGAGTCTCCATCATGAGCATCTGATGGTCGCTCGCGATCTGGCTCATTTCGAACAGCGGAGCAATCTCGTACTGCGCCGGGGCCACCTCGTTGTGACGGGTCTTGACCGGCACTCCCAGGCGATAGAGCTCCCGCTCGCAGTCGGCCATGCAGGCCAGAACGCGCTGGGGGATCACCCCGAAGTACTGATCCTCGAGCTGCTGACCCTTGGGAGGCCGGGCGCCGAAAAGGGTCCGCTCGCAGGTGAGCAGATCAGGCCGCTGGAAGAAGTACTCTCGGTCGATCAGAAAGTATTCCTGCTCCGGGCCCACCGTGGTGTAGACTTTGGTGACCCCCTCGTCGTTGCCGAAAATCTTCAGGATCCGGAGCGCCTGCTTGGAGAGCGCCTCCATCGAGCGGAGCAGCGGGATTTTGGTGTCCAGGGCCTCGCCGGTCCAGGACACGAACGCGGTGGGGATCACCAGGGTTGTGGCGCCGTTCCCCCGCATGAGAAACGCCGGGCTGGTAACATCCCAGGCCGTGTAGCCGCGAGCCTCGAAGGTGGCACGAAGGCCGCCCGACGGAAAACTCGAGGCGTCCGGCTCCCCCTGTACCAGCTCCGATCCCGAGAAGTTGTAGATCACCCCGCCCTGCCCGTCGGGCTGAACCAGCGAATCGTGCTTCTCCGCGGTCAGCCCGGTCAGCGGCTGGAACCAGTGAGTAAAGTGCGTGGCGCCATTCTCGATGGCCCAGTCCTTCATGGCCGAAGCGACGACATCGGCCACCTTGGGATCGAGCGGCTCGCCCCGATCGATGGTCCGCAGCAGACTCCGGAAAACATCCTTGGGGAGGCGCTGGCGCATGACGTCACGGGAGAAGACGTCGGCGTTGAAGATGGTGTCAATGCGGACGGGCGTACCGTTGGAAACGGCAGGAATCGTCACCGGATCGAAGCCTCAAGCTGGGGTTGCGCGGAGGTGCGGCTGACGCGGCGGGAAATTAATGAGGAGTCAGGCGGATGGTAGGGCGCCCGGGGATTCGCGGCCACGCGGATCGAAGGCTCGGCAAAGCTAAACGGCTCCAGACGAGATCGGGCCCGGCGCTTTTCGATCCGCCGAGCCAACCAGCCGCCGAGCCGTGCTACGACTACTTCTCTGCTGCCTTCCGGGCAGTCTTCCGCTTGCGCCGACGCGCCTCGGCCGCCTTCAAGGCCTTGGCCTCGCTGGGCTTCACGTAGTACCGCTTCTTCCGCAGGTCCCGGAGGATGCCCGACTTCACCATCTTCCGCTTGAACGCCTTGAGGGCCACATCCAACCGATCGTCCTCTCCCAACCGAACTTCGATCATGAATCACTCCGTGGGCCGTCGGCCCGAGAAGCCGACGGGGCCACCTCTTCCGGGGCGGCCCCGCCTGCGCTGACTGTGTCCAGAAGTGGATTTACTTCTGGATCTTGGCGACGTTCTGCGCGGCCGGGCCCTTCGGGCCCTGGACCATGTCGAACTCCACCAGGTCGCCTTCCTGAAGCGACTTGAATCCGCTGCCCTGAATGGCCGAATGATGGACGAAGCAATCCTTCTGCCCGTCGGCCGGCGTCACAAAGCCAAAGCCCTTCGCATCATTGAACCACTTCACGGTACCGGTTGTACGCATCACCTGCTCCTTGCTGAACATGTTGTATGGTCGGCCGGAGCATGGTGTCACCGTACCTACCAAAAATGGGGGACCCGGCTTGAGCCAGATCCCCGAGAATGCCCCGCTGGCCGAATGCTCAGCGCAAGATCGGCCGCCGGGCGGAGGTAACAGTACAAGCCAGAGGGGTTTCGGTCAACAGTCCGGCCCTTCCCCACCCAGTCTCAGTCCGCCGGGACCAGCCGCCCCCCGCGCGCCATCCCGATCCGGACCCCAAGGCTGGGCACGTCCCCGTTGGAATCGAACACGATCCGGCCAACCACCCCGTCGAAGGAAGGCTCCTCATTCCCGACTCGGGCCAGCGCTCGTCGGACGCCCGACCGGCTGGCACCGCCCCCAGCAATCGCGGCGGCGATGAGTCGAACGGCGTCGTAGGTCGCGGCACCCCCTTGGTCCGGCAAGCCCGCGTCCGGAAAAGCGCGACGATAGGCGTTCACGAAGGTGCGGTTGGTGATCCCGATGGCCGAAGGCAGGTACCCCGATGAGATGTAGACCCCGTCGGCCAAGGTGTCCCGGCTCTCGATTCCGACAAACCCGTCCCCCGCCAGCAATGGCAACCCGAGCTTGGCGCCGCGGACCTGACTCAGGACCGGAATACCCTCGGCCTGATTCGCCGCGATCAGCAGCAGTTGAGCCCTCGCCTCCTTCCGGATCCGGTCCAGATAGGGCGAAACGTCGGGCTTCTCGAACAGGAACGGGTCGGCCTCTACGACCTCACCGCCCAGTCGCTTGAACTCCTCGGAGAAGGTGATGCGGATCCCTCGCCCGTACTCGTCATTCACGTAGAGCACAGCCGCCCGGGTGAGCCGCAGCTTGTTGTAGGCGAACTGGGCCAGGGCGGCTCCATAGGCCAAATCGGTCGCACAGATCCGGAAGGTGTAGTCCCCGGCCCCGCTGAGGACGGGAGATGACGCCGAGGGAGACAGCTGCACCAGGGGACGGCGACCGCCGTTGTAAACCGGGGCGGCGGTAATTGTGGCGCCGGAGTAAGCGCTGCCGATGACCGCCACAACGTCAGAGGCGTATAACTCGGCCGCGACCTGCACCGCTGAATCCGGCTCACCAAAGTCATCCCGCCGGAGCAGCTCCAACGGCCTCCCGTTTACCCCACCCGCCTCGTTGATCTGTCGCAGCGCGAGATCGGCACCCCGTATCATGGGAAGGACGGCCGGATCGGTTAACGGCAGCGAGAGCCCGATCCGGATCGGTTTTTTCCCGCCGCAAGCAGCGACGACAAACCCGGCGCCAATCGCCAGGGTAAGCACGGAAATCCCTAGCCTCCTCACCGTCCTGCTCCCGTGGGCGGGATAGTCTTGTCGGCGGCGGGCACGGCACTGAGGACCAGCGCATGACGCATGACAGGGATTTCCGGATGGGGATGGAGGCGTGAACTGTCCGGAAAAATGGCGGGGCCTGTCCCCTGCCACCAGAGGACTACAAGCGGCTTCCGTTTTGTCTGACAGACTGATATCGGCGGGAACGCCAGATTGGCCTCCGCATCGGGCCGCTATCCTCCGGCGGGGCCCGACGCTGCAGGACGACAATTGTCTTGGAGCAGGTCTATGTGTGCCCGTACCAGTAGCAACCCGAGCCCAGAATGGGTTCAGCTCGGCCGCATTTCGCTTTTCGTCCTACCGTTTCTCCTTGCATCTTGTTCAGACAGCAGCTCCCCCGCCAACAACATGAACCCCTCCAATGGCCGGACCTACGCCGACAGGCTAGGCCACCGCGTCACGGTATCCGACAGCGGCGCCACCGAACCGGCCGAAATAGAGCTGTTCGCGCCCGATGACGGCGACCGAGCGGGAACCGAGGGCGTCGGCTGGTTCGTAGACATCGCGGTGGAGTTCGACGGGAATCTGAAGAGCACAGGTTTCAAGGGTAACCAGCTGACTGGCGGCGGAGTTCACAACAACGCCCCACCGTTCCCCGGCAACTTTGGTGTTGGCGCGGATGACAAATTCCCCGGACTGGTCGTCCTGATCTCGACTACCAGCCCAGCGATAGGGGGATCCTGCCAGAACCTGGCCGATGCGTTCAACCTCACCGGAGTTACCAACCGGGTCGAGGGAGGGACGGAGATCTGGGATACCTGGATTATTGGCGCGCCATTGTTCGGCCGCAACACGCCGAGCACGATTTGGGTTGCCGAGGTCGCGGACCTCAACCAGAACGGGATTCACGACGATGCTCCGGACGTAGTTCCGGACGTGAACCACGACGGAATCTGTGACGCGACCGACATCGACGCGCTGGGATTGGATTCGGAGATTGCGGTCAGGAATTTCTTCATCCGGTAGGCTTCTGCAGGATCCTGCGGGTTGCTGCAGAACAGGTCGGCCGTCAGCCTCAGGAGGAAGGGCTGACGGCCGAACCTTTTTCAGTCAGCTGCGCGCTCTACGGATCGTCAGAGGTCCATTGGTGGTGACCACTCGGACTGGAGCGCCTCCCTTCCCCAGGGTCGAATGGATCCGGTCTTTCATCGAACCCTGGATCGTCACGGTCAATGGCATCGCCACGTCGTACGGTCCATTGACGGTTCCGGTCTCCAACTCTGCGTTGTAGTTCTCCGGCACAGCCAGGTCCACCGGTCCGTTTACCGATTCTGCATCCAGACCCTTTCCGTCCCATTTGGTTCCGGCAAGCTTCACACTCAGGGGACCGTTCTGGACCCGGGCCAGGACATCGCCGCCTACGCCAGTGAGGGAGACGGGGCCGTTTTGGGCCCGCAGGTCCATCGTACCGGTCACGCCGTCAACCGAAAGAGGGCCGTTTACGGTTTCGGCGGTCAAATTGATCTTCCTGGGAACCCAGACCACGAGTTGGGCTCCCCAATTCTGCCGACGCCCGGGAGACGGGCCGGTCACTCGAATCGTGGAACCCGAGATCTCGGTCTTTATGCCCTTTGCCAGTTCTTGTGCCACCTCGAGAGTGCGCCCACCGGCCTGAACCCGTGTCGTCACCGCAACCGAGTCCTTGTCCCACCCAATGATTTCGGCTCCCCCGTTCATGTCGGGATCCAGGGTGAGGGAGTTCCCGCTGAGCCGAAACCCGGTTTGGCGGACTTCGCAGACCTGCTCCCGACTGTCCGAGTCCCAGGTGTTGTGTTCGCAGTCCCTGAGCCAGCGGTTGTCATCCTGGTCCTGGGCAGGGAGAACCGCCGGACTCAGGGCCAGAGCAAACAGGCCCAGCATACCCCTCGCATTCAATGGCATGGCCTCCTCCTGAGTGATCTCGTGAGAGTGTGGCGGTTGGACACCTGAGGCCCGGAGAGGGTTGGCTACTCGGGGTCCTGGATCGATGAGGGGAACCTCAGGGGGGACGGGGCGGGTTCGGGCGGCCAGGAGGGGCTGCCGGAAAGCGCTCACCCACCCTTGTCAAGGCGATCCGGGGAATTTGCGGGCTGGCCGTCACGACTCTTGCGGCTGGGGAGCGCCAGGTGATCTTGCTCCGACCCGTTTTCCAGCCTGGAGGCCGCAGTTGAGCCGTTGGGAACAGACTACGTCCAAGCTGCTCCAGGTCCTGCGGCTGGAAACAATTCGAAGCAAGCTGCTCGCCTTCGCCGTGCTGGCGAGCCTCATTCCATCGGTCAGTACCGGTTGGCTCTCCTACGTCCAGAACAAGCGCGCCCTTACCGAGAAAAGCGGCCAGGAGTTGCAGAACGCCGGATCCCAGGCCGCCCGGGAACTCGATCTCTGGGTCAAGGAGCGGCTGTACGATCTCCGGGTCTTTGCCAGCTCCTATGAGGTTTCCGAAAACCTGGCCCGGCTCCCCGTCTCGAGCGGCCGTGCCATTCGTAGAAGCCAGACCCAGGAACGGCTGGCCGACTACCTGAATTCGGTCCGGGAGCGGTTCCAGGATTACGAAGAGCTCCTGGTGCTCGACCCTCAGGGCCATGTCGTGGCCAGCAGTTCCAGGAGCCAGGGGACGATATACCTAGCCGCCGGTTGGCAGGACGACATTGAGAATGACCGCCCCGTCGTCGGTGTGCCGCACTGGGATGATTCCTTGAACAAGCCGGTCATGGTCGTCGCCGTGCCGATCCGTCCCACCGATGGCAAACTCCTGGGTGCGCTCTCCGCCCGGCTGAGTCTCGAGCGGGCAGATAACATCCTGCGCCGCTTCGCCCCGGGCGATTCCGGTCAGGTCTATCTCATCGGCGCCAACGCCAACGTCATCACCTCCACCCATGCCAGCTCGGGGGCCGTCATGGCGCAGAGCCTCACCAAGGAGGCGATGGATCGGCTCACCGAGAAAGAGGGCGCCGCGGTCGAGTATCAGAACTACGACGGCAACGAAGTTGTGGGGACGCTCAACTCGATCGCCGGCCTCGGCTGGGCGGTAGTCGCTGAAATTCCCTCCACCGAGGCCTATCGTCAGGTCAATCGGCTACGCAACCTTACGATCCTCATGGTGCTGGCGCTGGTGCTGGGCATCGGCCTGATCGCGTGGCTCCTGGGACTGCTCATCGTCCGTCCGCTCACTCGCCTGGCCCAGGGTGCCGCGGAGGTCGCGACCGGCAGTCTCGCGGTGGATCTGCCCGAAGTAGGCGGCGGTGAGGTTGGCGACCTCACCAAAGTCTTCAACAACATGGTTGACCGGTTGCGGGAGAGCCGGGAAGAGCTGGAGCGCCTTTCCACCCTCGACGGACTCACCGGCCTCGCCAACCGGCGCCATCTGCTGAGCCGGCTGGCGCTGGAATCGAGCCGGGCCAAACGGGGACATCACATCTTCGCCGTTTTGATGGTAGACGTAGACCACTTCAAGGACTACAACGATTCCTATGGTCACCTGGCGGGAGACGAAGTTCTGGTACGAATCGCGGAGATTCTACGGGAATCCTGCCGGGAGGTGGACTGCGCCGCACGTTACGGGGGCGAGGAATTCCTGGTCCTGCTCACCGAGACAGGGATGGAAGGGGCGGTCGAAGTAGCGGAGCGGGTCCGAGCCAGGCTTGCCAGCGAGACTTTCGCGGGAGGAACGATCACCCTGAGCGTGGGCGTCGCATCATATCCCGAGTTTGGAGAGACTCCGGAGGCCGTCATCATGAGCGCCGACGTGGCGCTCTACCAGGCGAAGCACATGGGTCGTGACCGGGTCGTTATGGCCAGCCTCAACAAGGTGGAGGACTAGCGCATCGCCTCCGGGCCCCGGCCCACCAGGTTCCGCATCACCCATCCTGCCCGGCCGTTCTCTGCAGTCACCCGAATCCAGTTGTCGGTGTAGGAGTATCCGGTTACCGAGCTTCCCGCTTCCACCGTGAAGAGGACTTTGAAGTTGGTCCCCGGTCCCTCCCGGACATTGCTGCGGCGGACCGTCTGCAACCGAACCGGTGCCGTGAAGGTAGATTCTCCCGGTCTCGCCCCGTTGCCGATACCGCTAAGTCTTCCTTTCGCAGCGCTGGCGAGGCGCTTGGTCTGGGTCGCGAGGTAGAGCGAACCGGCATAGTTCTGCTTGTTGAATTCAGCGCCGCTCTGCTTCAGCAGTTTGGTCGCCTGCGCCAATTCAGGGGTCGCGCGCTGACCACCCGCGGTTTTGAGCGACTGAACCGCGACTTCTGCTTCGGCGAGTCCCGATGCGGCTTCGGCCTTGGTCGCGAGAGTCTGCAATTTGGCCATCGCACGCACGACTTCCTGCCGAGTTTCATCGAGCCGGGTCTGTAGCTCTTCGATCTGCGCATCCCGCTCGAGCAGAGTCAGCTCTAACCGCTGGGCCCGCTGCTCCAGCTCGACGTCGCGAATCCGGACCGTGTCAGGGGGGAGAGTCACGGGAGGGGGAGCAGAAGTCGGCCCTACTGGCGGACTGCTTTCTACGGGAGCTACCGCGACCTCGGGCTTCTTACTGGCGCAGCCAGCAAGAGCACCGAGAACCAAGGCGAGCGAAGCGCGTAACCCCAAGAGAGAGTGTGACATGGATCCACCCTCCTTCCCACTCGGGTGGGCGCTGCTCGTTTAAGGTTCTGGGGGAAAAGCCTTTCCCGACCCGAAATGAGCAAGAGGGGTGCCGCAACTACCTGTTGTGCTTATAGATGAGATCTACCAGCTCATCATACATCGCCTCGGCCTCGTCATCGCCTGCCCGGATCGCGGATGCGGCACAGTGCTTCAGATGATTCCGCATCAGTTCCCTGCCCACTGAGCGGAGGGCTTCCTGCACCGAGGAGATTTGGGTGAGGATATCGGCGCAATAGCGATCCTCCTCCACCATCTTCTGCAGCCCGCGGATCTGGCCCTCGATCCGGCGGAGGCGCTTGCCGTTCCGCTCCTTGATGTCGGGATCAACTCCGCGGGCCTTGCGATAGGTCGTTTCATCACCGGGCAGAGGGCAGCTGCACATGATGTTCCCGTCGTCGCGAGAGTGATTGCGTGAATGAGACATCAGGCTACCCGTGCCTGGCGCAGCCGGAGGCTGTTGCTGACGACACTGACCGAGCTGAAGGCCATCGCGGCACTCGCCAGCACCGGGCTCAAGAGGATTCCCAGGCCGGGATACAGCACGCCGGCCGCTACCGGAATACCGATCACGTTGTAGATGAAGGCCCAGAACAGGTTCTGCTTCATGGTGCGCACGGTCCGCCGGGAGAGCTCGATCGCCTGCACCGCGCCACGAAGGTCGCCCCGCATGAGAACCACATCGCCGGCCTCGATCGCGACGTCGGTCCCGGTCCCGATGGCGATACCGACGTCGGCCTGCGCCAGGGCCGGCGCGTCGTTTATCCCGTCTCCTACCATCGCGACGACCCGGCCGGCCGCCTGAAGCCGCTTGATCTCCTCCACCTTGCCTTCCGGCAAGACTCCGGCGACCACTCGCTCGATCCCTGCCTGTTTCGCGATCGACTGCGCGGTCCCGACGTTATCGCCGGTGACGAGAACAACCTCGATCCCCATCCGCCTCAGGCCGGCGATTGCTTCTCGAGAGCCTTCCTTGATCGGATCGGCAATCCCGATGAGACCCAGGAGTTTCCCTCGGCCCGCGACGAACATCAGGGTCCTCCCCTCGCTCGCGAGCCGGATCGCGGCCTCCTGCATCGCGACGGTCTCCACTCCACGCTCCTTGAGCAGGGCCTCGCTGCCGACGAGAAGGGAAATCCCATCCACGGTTCCCGAGGCGCCGCGTCCGGTCACCGAGCTGAACTCACCAGGATCACTCAGGGTCAAGCCACGATCGCGCGCGGCCCGCACCACGGCGGCCGCGAGGGGATGCTCGCTCAATGTTTCGAGGGAGGCCGCGAGCCTCAGCAGATCGGTTCCATCCTGGGCGCCTCCGCCGACCACGAGAACGTCCGTGACCCGCGGCTGGCCTTCGGTGACTGTCCCCGTCTTGTCGAGCACCGCCATGTCCACCATCCCGGCGCGCTGCAGGGTCTCTCCTCCCTTGATCAGTAAACCGAGCTGGGCTGCCCGGCCGGTCCCAACCATCACCGCCGTGGGGACCGCGAGACCCATGGCGCAGGGACAGGCAATGATGAGCACCGACACCGCCGCGGCGAACCCGCGCACCGCAGGCGCCGTGTCGGCGGCAACAAACCAGATCACGAACGTCGCAATCGCAATCGAGACCACGATCGGCACGAAGATCCCGCTGATCCTGTCGGCGAGCGCCTGGATCGGTGCGCGTGAGCCTTGGGCCTCTCGCATCAGCTTAACGATCTGGGAAAGGACGCTGTCAGATCCGAGCGTCGTGGCTCGATAGCGAAACGCCCCGGTGCCATTGAGGGTCCCGCCGATCACCAGCGAGCCGGTTTTCTTCTCCACCGGAAACGATTCGCCGGACAGCATGGACTCATCCACCGCACTATGGCCCGAGAGGACCTGACCATCCACCGGGATTCGCTCTCCGGGACGGACCAGGACGGTGTCGCCCTGAACCACCTGATCGATGGGGATCTCGCGCCCCAGCTCGCCTTCCCGCGCCACTCGCGCAGTCCTGGGCTGGAGGTTCACCAGGGCGCGAAGCGCGTGGGCCGTCTGCCGCTTGGCCCGAGCCTCGAACGCGCTGCCGGTGAGGATCAGTGCGATGATGATGACAACGGCCTCGAAATAGGTATCGGGTGAGAGACCCCGCGCGAGGAAGAACCGCGGCGTAAGCACCGCCAGGCAGGAATACACGAACGCCGCTGCGGTGCCCAATGCGATGAGCGTGTTCATGTCCGCGGTGTGATGCCGGAACGCAGTCCAGGCCCGGACATAGAACTGCCGCCCCCCCCAGAGCATGACACTGACCGTCAGAAGTAACAGCGCGTAGGCCAGACCCCGTGGAGGCAGCGTGTAAAGCCAGGGGAACAGCCTTTGAAGCACCGGACTCAGTGAATGCATGACCCAGCGCATGAAGGGATCCGCGACCACGGTCTCGTGTCCTGCGGCCGCTGGTGCCATCAGAGGCAGCGACAGGATCATCGCGACGACCGCGGCAATCCCACTGACCATCGCCTTGAGGCGTAGACCCCGAAACTCCTCGTCGATGGCCCGGTCACGTGCCGCCTGCTCCTCGAATGCCGTGTTTGCCGAACCGGGGACTTCCGAGTCGTATCCGGTCTCCCTGATGGCCTGCACCAGTCTCTCGGGCGTGGTCGCGGTCGGATCGAAGGTCACCGCGGCGGTGTTCAGAATCAGGTTGACCGACGCATCTACGACCCCCGCCTGCTCGGCCAGCGACCGCTGCACCCGTGACTGGCACGAGGCACAGTGCATCCCCGTCACTCGGAGCTCGATCGTTTCGGTGGCTGCCATAGACTTAGCGGACTGGGTCGGACATCGATGCCGAAGGCTCGGCGATGATGCTGCCTCGCAGCATGCTCATGCCGCACATGAACTCGTACGTCCCCGGTTTGGGCGGGGTGATCTCAATCGGCGTGGTCTTGCCGGTGGGAAGAAACTGCCGGATACCGAAATCGGGGAAGACAACTTCTTCGGAGCAGGGAGACGTGTCGCGCCGGTCGAAGAGCAATCGGACCGGTTCTCCTGCGGGAACCTTGATTAACGCCGGTTCGTAGCCTCCATCGACCGTGATCCTCACCTCGCGGCGTCCGCCGGAGCCGGCCGAAACCGCCACCCGCCTCCGCCCCGCGACCAGGAAATACCAGTTAACCCATGTGATGGCCGCCAACCCTCCTGCCACCACCAGCCACTCGTTGCCTGACATGTACCCTATCCTGAAAAGCTGATCTAAGGGATCTTATATACCCCCTCCCCCTATGTCAAGGAGCCCGAGACTCTGCCGAGCGGCTAGGTCTCCAGCGGTTGGGAACCGTCGCCTCAGCTGCTGGACGTCCCGCGAACCATGAACAGCGCGCCGCCTACTAGACCAGTGATGAGATTGGCGGCAAAGTAGAGCAGGCTGAAGGTCACGATCTCGGCCGGCGGAATACCCGAGTCGCTCAGGAGGAGCAGCCACGCGCCTTCACGAACGCCGAGGCCGTTGAGAGTGACGGGAAGCATCGCGAACGCGGTCACCACGGGAACCGCGAAGAACAACGTCACCGGCGCGATCGGGAGGTGCATCGCCCCAGCCAGTACCAGCCAGAGCAGGATGTACAATCCCTGCACGACGAATCCGAGCGCGATCGCGGCCATCAAGGAGCCCGGAGTACGGGCAAGCTCCCGTACCAGGTGAACCGCGTCGTTCACACCCTGCCGCAATTGCGGTGACCTCCGCCCGAACCAGACCGCCGCCACCAGCGTTACCGCTACTGCAACACCAATGAGGAGTAGGCCCTCCCCAGGCAATTTGAGCCGCGCCGCTTCGAACAGATGCTGTGCGAAGCTCGGAGCCAGAGCAGCGGCAATCAACGCATAGCAGACCATCGCGAACATTCCCATCGCTCGATCGAGTAGCACACTCGCCACTACCCCGCCTGGCCGGGATGTCTCACGCGCCGCCGCCAGTGCGCGTACCGCATCTCCTCCAACTGCTGTGGGTAGAAAGAGCGAGAAGAAGCCACCGATCACATAGAGCCGGGCGAGATATCGCCAGGGCGGACTCCCCGGGCCCAGAATCACCTTCCACCGCAGGGCCGCGATCGACTGGCCGCTAAGCAGCAACAGGGCGGCACCGAATACACCGGCCAGAGTGCCGGGACCCAATCCGCGGCCGATCGTCGGGAGTCCCATCCGGCTCAGGATGAGCGCGAGTAGACAGACCCCGACAACCAGCCGGAGGGCAAAACGTGCTCCGGGAGTCAGTCGCGATCCGCCCGCGGATCCACTCATCCGGAGGAATCGTTGCTGTCGGGGGAATCCAGTCGAGCCAGGCGGTAGGGACGCCGGGTCGGCGCGCTCAGGTGTACGATGATCTCCGCGACCAGTCCGAGGGCGATGGACTGGATCCCGAGTGCGAGGAAGAGCGTGCCGAGCAGCAGCGCAGGCCGGTTGGCGATGCCCACGCCGCCGATGCGTTGCACCAGCAGAATTGCGAGCAGGATTGCCCCGATGCCGCCCAGCACCAGTCCGATCAAGCCGAAGAACCGGAGCGGGCGCTCGGTAAACCGAGCCAGGAAGTAACTCCCGAGCAGGTCCACCGCCGCGCGCAGGTAGGCGGCCGGCCCATAGAAGCGAAGGCCCACGTCCTCCGGATGCTGCTGGGCCGGCAGCTCCACGACCTCGAATCCTTCGCGCTGCATCAAGGTTGGGAGGAAACGGAAGAAGTCTCCGTAGATCGGGGTGTCGAGCAGCGCATCGCGACGCAGCGCCGCGACTCCGCAGCCCAGATCGTGAAACCGGTTTCGCGTGACCGGCCGAGCGAGCGAGTGAAAGAGCCAGCGCCGAGCCCGGTTGGGGAGCGGCTCTCGCCGCCCCACTCGAGCCGCGAACGCCGCATCGGCGCCCTGATGTACTCTCTCGACGAGACCGGGGAGGTACTGAGCTTCGATACGCCGGTAGGCCGGGAGCACCAGCAGGAGGTCGTTCTTGGCCTCAGTTGCTCCTACCCGGGTCAGCATCGCGGGTCCCGCGGGCTGGGCCAGCCGCAGCACTCGTACCGGTTCCCCGCTCTTCCGCAGGACCTCCGCCTCATCCGCTTGTGCCGCGTGAGATGGCGCCGCGACGAAGAGGAATTCAGGATCCAGGCCCGCCGCGCGGAGTGGATCCAGATATTCCTTGCATAGAGGGCCGAGAGGATCGCACCGTTCGTGCAGCGGGATGACGACCGACACGCCGGTCGGTTTCATGCCGCTTCCCGGGCCAGAGGAATCTCCCGCGCCACTCGACGTCCGTAGCGGCGGACCGCGCCTTCCGCCATCAAGCCGAGGATGAGCAGGTAGACTGCAAGCCCGAACCAGACGATGGCGACACTGGGGAAGACCAGTGCCTCGGCCTTGACCGGACGGAATGCGGCAACAGCGATGACCTCTGCGACGAGCGCGGCCAGGCTGAAGAACAGAGCAACGAGTGCCGCTCCGGCGAAAAGGTGCAGTGGCCGGCCTCTGAAGGATCGAATCATCACGATGACCAGGAGATCCGCCAGGACCTTCGCGATGCGGGAGAGGCCGTACTTGCTCTGGCCGAAGCGACGGGCATGGTGCCGAACCGGCATCTCGGTAATCCTGGCCCCTGCGGTGGCCGCGGCGACAGCCGGAATGAAACGATGAAGATCGGAATAGAGATGAAGCCTCTCCACGACCGGCCGGCGAAAAGCCTTGAGCGAACATCCGTTGTCCCTGATGGGCACTCCGGTGGCTTTGCGAATCAACCAGTTAGCGATCATCGAGGGGAAGCGCCGGGTGAGCCAGACGTCCTGACGGCTTTCGCGGTATCCCGCCACGAGGTCGTAGCCCTCATCGAGACGAGCCACCAACAGCGGGATGTCGGCGGGATCATTCTGCAGGTCGCCGTCCATGGTGACTACGACGTCGCCGCGAGCGCTAGCGAAACCAGCCTGCATCGCCGGGGTCTGTCCGTAGTTCCGGGCCAGTCGCACCAGGCGTACCCTCGAGTCCTGCGCCACGGCGGCACGGGCGCGGTCTACGGTGCTGTCGCGGCTTCCGTCGTCAACCAGGACAAGCTCCCAGTCGTGCTCGGGGCCGAGAGCCTCCTGCACTGCCTGCACCAGCCGCTCTACCGATCCCTCTTCGTTGTACAACGGCACAACCACCGAGAGGCGGGGCCGGTCCAGGTCGTCGTTACTGGACGACTTCATGTATCCGCACCTCGTAATCGCCGTCCTCGAACTTCTTCACCAGAGGAAACCGGTCGAACAGCGCCTGATACTCGGCGACCTCCTGGGGATATCGCTTCGGGTCGCGGAAATAGCGGGAGTACATCCCCTGGCCGAACACCAGGTACTGGTAGCCCTTCACGGAATACCACTGGGGTGGATGCTCCGTCATCCGAAGGGTGGTATCGACCTGAAATTCATCGGGGCGCACGAAGGGCGTATAGGACTCGATCATCACCCGGCTGCCCTTGGGGATGTTCTCCTCGATCCAGACCCGCGCCGTCTCCCTGCTGTCCACCCGGCCCAGTCTCAGGTCGAAGTCAATCGCTTCCTTGAGAGGAACCGCGATGCAGACCAGGGTGAGCAACGCCAACCCGGTGCCGGCCCAGGCACGCCGACCGGATGGGCTGGCATCCCGCACCCGGTCCGCCAGCTCCATGACCAGCCACGCGCCCAGCAGGAAGAGGAAAGGCGTTATCGGGAGGAAGGTGCGGCTGTTGCGCACCTGGAAGCAGGAGATGAACACGTCGTAGGCCACCACGAACACGCTCATGAGCACGATCCGGTCGAGCTTGCGGATGTGCCCCCAGACCATGGCCAGCACTGCAAGAATCGTGAGGGGCCCTTCGTACCGCGCGGCGTATTCCAGGTACCAGAGCGGCGCCATCCCTTCCAGCCCCTCGTGCCCGCTGGCGTAGTGATACGCCTCTGAGCCGGCGCCGAGCAGGAAACTCACCGGATCGAGAATGGCGAACGGAGTAAAGAGGAAAAACCCGACGGGCATGGCCAGAAAGCACTGGGTAAGGAAGCCGAACGGCTTGAGGCGCCGGCCGGAACGGAGCCAGTGCGCGGCCACGGGCATGATCGCCACGACGGCGCCGGGATATTTGCAACTCACGGCGACACCAGTCAGGAACCCCGCGAGGAGGTAATCGCGCCGGCGGCCCAGGTCGTAGATCCCGAGGCAGTACCAGCCGACGCCCAATAGCGCTGTACCCAGGAAGGTGTTCACTTCGATATAGTGGCTTTGGGTGACATTCACCGGAGAAACAGCCGTGGCGAGTGCCGCGAGCAAAGCCGCTTCGGGACGGCCGAAGAGTCGCTTGCCCAGAAGCCAGGTGAACAGCACTCCGAGCACGCCAACCACAACGGTCAGCGAGCGTCCCATGACCACCGCGCCTGGTGCCCCGATGTGCCCTACACCCATGGTCAGTCGCTCTGGGCCCGGGATGTCCGCTGGCGATGAGTAGACGCCACGAGCTTTTTCCACCGCGTAGTAAGGCAGGTAGAGCAGGGCGTTGGCGTAGATGAGCAGGGTCGGTTTCCTGAAATAGTGCGGATTCAGGTCCCCCGTCTTCACGATGTTCTGGGCGATTTCGATCTTGTTTGGCTCGTCCGGGTGATAGAGATAGGGCAGCCCGAAGTCGAGAGCCCAGGCCCGAAGCCCGAGAGCAATAACCAGGATGGCAGCGAGCAGACCCAGCTCGAGGCGACCCGCGGGCCGCACCTCGGGCCGGGACACTGTCAGTGAAGCACTCATGAACGCCGCATTAGGGGTTTAAGACGGTTAGAATGTAAACTGTATGGGTGCGAAGTTGAGCGCCGGCAGCGACCGGGCCGGCGATGAGGATCTCTATGGATCTCAAACAGATGCAGGACCCGCTGGGCTTGCTGCGGCTGGGCTACGCCAAGCCGTTGCTTGAGCTTCAGGTGCGGCGCTGGCGGGACGGGATGGTTGAGGAACGGACGGAGCCGGTGGTGGAGGAGACCCCGGTGGCGGTGGTGTACAATGGGGTGCCACACGTGGTCATGATGGCCACCCCGATCGATCTCGAAGACTTCGTGCTGGGATTCAGCCTCACCGAGGAATTGATCCGCACTCCGGCCGATCTGCTTTCGCTCGAAATCGTGCGCTATAGCCAGGGGATCGAAATCCAGGTCACGGTCAGTCCCGAATGCGACGCGGTGATCGCGGGGCGCACCCGCCGGCTTACCGGACGCACTGGGTGTGGCATCTGCGGCAGCGACAGCATCGCAGTCGTGCTGAAGGAACCTCGGCAGGTCCCGGCGGGAATTCCGGTACCGCCGGTCTCGATTCAGTTGGCGCTTGAAGCGCTGACCGAGCGGCAGGATCTGAATGCGGCGACCGGCGCTGTCCACGCCGCGGCCTGGGCCTCCGCCAACGGCTCGATCGAACTGGTTCGGGAAGACGTGGGTCGGCACAACGCACTCGACAAGCTCATCGGCACCGCGGTGAAGCAGGGTATTGATCCGGCGACGGGCTTTGTGGTGGTCACCAGTCGCGCGAGCTTCGAAATGGTTCAGAAGGCCATGATCCTGGGTGCCCCGCTCCTCGCCGCGATCTCGGGACCCACTGGACTCGCGGTGCGGGTAGCGGAGCAGTCAGGGATGACGCTGGTGGGGTTTGCGCGGAAGGACAAACTGACGGTGTACACCCACCCCGACCGGGTGGTGAGCTAACCTCGTTGCACTCCCTCGGCCTGACGCACCGGGCCGCGACTCTGCACGTACTTCCAGCCGAATCTCCCCTTGATACAGAGATTACCGCGAGTCACCTCGTGGTCCAGCGGGGAGGTGACCTTCAAGATCTCGTTGTCCTGCACGTGGAGTTCGAGGGTGCAGCCCACTCCGCAGTAGGGACAGATCGTCGGGGTAACGGATTGCCGGGACTCATCCCAGGTTCCCGCCGCACGGTGGTCGTGCTCCGACTTGAACATCAAGGCTCCGGTAGGACACACCGCGATACAGTTGCCGCAGTAGACACACGCCGAGTCGGGGAGCGGGACCGCGAATTCAGTCGAGATGCGGGCATCGAAGCCCCGGCCCGCTACCGTCAACGCGTAGGTGTTCTGGAAGTCTTTCCCGCAGGCTTCGACACACTTGTAGCAAAGGATGCACTTGCCGTAGTCCCGGACGTAAAGCTCGTTGTCCACTTTCGTCGGCTGGGCGACGGTCGCGCGATAGGCCGGATCGGGTGGCGCATGGTGACCCGGCTGCAGGCTGTCGCGCAGCCCGGCGGGCGAGGGTGGAGCGGCGGGCCCGTAACGCTCCCGGTCGGCGTGATATTCCTCTTCCCACCGTTCCGCGTCCGGCGTGGTGCTCAGATCCACCGAAGACGAGAGGAATTCCAGAACCATCTTCCGGCTGTGCCGGACCCGTTCGGTGTTGGTCCGCACCACCATTCCCGGTTCCACCTTCCGGGAGCAGGATGGCACCAGCACTCGCGACCCTTCGACCTCTACCACGCAGACCCGGCACACATTGACCGGATGCAGGGTTTCGAGGTAGCAGAGCGTCGGGATTTCCTTGTCCCGCTGCCGGCATGCCTCGTAGATCGTGGTCCCTTCGGGGACCTGGACCGTTTCGTCATCGATCTTGAGGTCGACAGTACGGCGCAAAGGCTCGAGCTGAACGAGCGGGGTCATCGGGTGGATCCGTTGAACAGGTGAAGGCGTTTGACCGCCGACTCGACGGCGCTATAGGCGGTCTGCCCCAGACCGCAGATGGACGCGTCCTTCATCGCAACGCCGATCTCCTCGAGCAATGCCAGCTCCCCGGCTGTTCCACCACGAGTCTTGGCCGACTTGAGCCGGTGGAGCGCTTCCTCCTGGCGGACGGTTCCCACCCGGCAGGGCACGCACTGGCCGCAGGACTCGTCCCGGAAGAAGGCGGCGACCCGCAGGATGATGTCCATCATGTCGATCGTGTCGTCGAATACCATAATGACGCCGGAGCCCAGGGTCGCTTGCGCCGCGCGCGCTCCCTCGAACGTCAGCGGCATGTCGAGCTCGTCAGGACGCACGAAGACGCCGGCTGCACCGCCCAGCAGAATCGCCTGGAGCTTGCGTCCCCCCGCGACGCCGCCGGCCATTTCCAGCAGCTGGCGCAGGGTCGCCCCGAAGGGCACCTCATAGGTTCCGGGCCGGGTCACATTGCCGGAGAGGCAGAAGAGCCGAGGGCCAGCGGAACCTTCGGTACCGATCTTGGCATAAGCGGGTCCGCCGATGCGCAGGATCTCGAGCACGTTGACCAGCGTTTCAACGTTGTTGATGACCGTGGGTTTGCGGAACACACCGGACTGCACCGGAAACGGGGGCTTGTTCCGCGGTTCGCCGCGGAAACCTTCGATCGAGTTGAAGATCGCCGTCTCTTCCCCGCAGATGTACGCGCCCCCGCCTTTGCGGATCTCGATGTCGAAGTGAAAGCCGTGACCCAGGATGTCTTCTCCGAGGAACCCGCGAGCGCGTGCCGTGTCGAGGGCATTCATCAGGCGCTCGTAGGCCAACGGATACTCACCGCGCAGGTAGATGAAGCCTTCCTCGCAACCGGTAGCATAGGCCGCGATGGTCATCGCCTCGACCAGTCCGAAGGGATCTCCTTCCATCAGGGCCCGGTCCTTGAAGGTGCCAGGCTCCGATTCATCCGCGTTGCAGATCAGGTAATGAGGCCGCACCGGCTGGCGCGCCACCGCGTCCCACTTCCGCCCCGTGGGAAACGCCGCGCCTCCCCGCCCCATCAGCTTCGCGTCGTTGACTTCGCGGATCACGCCTTCAGGACCCAACTCGATTGCCCGCCGAAGAGCCTGGTAGCCGCCGGTCGCGCGATACTCATCCAGACTCGTAGGATCGATGGAGTCGACCCGCCGGAGCAGCCGCAGATTCGCGTCACCCGCCTGCGGGACCCGGGGATGGGGAGCGGTGGTCGCCTTGAGATCACCCGACAGGACCTCACCCACCGATGCGGCGGTCACTCCTCCGAACAGCCGGTCCACCGGGTTCTCTCCGGCGATCTGCAGCAGCGCAGCCGGCGCCTGATCGCAGAGGCCGAGGCAGGGACTACGGAGCCATACGGCACCGTCGTCGGGAATCACGTGGTGATCACCCTCCGGCCCATGGTGGTACGCGGGCCCGACCGTCCGCTCCAGCTCCTCGCACAGCTCGGCCGCGCCCTTGCAACGGCACCCGATGTCATCACAGACGTGCAACACCCGGCGAGGGCGCGGCACGGTGGAGAGCAAAGCGTAGAAGGTCACAACGCCGTAGGCGTCGGCGGGCGGAACTGTCAGCCGCTCGCAGACGTAGTTGAGCGCGCCCTCGCTGATCCAGCCCACGCGGGACTGAACCGCCTGCAGCGTTGGTAGCAGGAGATGCCGCTGGCCTCGAGCCGCATGGCCTCCGGCCGCGGTATGAGCATCCCGCTTCTGTCGCTCACCCCCCTCCCAACCGGAGGTGGGCTGACCGAGGAACGCGTCAACCGCTTCGCGCTCTTCGTCGGTCGGGTCGGCCTGCAGGAGATGGAGATCCACTGAGATTTCGTGAGAGGAATCAGGACTCGGGGGAGCGCTTGACGGTCGGACGATCCGCGGCCGCCCGCACTGGCACGACACTAATGGCGCAGGCCTTGAACTCGGCGGTGCCGGACTTCGGATCGGTGTAGTCCACCGTGAGGACGTTGGTCTTCACCAGATCCTGGAAGTGGAGGGTCATGAAACAGAGGCCTTTGCGCAGCGACCGGTCGATACGCACTGGTGCCACCACACTGCCTCGACGCGAAGCGATCCGCACCGGATCCCCGTCCATCAACCGCAGCTCCTTGGCGTCCTCGGGCGACATGTCCAGCGTCTCACCCCGCCGCAGTGGCGAGGAGTATCCGCCGGTCTGCACTCCGGTGTTGTAGGAATCCAGCCGTCGGCCGGTGGTGAGCAGGAAGGGATACTCATCATCGGGTTGCTCGAGCGGCGGATCGTGCTCCACGACCGAGAACGGCGCCGGCGGTCCCTCGATCGGGTCCTTCCACAGGCGGCTGTGGAGGAATAGCTCTCCGGGATGGTTCTCGTCATAGCAGGGCCAGGGCAGGCCGCCTTCCTTCTCCAGTCTGGCGTAGCTCATCCCAGTGAAGATCGGCGCGAGCGACCGAACCTCGTTCCAGACCTTCTCAGCCACCGGGGGACCCAGATCAACCCCCAGGCGCTTCCCGATCTCGCAGATGATCCACATGTCATCGCGGGCTCCGCCGGGCGGCTCCAGCGCCTTGCGCAGTCGCTGCACCCTCCGCTCGCTGTTGGTGACCGTGCCCTCGGCCTCGCACCAGCTC